>Ga0209253_10000663_pt1 | contig 29980 bp, 41 predicted proteins | sample FrelakmetBRP12BR_FD_187145 | JGI IMG/M metagenome (GOLD analysis project Ga0209253, IMG submission 187145) | Freshwater lake sediment microbial communities from the University of Notre Dame, USA, for methane emissions studies - BRP12 BR (SPAdes)... | ecosystem: Environmental > Aquatic >...
TATGACTCGATTGACAATGCCCCGGAAGAAAAGGCGCGCGGCATCACGATCAACATTGCGCATGTGGAGTACGAGACGGACAAGCGTCACTACGCTCATGTGGACATGCCTGGTCACCGTGATTACATCAAGAACATGATCACGGGTGCGGCGCAGGTGGATGGAGCCATCCTGGTGGTGGCAGCACCGGACGGACCGATGCCGCAGACGCACGAGCATGTGCTGCTGGCACGCCAGGTGGAAGTGCCGAGCATCGTGGTGTACCTGAACAAGGTGGACCAGATGAATGATCCGGAGCTGTTGGAACTGGTGGAGATGGAACTGCGCGAGCTGTTGACGAACCAGGGTTTTCCGGGCGACACGACCCCGATCGTGCGTGGCAGTGCCCTGCAGGCTTTGGAGAGCACTTCGACCGACCCGAATGCGCCCGAGTATGCCAGCATCAAGGAACTGCTGCGGGTGATCGATGAATACATTCCCGAGCCCAAGCGCGAGACCGACAAGCCGTTCATGATGCCGATCGAGGATGTCTTCTCGATCAAGGGGCGCGGCACGGTGGTGACCGGACGGGTGGACCGTGGCAGAGTCAAGGTGGGTGAGTCGGTGGAAATCATCGGCTTGCGCGAGACACGCACCTCGGTCGTGACGGGCGTGGAGATGTTCCACAAGATGATGGACGAAGGCATGGCCGGAGACAATCTGGGCCTGCTGCTGCGCGGCATCGAGCGCACGGACGTGGAGCGTGGCCAGGTGGTGGCCAAGCCGGGCTCGATCACCCCGCACACCAAGTTTGAGGCCAAGGTGTATGTGCTGAAGAAGGAAGAGGGTGGGCGGCACAGTGCTTTCTTCAACGGTTACCGGCCGCAGTTCTACATCCGGACGATGGATGTGACCGGCAACGTGGAACTGCCGGTGGGCGTGGAAATGGTCCTGCCGGGTGATAACGTCGACCTGACCGTGACCCTGATCGTACCGGTGGCGCTCGAACAAGGCTCCAAGTTCGCCATCCGCGAAGGCGGCCTGACCGTCGGCGCGGGTGTCATCACGAAAATCATCGAATAGGTGAAAAGAGAATATGACGAAGCAGAAGATCCGCATCCGCCTCAAGGCGTATGACCATCGTGTCCTCGACCAGTCTGCCAAGCGGATTGTTGAAACCGCCGAGCGTTCTGGTGCCCATGTTGTTGGTCCTGTACCCTTGCCAACCAAGAAAGAACGGTTTACAATACGCCGCTCGACTTTCATTGACAAGGACTCGCACGAGCACTTTGAAATCCGCACACATAATCGTCTTATCGATGTCCTGGATCCCGATTCGAAGACGATCGATATGTTAATGCGGCTCAACCTGCCGGCGGGCGTGGATATCGAGATTAAAGTCTAGTATAGTTGTCTGTTCGCCTAACTGGTCTGGCGTTGGACTTGTCAGACCAGTTGGATTGGATGGACAGCACAAGAACGGTTCTGCTCGTGGGCCCTACCACACTGTGTGCCGCGGCAGACCGATTGACTGTGCTGTGACCGAGATGATGCAGCCTAGCCCAGGCTGACAGTCTTGAGAAAAATTTGAAGGAGAAAACCGAGTATGTTGAAAGGGCTGATTGGCAAGAAGATCGGCATGACCCAGATCTTCGACGAGACTGGTGCGGCTGTACCGGTAACTCTGATCGAAGCTGGGCCTTGCTATGTTACGCAGGTGTGCCTTCCAGAGCAGGAAGGGTATGCCGCGGTACAACTTGGATTCAGCGAGGGCAATTCCAAGCGCCTCACTTCAGGCGAACTTGGTCACCTCAAGAAGAATAATCTACCCCCACTGCGTTTTTTACGAGAGTTCCGGGTAAAAGATTCCGGGCTCAAGCCAGGTGATAAACTGACTGTTGAGGTATTTGGCGTCGGTGAGCGCGTGGATGTGATCGGCACCAGCAAGGGCAAGGGTTTCGCCGGTGTGGTAAAGCGTTACCATTTTGCCGGAGGCCCCAAATCACACGGTGGATCTGACCGGCTACGTGCCCCTGGTTCGAGCGGTTCCACAACCACACCGGGCCGCGTTTATAAAGGTTCACGCCGTCCAGGACATATGGGACGCGAGCGCGTCACCTCTCAGAGTTTGAAAGTTGTCCTGGTGGATATTGAGCGCAACCTGTTGGGGGTACGTGGAGCCGTCCCCGGACCGAGGGGCGGTCTGGTCATGATACTGGATGCGCGCAAGCAGTAAGCGCCGATGATGGGAGTACTGGTCTATGAAAGTGGATGTTTTCAACATGCAGGGTGAAAAGGTCAAGACCGTGGAGTTGCCGGCCGAGATCTTCGAAACCCAGGTGAATGTAGATTTGATGCACCAGGCCTATATTCAGCAGATGGCAAATGCCCGCCTGGGGACGCACAAGACCAAGACACGCAGCGAGGTATCCGGCGGTGGCAAGAAGCCTTGGAAGCAAAAAGGCACCGGCCGCGCTCGCCAGGGATCCACGCGTGCCCCGCAATGGGTACACGGCGGTAAAATCCATACCCCGCGTCCGCGTAAATACACTCAACATATGCCTCTCAAGATGCGGCATGCGGCATTGCGGTCAGCGTTGTCCGCAAAGGCGGCAGAAAAAGGCGTTGTTGTGGTAGATGAACTTGTTCTCAATGAACCCAAGACGCGCCTGATGGCGCAGGCATTGAATCTGCTGGTGGGGGATGCCACAGTCCTCGTTCTGTTAGCTGAAAAAGATGCTTCCTACGAGACGACGGTCCGTTCAACCAAGAACCTCCCGGATGCCAAGTTACTCATGGCAAATTACTTGAATATACGGGACATCCTTGGATATGACAAACTCGTCATGCCCCTCAAGGCATTGGACGTTATAAAGTCTTATCTGGCATAGGAGGGCAGAATGATAACGATATACGATGTGATCCGCCGCCCTCTGGTTACCGAGAAGACAAATTATCAATCCAATAAGCTTCACCAATATTCCTTTGAGGTTGCTTCAGAAGCCACTCGAACGTTGGTGAAAGATGCCGTCGAGACACTCTTCGATGTCAAGGTTGTGCGTGTGAATATCATGAATACTTCTGCCAAGCGCAGTCGTCGTCGCAACCGGCGTCTGCAAGTGCGTGCTCCCGGTATCAAGAAGGCGATAGTTACCCTGGCCGAGGGAAGTACCCTCGAGATCTTTGAAGGGGTGAAGTAATGGCAGTTAAGAAGTATAAACCTACCACACCTGGCCAGCGGGGGATGACCGGATACACTTTCGAAGAAATCACCAAATCCACTCCTGAGCGAAGCCTGATCCTACCTCCGCGCAATTATGGTGGACGCGATACTACCGGCCGAATCACCGTAAGGCATCGTGGCGGAGGAAATCGCAGATACATTCGCATCGTAGATTACAAGCGTAACAAATACAATATCCCCGCCAAGGTGGCGGCAATTGAATATGATCCCAATCGAACTGCTCGTCTGGCTTTGTTGTTTTATGCTGACGGTGAAAAACGCTATATTGTCGCTCCGCTTGGGATAAGGGTTGGTGATACGCTCCTTTCAGGACCTCAAGCAGAGATCCGGCCTGGGAATTGCCTGCCGCTTTCCAACATCCCTGTCGGTACGATGGTGCACAATCTTGAGTTGAAAGAGGGCAAGGGCGGACAGCTGGTACGGTCTGCCGGTGGTTCGGCACAATTGTTGGCTAAGGAAGGTGAACATGCCCAAATCCGCCTGCCTTCGGGTGAAGTTCGCTTGATTCGTCAGACCTGTTATGCCACTATAGGCCAGGTAGGCAACCTGGATCACAGCAATATCAAATTGGGCAAGGCCGGCCGCAAACGCCACATGGGAATTCGTCCTACGGTGCGCGGTACTGCCATGAGCCCGCGTGACCATCCGCATGGTGGTGGCGAGGGGCGCCAGCCGACTGGGATGCCGGGGCCGAAAACTCCGTGGGGTCGCCCTGCACGTGGTTATAAGACCCGTCGTTTAAAGCTGACCAATAAATATATCGTGCGCCATCGCAGTAAATCCAGCCGATAAGGCGAAAAGCAGGATGTGAGGTAAGAAAACATGTCTCGTTCATTGAAAAAAGGGCCTTTCATTGCCCCGAAACTTTTGAAGAAGATTGAAGCGATGAATCAGAAGGGCGAGAAAAAAGTCATCCGCACATGGAGCCGTGCCAGTGTGATCTTTCCGCAAATGGTAGGACACACGATCGCGATTCATGACGGCCGCCGCCATGTACCCATCTATATCACTGAAAACATGGTTGGCCATCGCCTGGGTGAATTTGCGCCGACACGCTTGTTCCGTGGTCATATGGCAGCTGAGAAGTCGACCAAGCCGGTGGTGTAGGAGTTGAGAAATGGCTCATGATATCCATGCAAGGTTAAGCTACCTGACTATATCAGCCCAAAAGGTACGCCTGGTGGTGGACCTGGTGCGCGGAAAGAATGCTGTGGAGGCAATGGATATTCTACGCTTCACGCCTCAGAGTGCAGCCAAACCAGTGGCCAAACTCTTGGCCTCTGCTGTAGCAAATGCCGAAGAGAACTTCGGAGTCAGCCGCGATGATTTGTTCGTCGCCAAGATCTTTGCTGATGAGGCGCCCACCCGTCAGTGGCGTCGCTTTGGGGCACGCGGTCGCTTCAAACCGATTTTGCGCAGAACCTCTCATGTAACTGTCATCCTGCGCGAGCGCGAGGCCGCTTAGCCGGCAAAGAAAGAACGAAGGAGATCTTATGGGTCGTAAAGTTCATCCAATTGGTTTTCGCCTGAATGTCAATCACGACTGGCGTGGTCGCTGGTTCGCCGAAGGTGCCCAGTATCGCGAGCAATTGAAGCAGGATTTTGCCATTCGAGAATTGATTTACAACGAGACTGGCAAAGCGGGTGTCTCTAGGATTGACGTAGAACGTTATCCCGGTAAATTGAAGGTATCCGTTTTTACTGCAAAACCAGGTATTTTGATCGGCCGCAAGGGCGAAGGCATCAAGAAGATCCGGGTCCGTTTGGAAGGGTTGACCGGCAAGAAAGTTGATCTTGATATTAAGGAAATCAAAGCACCGGATTGTGATGCCTACTTGGTATCCCGAAATATTGCCGACCAGTTGGAAAGACGGATCAGTTACCGGCGTGCCATGAAACGTGCCATTCAGACAGCCATGCGTCAGGGTGCTCAAGGCATCAAAATCGAGGTCGCAGGAAGATTATCGGGTGCAGAAATGGCCCGGACCGTCTGGCTCAGGGATGGGCGTGTACCACTGCAGACTCTTCGTGCAGATATCGATTTTGCCCGTTCTGAAGCCGCCACCACGTATGGTCAGATCGGTGTCAAAGTCTGGGTCTATCACGGCGAGATGAAGTCTGAAGTGGAAGAGAAAATTGAGACGACCGAAGGCGTCTACGTCAGTGCGTAGTCGCGGCGTTCGTGGAGTGAGGTTGTTGCTATGTTAATGCCAAAACGTGTGAAATATCGCAAGCAAATGCGTGGGCGTATGAAGGGCAAGGAATCACGCGGGGTTGAGATTTCCTTTGGCGAATATGGTTTGCTGGCATTGGAACCTGGATGGGTAACTGCCCGGCAGATCGAGGCAGCCCGCCGGACGCTCGTTCATGCCATGAAACGCCGTGGTAAAGTCTGGATCCGGATTTTTCCAGATAAGCCTTACACACAAAAACCCCCTGAGACCCGCATGGGTAAGGGCAAGGGGAATGTGGAATATTGGGTTGCAGTTGTCAAGCCAGGGCGCGTCATGTTTGAAGTGGGTGGCCTGGATGAGCTGACCGCTCGCGAAGCTTTGAGCCTTGCCCGGCGAAAACTTGCCATCAAGACCAAGGTAATTGCCCGCCATGAGGTCAGTCTTGGAGATCAGGTATGAAACCGGCTGAGATTCGCAAAATGTCCATGGAAGAAATGCGGGCCAAGCTGTCGGATAGCCGCGAGGAATTAATGAAGCTCCGTTTTCAGCAGGTGACCGGTCAATTGACAGATCCCAACCGCTTGCGGCTGTTGCGGCGTGATATCGCCCGTTTTGAGACCATTTTGAATGAGCCAGCCCAGACGGCTGTACAGGAAGGTGAAGCATGAATGACCGTCGTAGAATCACTGGCGTTGTCACCAGTAACAAGATGACAAAGACTGTCGTAGTTGAGATCAGCCGAACATTCCGGCACCCTCTCTACCGTAAGGTCGTCCATCTTAGCAAGCGCGTCAAGGCGCATGATGAGTTAGGCTGCCAGGTCGGTGACCAGGTCCAGATAGTGGAGAGCCGTCCGATCTCGCGTGACAAGCGCTGGGTGGTCGAGTCAATCATCAAGCACGAGATACGTTCGGCTGATTCCGCCGTCTCGGAGATCGTTACCGAACCTGTTGAGGCAGGCGTGATCACGGCGAATGAATCCCCGGTAGAGGTTCAGCCATGATTCAGCACGAGTCCCGATTGAAAGTTGCCGACAACACTGGCGCTCGCGAACTGGCAGTTATTCATGTCATGGGCGGTTCCACCCGTCGTTATGGCGCCATCGGTGACATCGTAGTTGCAGCCGTGCAATCTGCCACCCCTCAGGGGGTGGTCAAGAAATCTGAGATTGTCAAGGCAGTCATTGTCCGCTGCACTAAGGAATGGCGCCGGGATGATGGCTCGTATATCCGTTTTGATGATAATGCCGCAGTAATCTTGGACGTTGATGGCCAAAACCCCAGGGGCAGCCGTATATTCGGACCTGTCGCACGTGAACTGCGCGAAAAGGGTTTTATGAAAATTGTTTCACTGGCTCCAGAAGTGTTATAGGTCAGTTTAGGAGTGAAGGATGAAAGCCAAAATCCGTAAAGGTGACACCGTTGAGATGATCAGCGGGAAGATCGAGGAGAAGGGTAAACGTGGCGAGGTGATCAAACTTCTGCCGGATGAAAGGCGCGTGGTTGTCCAGGGTATGAATATCCACACCAAGCACCAGAAGCAGGTCCAGACCCAAGGCCGCACAATTAATCCCGGCAGGATGAAATTTGAAGCACCTTTCGACATCTCGAACGTCATGCTGGTCTGCCCCAAGTGCAGTCGGATTACCCGTGTGAGTGTTCAACGTAATGAAGACGGCGTACACCGCGTTTGTAAAAAATGCCAGTCATTAATCGATTAAGCACTGGTGGAGCAAATATTTTATGAATAAGATGCAAGAACGATACCAAAAAGAAGCTGTCCCGGCTCTGCTAAAGGCATTTCAATACAAGAATGTCATGCAAGTCCCGCGCATCAGCAAAATCGTGCTAAACATCGGACTCGGCAGCGAACAAGATAACCCCAAGGCTCTCGAGGCCGCCATGGGTGATATGACGACCATAACCGGGCAGAAACCGGTCATGACGAAAGCCCGTACCAGTATTGCGAACTTTAAATTACGGGAGGGGCGTGTCATCGGTACGAAGGTGACCTTGCGCGGAAACAAAATGTGGGCTTTTCTGGACCGCTTAATGAACACTGCCCTGCCGCGTGTGCGCGATTTCCGGGGCGTTTCCCCGGAAGCCTTCGACGGACGTGGCAATTACACACTAGGTCTGCGGGATCAATTGATCTTCCCGGAGATAGAATACGATAAGATCGACAAGTTAAGAGGCATGGAGGTTACCATCGTGACCACAGCCAAATCTGATGATCATGCTCGGCTGATGCTGCAATTGCTGGGCATGCCATTCAAGAAGGAAGCATAACTATGGCAAGTACTTGCATGAAATATCGAGAAATGCGACGCAAGCATCCCAACCAGATACGGCACCGTTGCTCCAATTGCGGGCGTCCGCGCGGTTATATTCGTCGTTTTGGTCTATGCCGGATTTGCTTCCGCGAATTGGCGCTGGAAGGCAAAATTCCTGGCGTTGTGAAGTCATCCTGGTAGCCGGGTGGAGGTAAGAAATGAGCATGACTGATCCTATTGCTGATATGCTGACCCGCATCCGAAATTCCATGATGAGTGGTCAGGTTTTGACGGCTATGCCTTTTTCTAAGGTGAAAGGTGAAATTGCCAAGATCCTCAAGGAAGAAGGCTACCTTGAAAATTTCGAAGTTGCAGATGGAGAACGTCCGAGTCAGAAAGTTCTGCGCCTGAAGATCAAATACTTTGGTGAACGTCGAGAGCGCAGACCGGTGATAACTGGCATCGAACGTGTCAGCCGGCCTGGTCGCCGTGTCTATACCAAGAAGCAGGATATTCCCTGGGTTCTCTCGGGCATTGGTGTTGCCATATTGTCCACACCCAAAGGGATCATGACCGGTCAGCGCGCCCGCCAGATGGGTGTGGGCGGCGAAATCCTCTGCAAGGTCTGGTAGAGAGGAGTAATAAGGTGTCTCGAGTAGGACGTATGCCCGTGGTCATCCCGGCTGGTGTGCAGGTAGACATAAATGGTGTTAATGTTAGTGTCAAAGGCCCGAAAGGTGAAATTAAACGGGCTTTCTCCCCGTTGATCGGGATTGCATTGGAGAATGGCCAGATCGTATTAACCCGTAAATCCGATCAGGCTGCCGAACGTGCATTGCACGGCACGACGCGTGCCTTGCTGGCAAACATGATTCATGGCGTAAGTGCTGGTTTTGAACGTATTCTGGAAATCGAAGGCGTGGGTTACCGGGCGGAGATGAATGGCAAGAATCTCGTTCTGTATTTGGGCTTTTCACACCCAATCGAGGTGAAACCACCCTCAGGTATTTCCTTTGACGTGGACCAGAAGATTCGCCAGGTCTTTATACGAGGTTTTGATAAGGAATTGGTCGGCCAAGTTGCCGCGAATATCCGCAATTATCGTCCCCCTGAGCCATATCATGGCAAAGGTTTGCATTATCTTGGTGAAAAAATTCGGCGCAAGGCTGGCAAGGCCGGAAAGGCAGCAAAGTAATTTATGGCTGAGAAAAATCGTTCTGAAGCCCGCATCCGACGGCATGTACGCGTTAGGATCAACGTGCAAGGTACGCAGCAGAGACCCCGTTTGAGTGTTTTCCGCAGCTTGTCTGAGATCTATGCCCAGGTTATAGACGATCAGACCGGTCACACCCTTGCATCAGCCTCTACCATCGATCTCGAATTGCGTGGCAAGGTGAAGGGTCTGAACAAATCGGAACAGGCGAAGCTGGTTGGTAAAGCACTGGCAGAGCGCGCCAAAACTAAAGGTGTGCAGGCGGTCGTTTTCGATCGTGGCGGATTCAAATACAGCGGCCGGGTTAAAGCCTTGGCCGATGGCGCCCGCGAAGGCGGCCTGGAATTCTAGGCCTGATTGGAGAACGCTATGATGAATTACCAGGTAAAGGAAATTGATCAACAAGCTGATGCATTTGACGAGCGTGTTATTGAAATAGCCCGTGTGGCAAAAGTGGTGAAAGGCGGCCGCCGGTTCCAATTTCGAGTGACGCTTGTGGTGGGCGACAATCGCGGTAAGGTTGGCATGGGTGTTGGCAAAGCCAATGCAGTGCCGGATGCGATGCGCAAGGCGACAGATCGCGCCCACAAGAATATGCACCAGATTTTTCTATCCAAGACAACCATTCCCCACCAATCCACCGGCAAGGTGGGCGGATCGATCGTTTTGCTGAAACCCGCCTCCCCAGGTACAGGCGTAATCGCTGGTGGCGGTGTCCGTGCAGTCCTCGAAGCGGTTGGTATTCATGATATCCTGACCAAGTCGCTTGGCTCCTCGAATGTCTTGAACTCTGTTCAAGCGACCCTTCAGGCACTTGAGTCACTTAAGTCACCACAGGAAGAAGCCGCCCGGCGCGGTAAGCCGGTTGAAGCCTTGCTGCCGTACTGGGAAAGGAGAAAGAAGCATGGCTAAGCAGGCCGTAGAGAAGATGATCAAGGTGACTCTGGTACGCAGCTCGATCGGCTTTCCCAAGCCACAAAAGGCCACCGTGCGTGCATTAGGGTTTCACCGTTTACACCAGACGTTAGAGCTGGAAGATACACCGGTAGTGCGTGGAATGCTTGCAAAAGTTATTCACATGATTGAAATTGAAGAGTAGGCAAGAAATGAAACTGAATGATCTTAAACCTAATTCAGGGGCCAAGCAAGAACGCAAGCGTGTCGGACGTGGCATCTCTGCTGGCCAGGGAAAGACGGCTGGCCGTGGTACCAAGGGCGAGGGTGCCCGTACAGGTTCCGGCGGTCGCCTCTATCGGCAAGGCGGCAATTTACCCTTTTTCCGTCGCCTGCCCTTTGTCCGCGGCAAGGGTTTTACCCCACCTTATGAGATCAAGTTCAATGAAGTGAATCTCGACCAGCTGGCTTCGCTGAAATCTGAAGTTGAAATCAACCCTGAAACGCTTCAAAAAGCCCGCCTGTTGCGTGATCCGCGCAACCCCGTGGCAATTCTTGGACGTGGTGAATTGAAAACGGCATTAAAGGTGCGCGTTCACCGGGTTACCAAAAGTGCCAGGGCCAAGATCGAGGCTGCCGGGGGTTCAGTGGAGCTGATAGGATAACTCGTCTACACGAGGAGACCCATAATGAAGAACGCATTTACAGGATGGCGTTATCTCTGGAAATCGCAAGACATTCGCCGCAAGTTGATCATCACGTTGATTCTTTTGGTCATATTCCGTGTCGCGGCAAATATTCCGGTTCCGGGGATTAATGGAACTGCTTTGAAGTCGTTGCTGCAGGGTGCGAGTGGTTCGGGGTCATTTTTTGCATTCCTTGACCTGCTTTCCGGGGGAACCATTTCAAATTTCTCCATTCTAGCGATGGGTGTTTATCCGTACATAACGGCACAGATTATCCTGCAATTACTGACCCCAATCTTTCCGGCGCTCCAGCGAAAGATGGAGGAAGATCCCCGGGAAGGGCGAAAATGGCAGGAGAAATGGACTTATTATCTGGCAGTACCGATGGCGGCGCTTTCCGCCCTTGGCCAGATCAATCTCTTCAACTCCTATTCCATTCAGGGTGGTCAGGGGCAGATCGTGCCTTTTGGATTTACAAGTGCTCTCTGGTTGCCTTCCTTAACCCTGCTTCTTACCATGGTTGGTGGAACGATGTTTGCCATCTGGTTGGGCGAACTGATCTCTGAATATGGCATTCGCGGTCAGGGTTTGTCGCTGATTATTTTTGCGGGCATTGTCGCCCGTATGCCGGCTGGTTTCGCAGGACTCCTGGCGGATAAACAGCATGGCTGGATCCTGGTTATCTCGATGGTGATAGTGATGGTGGCAGTAATTTATGCCATAGTCTACGTACAGCAGGGGCGCCGCTACGTACCGGTTATGTATCCTGGCCGGCGGGTTGGCAGCCGTATGTCCATGCCGGTGAAGGGTACATTACCTTTAATGGTGAACCTGGCAGGCATGATCCCGCTTATCTTTGCCAGTGCCATCCTGCAGTTCCCATCCATTATTGCCAGTTACTTTGTCAATTCAACCAACGCTACCGTGGCCAAATTCGCTTCAGCAACGCAAACCACCTTCAACGGAAGTGGCTGGCTCTACTATCTCTTATACTTCCTGATGGTTGTAAGTTTTACGTTCTTCTATACCGACGTTATGTTCTCCCAGCAGAATTATGGCGAGAATTTGAAGAAAGTCGGCGCGCAAATCCCGGGTGTGAACCGCGGGGCTCCCACGCAGAAATACTTGACCAAGGTGCAGCGCCGCATTACCTTGCCGGGCGCGTTCTTCTTGGGAATAGTAGCCGTTCTTGGATATATCATTAATGTAATACTGAAAGCGGTTGGCATTGGCGGATCTGCATCATCCTCGTCCATATTCCTGGTCTCAGCGGCAGGTCTACTCATCGTAGTTGGCGTGGTTCGTGATACATTCCTCAATATCGATGCCGAGCTGAAACTTCACGGATATGATGATGCCCGCTTGGTGAAATAAGCTGGATATGCCGACGTATATTGTTCTTTTAGGCCCGCCTGGCGTTGGAAAGGGTACCCAGGCAGAAATAATTGCGAAGACTACCGGATTGCCGCATATCTCGTCAGGCGATTTGTTCCGGGAGAACATTAAGAATGCAACCAAACTCGGTGAAATGGCCCAATCCTTCATGAATAAAGGCGAGTTGGTTCCAGATGAGCTGACGATTGCCATGATCCGGGAGCGACTTTCCCGCCCGGATTGCAGTGCTGGAGCATTGTTGGACGGATATCCTCGCACCACCGTGCAGGCACGAGCGTTGGATAAGCTGCTCACAGAGTTTGGCGGCAAGGTGAATCACGTGCCGTACATCGCGGCCTCCAAGGCGACCTTGACCGAGCGCTTGAGTGGACGCTGGACATGCAAGGCACAGGGTCATATCTTCCACGTGAAGTACAACCCGCCCAAGAAAGCTGGCATCTGCGATATGGACGGCTCAAAACTGTATCAGCGCGAGGATGATAAGGTTGAGACGGTATCACGGCGGATCAAGGTTTATTTCGACCAGACTGCACCTTTAATTACTTTTTATCGACAACGTGGGTCACTATCTGAGATTGACGGTGACCGGTCAATCGAGCAAGTTACTGCAGATTTACTGGCGGTGCTTGGTAATTAAGATGGCTTTGGAACGCGACATTAATATCAAGAGTCCGGCTGAGATTGTGCTCATGCGTGAAGCCGGACGCGTCAATGCCCTGGCGTTGGCGGCAGTGCGAGAACTTTTACATCCCGGCGTCACCACCGCAGACCTCAACGCGGCTGCTGAGGAAATTCTGCGGAAATATGGTGCCTACTCGCCCTTTAAAAATTATGGTCAACCACCTTTTCCTGGATCCATTTGCACTAGTCTTAATGAAGAGCTAGTACACGGCATTCCGGGAAAACGAAAGCTCAAGGAAGGTGACATCATCTCGATCGATTGCGGGGCGGTTGTCGATGACTATGTCGGCGATGCGGCTTTTACGGCTGGGATTGGGCAGGTTTCCCCGACCGCCGGCAAGCTGATCGAGGTGACCAGGCAGGCGCTATTCATTGGTATCTCACTGATGCGTGCCGGAAACAAAACGGGCGACGTATCTGCGGCAATTCAGCAATTTGTGGAAGCGCAGGGATACCAGGTGGTCCGGGAATACACCGGACATGGAGTTGGCCGGAAGATGCACGAAGGGCCTCAGGTTCCCAACTACGGAACTCCGGGCTCCGGGATCACGTTGAGACCCGGTATGACCATCGCACTTGAGCCGATGGTTCTCGTAGGCACATACCGGACGCGTGTCCAATCCAACCAGTGGACGGTTGTTTCTGCTGATGGGTCACTGACGGCACATTACGAGCACTCGGTAGCCGTCACCGAAGGAGAACCTCTCATCCTGACTGTCCCTTAACCGGAATGCAAGAGACATTGTCAACTGGACGGAAAAGAATAGTAAAAGTATAATTCAACCTTTGGTTGAAAAACGACTTAAGGAGATCGCAATAATGAAAGTAGGTCCCTCCATTCGAAAACGCTGCGCGAAATGCAAGATTGTCAAGCGCAAAGGCAGATTGTATATTATCTGCGAAAATCCTAAGCATAAACAGCGACAAGGATAGTAGACTATGGCAAGAATTGAAGGTGTTGACCTCCCTCGGAATAAACGCGTAGAAGTAGGCTTGAATTACCTGTACGGTATCGGGCCAACCCGCTCACGCGAGATTCTGACAGCCACGAAAATCAACCCGGATACACGCGTCAAGGATTTGACGGAAACCGAGGTGTCGGCGATCCGTGATTATATCGCCAAGAATTGGAAGGTCGAAGGTGACCTGCGCCGTCAAGAGCAGTTGAATGTCAAGCGCCTGGTCGAGATCGGCTGCTACCGCGGTCTTCGCCACCGCCGCAATTTACCTGTGCATGGCCAGCGCACGCGGACCAATGCACGAACCAGCAAAGGCCCCAAGAAGACCGTCGCTGGACGCGGACGCCGTAAGGGCGGTAAGAAATAATCCGGTAACAGGAATAAAAGAGGTTCTATGGCTCAAACTGTACGTTCTGTTCGCCGCTCAAGCGGCGCTAAAAAAGGCAAGCGCAGCCTGTCCTCTGGACAGGTGCATGTCTTCGCTTCCTTCAATAACACCATTGTGACGGTCACTGACCCGGAAGGTAACACCCTGTGTTGGGGTAGCGCCGGATCAGTCGGTTTCAAAGGTTCCCGCAAGAGCACACCTTTTGCGGCACGTCTGGCCGCGGAACAGGCGATCAAAGCTGCCCAAACCATTGGCATCCAGGAAGTGGATTTGTTTGTCAAGGGACCCGGGCCTGGTCGTGAATCCGCCATCCGTGCTGTCCAGTCGTTGGGATTGAAGGTGAAATCCATCTCGGATCTGACTCCGATTGCCCATAATGGTTGCCGGCCTCCCAAGAAGCGCCGCGTTTAATTCTGGTGAAAGAAGGTTGTATGGCGAAATATACTGATCCGGCCTGCAAATTGTGCCGGCGAGAAGGTGAAAAATTATTTTTGAAGGGAGATCGTTGCTTTACTCCCAAATGTGCATTTGAACGCCGTGGATATGCACCCGGTCAGCATGGCCGCTCCGGCGGACAAGGTGGACGCGGTGGACGCGGTGGTCAAGGGCGCGAGTCGGATTATGCCAAGCAATTGCGTGCCAAGCAGAAGGCTCGCCGAATCTATGGCATTTACGAAGCCCAATTCCGGCGCTATTATGGAAAAGCCTTAAAGGCGCGTGGCATAACCGGTCTCATGTTGTTGCAGATCCTTGAATCACGCTTGGATAATGTGATCTTTCGGCTGGGCTTTGCATCCAGCCGCGCCCAGGCACGCTTGCTGGTCACGCACGGTCATTTCACGGTTAATGGCCGCCGGACTGACATCCCTTCCATGACTTTAGGCGCTGGCGATGTCATTTCGGTCCGCCCGGGTTCTCTGGATGCTACGTATTTCAAGGAATTGGCCTCTTTCGCCGAAACACGCAATTTACCAGCTTGGTTGAGCCGCGACCTGGGAAGCCTCTCGGGAAATTTCCTGCGTTCCCCGGAACGTCCTGAGATAGACGGTAATCTGAACGAGCAGTTGATCGTTGAGTACTACTCGCGCTAATCCAAGCCTGTTTTCTAAGACGCGGCGTACCGTTTCGTACGCCGGGAGAGGTATATCGTGACTATTACGAACATGGTCATGCCGAAGATCGAGCGCGAAGCAGAAGCTCGGAATTATGGCAAGTTTATTATCAGCCCCTTGGAGCACGGTTATGGTGTGACGCTTGGCAACGCTCTCAGGCGTGTGCTGTTATCCTCACTCGAAGGTGCGGCGGTCACTTCCATCCGAATTGTGGATATCTTGCATGAGTTCCGTGATATCCCGGGTGTGCGGGAGGATGTCCTGCAGGTCATGCTGCAAGTCAAACAATTGCGCCTGATTCTCGAAGACGTGGACACCACCCGCATGCATTTGGAAGTACGCGGCGAAGGAGTGGTGACTGCGGCAGATATCATTACTTCACCCGAAGTGAAGATCATCAATCCGGACCTTTACCTGTTTACAGCCGATAACTCAAAGACACGCCTTGATGTTGAATTCATCGTAGAGCGCGGGCGCGGTTATGCCCCATCCAACGAGCGCGGGCGTATGCCAATCGGCGAATTGCCGGTGGACGCCATCTTCAGTCCAGTCAAGCGTGTCAATTGGGAAGTCCAGGCGGCGCGTGTAGGTCAGAGCACCAATTACGATAAACTCGTCCTGGAAATCTGGACCGATGGCGCGATCAGCCCCGAACGGGCTTTGAGCTCTTCCGCCAAGATCCTGATTGAGCACCTGAGATTTGTTGCCGGTATAAGTGAAGAGACTTTGTCCATTACGATGGAAAAAGAAACTGCCGGTTCGCGTCTGACTAGTGAGGTAGCCGAGACGCCAGTTGAATCGCTTGATCTTTCAGTGCGAGTCTTCAATTCCCTCAAACGCACCGGCATTACCACTGTCGGAGATGTGCTGGAGCTGCTCGAGAAGGGTGATCAAGCGGTCATGTCCATTCGTAATTTTGGCGAGAAAAGCCTGGATGAGCTGCGTGTAAAAATGCAGGAAAAGGGTTATTTGAAGGACGAACAAAAGAAAGAGTCGGAGTAATTTTGAAATGCGACATCAAGTAGCAGGATATAAACTCAATCGAACCAAGAGCGGTCGTATTGCTCTGCGTCGGAATCTGATCAAGCAATTCTTCACCCACGAACGTATCCGCACTACGCAGACTAAGGCAGCCGCCATCCGCGGTGAAGCGGAACGGATGATAACCATCGCACGTAAGGTCTCAGATGCCAGCGATGCTAAGAAAGTGGCCGCCCGTCGCCTTATCGCCGGCCGGTTGGGCAACAATAGTAACGAGGCCGTCAAGAAATTATTTGATGAAATTGCCCCGCGTTTTGCCGATCGAACTGGCGGTTATACACGGGTCTTCAAGCTCGGCCCTCGTTTTGGTGACAAGGCTGAGATGGCCTTGCTTGAACTGGTGGAAGAGTAAATTAAGTCACAAGTTACCAGCGTAAGCCGGATGGCTGATCGCTGATTGCTGGAAATGGCACGTTACCAGATTATCCTCGCTTATGATGGCACCGGCTTCCTTGGAAGTCAGCGGCAGGCGAGTTCCCGAACAGCGCAGAGCGAATTCGAAACAGCCCTGCGAAAACTGGGATGGCATGGGCAGACAATATCCATGGCCGGGCGTACAGATACCGGCACACATGCCAGTGGGCAGGTGGCAGCCTTCGACCTCGATTGGCGTCACGGTCTTGATGAATTGCAAGATGCACTAAACGCTCATCTTCCCCGGGATATGGCTGTGCAGGCAGTCAAAATTGCGGCGGATAATTTCCACCCTCGTTTTGACGCCAGCTCCCGCCGTTACCGGTACCGGTTGTTCTGCAAAGGTGTCCGGGATCCGCTAAGGGAACGGTATGCTTGGCGCGTTTGGCCGGCTGTAAAAGATTTGACAACATTGGCCGGAATTTGGCCTGGCAGGCACGATTTTGCAGCTTTTGGTACACCGCCCCGAGCTGGCGGAAGCACTGTCCGGACGGTTATTTCTGCAAGCTGGCAGCCACAGGATGAAGAGTGGCTCTTCGAAATCCAGGCTGATGCCTTCCTTTACAGGATGGTACGCAGATTGGTCTATGCCCAGGTGGCCGTGGGTCAGGCCCGGCTTTCTGAATTGACACTAGCCCAGGCCTTGGATGAGCGCTTGGATGTCCGGCTGGCTGCACAGGCTCAAATACCTGCAAGACTTGCCCCGGCATGCGGCCTTACGCTGGTAGAGGTTTTTTACGATGATCTGGAATAATTATGTTTAGTTTGAAAGTTTGGAGAGACAAAAGTGGAAAAAACTTATTACCCCAAAGCTGATTCGATCAACCGCCAGTGGCTTTTGGTGGATGCCAACGGCGAGATACTCGGTCGCCTGGCTACCAAAATCGCCGGCGTCCTGCTTGGAAAAAACAAACCGTCTTTTACACCTGGTGTCGAGTTGGGTGATTTTGTGATCGTCATCAACGCCCAGAAAATTACCGTCACAGGCACGAAGACAGCCACCAAGCTGACTGAAAAAATGTATCATCACCATTCGGGTTATCCCGGCGGCTTGAAAACGATCAGCCTGCGCGACCAATTGCAGACCCACCCGGATCGTGTCATTCGATCAGCTGTATGGGGCATGTTACCTCACAATAAGCTTGGTCGCCATTTAATGACACATTTGCGAGTCTACGGCGGCGCTGAGCATCCGCACAAAACGCAGAGCCCAAAGACAGTCGCATAAAGGAGCAGGAATATGTCTGTGCAATATTATGAAGGTGTTGGACGTCGTAAGGAAAGCATCGCCCGTGTGCGTATCATGAACGGTTCAGGGCGGTTCATAGTCAACGATAAGGAGGCTCCGGCTTACTTCAACCGGTTGGGTGATGTGGAGGCTATTCTGTCAGTCCTTCAAGCAGCCGGGCAGGATGCAAGAACCTACGATATTACCGTGGTTGTCTCCGGTGGCGGTGTGACTGGTCAAGCTGACTCTGTGCAGCTTGGTTTGGCACGCGCCATGGTCAAAATGGATCCTGAAAATGTTCCCGCCATGCGAAAGGGCGGTTTCCTCACGCGCGATGCCCGCGTAAAGGAACGCAAGAAACCCGGCCTTAAGCGCGCCCGTAAGGCCCCAACCTATACCAAACGTTAGCCCGGGCCATAAGTAATAAAAAGTAATGCGTGATCCGTAACAGGTAAGGTTACGGTTTACGCATTATTTTATTTATCTGCCTGTTCAGGAGTCTTATATGGCTGGAATTACTCTGCTAGGCTTGGGACCTGGGAATCCCGCCAAACTCACACGTGAAGCCTGGAATATACTCGAATCTGCCGGTGAAATTTGGCTGCGTACCAAGGAACACCCTGTTCTTGGCGGTTTGCCAGTTTCCATCCCATTACATTCTTTCGATGATTTATATGAGCGTAGTGATACCTTCGAGGACGTTTATGCAGGCATTGTAGAAAAAATCCTCGAAATGGGACGGCGCCAGGATGGGGTGATTTATGCCGTACCCGGTGATCCTTTTCTGGCAGAGGCTACCTGCCCTGAGATAGCCCGTCGCGCCCGCATTGCCGGCCTGCCGTTAAAAATCGTAAACGGGCTTTCCTTCCTCGAGCCTGTTTTTGCCGCGCTTGGCCTTGATCCTTATCCGCACTTGACTGTATTGGACGCAATGGAACTAAGCCAGGCACACATCCCGACCTTCCCGCCGGATAGGCCGGTTTTGATTGCTCAAATATACTCCAGAATGGTGGCGGCGGAAGTCAAGATGACACTTAATACTCTCTTCCCGGATGAGCATCCTGTTACCCTGGTCCACGCGGCTGGAACCGTGGATGAATTGGTCGAGGAATTACCACTTTACAAAATGGATCGTTCTGACCATATTGGCCAGTTAACCGTGCTATACGTCCCGAGTCTGGGGGAAGGGACATCTTTCGAGGCCTTCCAGGAGGTTATTGCCCACTTACGTGCCCCGGACGGTTGTCCATGGGATAAGGAACAAACCCATCAATCACTCCGTGCACATTTGCTGGAAGAGGCTTATGAAGCCATCGCTGCGATGGATTCTGAAGATCCAGCCAAGATGGCCGAGGAGTTTGGCGACTTGCTTCTCCAGATTGTGCTGAACACCCAAATCGCGAATGAAGAGGAGGAGTTTAGCATGGCGGATGTTCTCAAAGGCATCCATGCCAAGATCATTCGACGCCATCCGCATGTCTTTGGCGAAGTGCAGGTGGATGGGGTCGGAGGAGTGCTTCAGAATTGGGAAAAACTGAAGGAAGAAGAGCGTTCTGAAAATAGCGAACAGGAGCAGGGGCTGCTGGGAGGTGTTCCGCTGGCTTTGCCAGCGCTTGTCCAGGCCCAGGAATACCAGGATCGGGCGGCCCGCGTCGGTTTTGACTGGCCCGAGATAGAAGGCGTTCTGGATAAAATAAATGAGGAGATACGTGAAGTTCGGAGTGCATCAGATGAAAAGGAATTAGATGCCGAATTGGGAGATTTGTTCTTCGCCTTGGTCAACCTGGCTCGCTGGAAGAAGATCGATGCCGAGGCGGCACTGCGTGGAACGAATGTGCGTTTCAAGAGACGCTTTGCTCATGTGGAAGCCGGAGCGAAAAAGATGTCCAGGAAAGTATCGGATCTGAACATCGATGAAATGGAGATTCTCTGGCAGGAAGCGAAAAAACCGAATTATTAATGATGGGCAGGTATAATTCTTTTAGGTTATTAACCCATCCGTCCTCTTGTTTTGTCCTAATTAATATGTTAAAATAGAAAAAAGAATTCCCATATATAGGGGTATATCCGTAGTGATACGCCATATATGGGGGTTACATTTGTTCTAAGAATCTGGAGCGAAAAGCATGCGTTGCCCATACTGTCAGAATGATGACTCGAAAGTCATTGATACCACCCACGATAGCCATGGTGGCATCCGCAGGCGGCGGGAATGCCTGAATTGTGGGCAACGCTTCAGCAGTTACGAACGTCCGATCCAAGCTACGCCTTTGATTGTTAAACAGGATGGAATGCGCGAGGAGTTTGATCGGGAGAAATTGGAACGCGGCATTCGCATTGCCTGTGCCAAACGACCGGTCTCCGCGGCGGATATTGAACGGCTGGTGGGGCAGGTGGAAGCTGATTTGCAGAGGATGGGAAAATCTGAGATCAGTTCGCGCGTGGTTGGTGACCTGGTCATCAAAGGTCTGAAAGAAATGGACCAGATTGCATATATCCGCTATGCCATTGTCTACCTGCGCCTAGATGATTTGCAATCCCTGCGTACAGAAATCGACCGTCTGTTATTGGAATCATAATATTTACCTGTCGCTTTAGTACTTCGTCATCTTGTCGGAGAACCAGCGTCAGTCTGTTTGAGTTCCTTTGCCATATCCCATTATTGTGCCGAATCGTCGGAGATCACTTTTAGAAGCATAGGAGAATATATCGTGGCATCCTTACCGGCAATGTTAAAAAGAAATCCACTCTCTACTCCTGCCAAGCCGGATGACTTGCCAGGTGCAAAATTGACTGAGAACGCCCAACAGGTACTGACGCGTCGTTATGTTCGCCGTGGTGAAGATGGCCAACCAGTTGAATCTGTTGAGGAAATGTTCTGGCGCGTCGCCTACCACATTGCCAGGGCAGAAGAAACATACAATGGTGATTTAATTGCGCGTGCGCGCGAGTTCTATCTTTTATTGATCTCCAAGAAATTCTTCCCGAATTCCCCAACTTTTACCGGTGCCGGCACACCCCTGGGGCAATTGGCGGCTTGTTTTGTCCTGCCGATAACGGATGATATGGGCCGTGACCCGGCGGGTATTTTTCAGTCACTACGGGATGCCGCGCTTATCCAGCAAACCGGCGGCGGGAATGGTTTTTGCTTTTCGCGCCTGCGACCAAAGGGTTCTCTGGTCAAGTCGTCGGCCGGGCAGGCAACCGGTCCCGTGGGATTCCTGCGTGTTTACGATCATGCCTTCGGTGAGATTGCCCAGGGAGGAACACGGCGTGGAGCCAACATGGGTGTCCTGCGTGTGGACCATCCGGATATTGAAGATTTCATCACTTGTAAAATCGATGAAAACCAGATCACCAATTTTAATATCTCGGTGGGCATTACCGACGCCTTCATGCAGGCGGTGAAAACCGGTGCCGATTGGGAGCTGCGTTTCCCGGATGTCACTGCCCCGGCGTACCGCGGTTTCAGCGGTACGCCGGAACAGGCTGAGGCCAGAGGCATACCACTCCGAACATACCGGACTGTCCGTGCCCGGGATCTTTTCCAGAAGATCGTCAACCAGGCACATCACAATGGCGAGCCAGGCGTCCTGTTTTTGGATACTGCCAATCGTTCCAACCCCGTGCCACATTTGTATCCTCTGGAAGCCACCAACCCCTGTGGAGAACAATGGCTTGGGCCATATGAAAACTGCTGCCTGGGTTCTGTAAACCTGGCCCAATATTGTGATCCAAATGGAACTGTGGATTGGAATGATCTGAGCATTGGCGTTGAACTCTCAACGCGTTTCCTGGATGATGTGGTGGAGACGAATGCCTATGTGCCGGCAGTTCCTCAGTTGAGGGGAGCTGCCCTAAAAGCTCGCCGGATCGGACTGGGCATCATGGGTCTGGCGGATTTAATGTATCATGTAGGTGTGCGTTACGGTTCGCAGGAGGGGCAGGAGTTCGGTGAACAGGTGATGGAATTTGTGAGGTACCATGCCATGCGGGCAAGTGTAGCATTGGCACGCGAGCGCGGTGCCTTTCCAGCCATCAAGGGCAGTATTTATGACTTTGAGGATCTGGTTTGGATGCCGCCACATCCGCTGGTTGCATATCAGCGTGATTGGGGCCGTCCATCATTGGATTGGAATGAAATCCTGGAAGGGATCAGGAAATACGGTATCCGGAATGCTGCTCAGACGACTGTCGCACCCACTGGAACCATCGCAACAGTGGCTGGGTGTGAGGGGTATGGATGTGAGCCGGTCTTCGCTCTTGCGTATATCCGTCACGTGAACGACCAAGGAAAAGACCTGCAATTGGCTTATGCGAGCCCACGATTTGATCAGGCATTGGAGAAGGCCGGTATTATTGGTGAAGCAAGGCAGGAGATCATTGAAAAAGTTATGGAACAGGGCTCATGCCAGGATATTCCCGAACTGCCTGAATCGATCCGTGAAGTTTTCGTGGTGGCCAGTGATATCAGCGCTGAGGAACATGTGCGCATGCAGGCTGCCTTACAATCATTCGTGGATAATTCATTGTCGAAAACGGTCAACTTCCCCGAAAATGCAACCGTGGAGGATGTGGCCGAAGCCTATATGCTGGCCTGGGAGCTGGGTTGCAAGGGTATTACTGTCTATGTGACCGGTTCACGTGAGAAAGTGGTGCTGGAAACAAAAGCCACCGTAGAGAAAAAACAACCGCAGAGCAACAGCAGCCTGGCAATGCCTTACTGGCCATCCGTCACGGGAGATGCTGCTCCAGCCAGTGTTGCTGCTGCTGAAATCGCCACGCAGTTGGCGGCGTGGCACGAAACCAAGAAGCCGCGTCCAAACGCCCTCACGGGTCATACCTTCCGGGTCGCGACACCGCTTGGCAAGGCGTTTATTACTGTCAATGAAAATGGTGGCGGGCATCCATTCGAAGTGTTTATTAACACTGCCAAGGCGGGATCAGAGACAGCTGCCGTATCTGAGGCAATTGGACGGCTTATTTCGTATGTACTTCGATTGGCTTCACCAATCCCGCCGCGCGAGCGCATGGCTGAAGTGGTGCGCCAGCTTTCCGGCATCGGAGGTGGGCGATCCCTGGGTTTTGGTCCAAACCGGGTCCGTTCCTTGCCAGACGGGGTTGGTCAGGTTCTAGATGAGTATTTAACCGGTCGTACCACCCATCATGTTAATGAGTCCGGGCAAAAATCGGAAGGTCAGAATCCTATGGAGGACGCCGCCCCGGATCTGTTGACGGTGGCTGTAAATCAAAATCCCCAGATTTCTGAATCGGCCCGCCAAATGGCCCTAAAAACGAGTGAGCTATGTCCGGAGTGCGGTGAGGCAACCATGGTCAATGAAGAAGGCTGCCGGAAATGCTATAACTGCGGCTACAGTGAATGTTGAAGATTAAAAAAACCCTTCTTCAGGATATCTTATAAACTGAGACTTTCCATTAATCCTCCAAACGCCCTTGCGGGCGTTTGAGGTATTATTCGTGAAAATGTATTATCTTAGTTGAAAAGCCTGCTTACAAACCTATTAGAGTGAAATCAAGCCGGATTTTAGGCGGGAGTAATGGGTTCTGATATACTCAGGCAGGCTTCCATGGAGATAGGTCATGTTGTCTGTCAAACGTAGCCTTGCACCCCGCCATAGGTTACCCAAACCGGATAAACACCTTTCCCTCAGAAAATACGAGGCCAAGGTTGGATTGCTATTTCTACTCCCGTGGCTAGTTGGCTTCCTGCTCTTTAAAGCGGTCCCAATCCTGGCAGCGTTGGGCTTTTCTTTCACCAATTTCAAGATGATTGAGCCGGAGAAAACCCGTTTCATCGGCCTGGCCAATTATCTTTTCTTTTTCAAGGATTCTTCTGCCGGAGCCAGCCTGTTTGGCTCGATCAGTTATTTCCTCATGTCTGTCCCACTCGAAATGGTTGTGGCGCTTTTCCTGGCAGCGGTCTTTACCAGCGACCGGTTGCGTGGTAAACGCCTCTTGCGCACCTTATTTTTTATGCCCAGCATCATCCCCGCCATTGCCATTTTCATTATCATTTCAGGATTGATTAATCCCAATACCGGTTGGATCACACGGCTCTTTCATCTGTCGCAATCAACACCACTCTATACTCTTTTCCCAATCATCCTTTCCCTCTGGACGATCGGACCTGGTTTCCTGATCATGCTGGGGGCAATGCAGGCCGTCCCGAAGGAACTTTATGAGTCGGCCCGTGTCGATGGGGCTGGTCCGATCAACCGTTTTATCTCCATCACCATCCCGATGTGCTCACCGGCGATCTTTTTTTCGCTGGTAATCAACATGATCAGTGCATTCGGGGGGGTGGCGCTGATCGACCGAGGTCTTTCCTACAGCCAGAGTCTCTCTCCGATGGAATCCTACATAACCTATCAAATGTTTTCATATATGAACCTGGGTTACGCCAGCGCATTGGCCTGGGTCATGTTCATCGTTGTTATGGTCATAACAGTCCTTTTGTTCCGTTCAGCCCGATATTGGGTTCACTTCCCTGAGGAAAGCAGCAATGAAGAAATCTAGACAGTCCCTCCGCCGGCAATCCTCGACGCTCACTTTACGTGCATGGGAGTTCACCGGAACAGCGTTATTAACCCTTTTTATCTGGATTTTCCTTTTGATCTTCCTTTCCCCACTTTCCTACATGGTGGTTACTTCGCTCAGGTCTTCGGACGAATTCCGCGACCGGTCAGCCCCACCTTTTCCGGCTGAGAGGCTGACGTACGACTATGAAGGAAGAACATACCAGCTGTATAAAGTTCCGACCGAGGATGGCGTCATACACGAATGGGCATTGGTCAAGCCCAGTCGTCTCTCCAGCCAGTTTATCGACCCGGCGCATCCGGAACAAGGTCTTATTACATGGAATGGTTCGTGGCGCAGTCTCGGGGGGGTGTTCCGCTTCCGCATCTACTGGGAAAATTATGTCTCCATCTGGAATGCAATCGACTATTTCCGCTTGCTAAAGAATACCATGATAATTGTTGTTCTGAGTGAGATTGGGATTCTGCTTTCCTCAATCGCCGTTGCCTATGGGTTTTCACGTTTCAGAATCCCGGGCGGAAAGTTCCTATTCTTCCTCCTGATCGCCACCATCGTCATTCCTGATAGTATCACCCTGGTTCCGAGCTTTGTAATTTTCACGCGCATCCTGCCCTGGAACGGTACATATTACCCGTTGATTGTCCCGGCGTTCTTTGGGAGTGCCATCTACATCTTCCTGCTCAGGCAAAATTTCAGGTCCATTCCGCGCGATCTCGACGAGGCTGCCATGCTGGACGGGGCCGGCCCGCTCAGGACGCTCATCTCGATCATCATCCCACAGGCCATTCCAGCCATCGTCACCGTGGCCTTGCTGCATTTCTTTAATACCTGGAATGAACTGCGTATGTCCAGTCTTTATCTGGGCATCCGGCAGGATTTGCAGACAATCGCGTTCAGTGGACAGGCTTCCCCGACAACTTATGGCTTTACACCTGAATTTTTACAGGCCAGTGCAGTAATGCTTATTGCGATTCCCTTGTTGATCCTGTTCCTGTCGCAGCGTTTCTTTATGCAAGACATGGTTGTCACGGGAATGGAGAAGTAAGCATGAATAGAATTGTCTTTCGGAAATTATTCATTATCTGGCTGGCCTGGGTATTAATCGTAATTGGCTTCCAGTCCTTCGCAACTGCCCGTTTCCACCCGGTCTTTCCTGACCGGGCCCAGGAATGGACAGCCACCTACACGCTTCCGCAAACATACCAAATGGGCCGGCCTTACCTTGTGGATCCGTTCATGAACGATCAGGTCTGCTGGGACTCGGAATATTACATCAGCATCGCCCTGGGCGGGTATGACGATCCAAAGGTTCCGCATCTTACGCCGTTCGGTTCCACTACCTACTGGCAGGATGGGATGTTGATTAGCGGTCAACGCTACAACGGCGAATCGCTTTCGCTGAACTATGCCTTCTTCCCATTCTATCCCTGGGTGATGTGGCTGCTTGCCCAGCCGCTCAAGTTGATCGGGATAGACCTCATTGCCACAACCACACTGGCGGGCGTGATCGTCTCCGCGTTAGGTACCTTGATGGGCATGTTGGCGCTTTACGATTTAACCAGCGATTCAATCGGCGAAGATGGCGCCATGCGGGCTGTTTTCTATCTGCTAATTTTTCCAACCGGTTTTTTCCTGGTTCAGGTTTACACGGAAGGTCTATTCGTTGGTCTTGCTTTCGGTTGTCTGGCGATGTTACGGAGGGGCAGGTGGCTGCCTGCGGCGTTGCTGGGAGCTGCCGCCACCCTGACACGCGCAGTTGGCGTGGCATTGATCATCCCAATGGCACTAACCTGGTTCCGCACCGGTGATTGGCTGGATATAGACTTGGAGTGGCGGCAAATCTACTACTGGTGGAAGGAATCCTGGCACGCGATCTTTCTGGCGGTTCGCAAGATCATTCGTAGTATCTTCGGCATCCATAAAGCAGATGACCCGGAGTGGGCCTGGTTGCGAAAAAAGCTGGTCGTAGTGGCCTCGTTTGTAAAAATGCTCCTGGCATTTGCGCCGCTGATTACTTACCTGATTTGGAAATTTTCCCGTCTGGGGTTGAACTTCGATATTGTTGAAACCAACTATTTCGGACGTGGATTGCTTGACTTTGGCAGTGCCTATTACAACTGGGCTGGGGCATTCCATGGCTTGTTCATTCATATTCCCGAACGAACCGCCTATTTTCTGACCGAATTCTTAGGCCTGGTCATAGGTTTGGTGACATGTGTCACCTGTATCAAATATTATCCTGAGATCGCTTTTTTCAGCCTGGCTGTCGTTGTCATCTCCTGGGGCAGCGGACCAGCCCAGGGTATTATCCGTTATATCCTGGGTGCGCCGGCCGTGTTTATCATGTTGGCAAAATGGGGAAAAAATACCGCCTTCGACCGGGCATGGACGGTCGCCAGTGTTTTGCTAATGGGGCTTTTGGCAATGTTGTATGCGTTCAATTTCTGGGTAGCGTAGAATTGGCCGCTCTCAGAGAAAGGCATTCAGTATCAAGGGTTATTATTTGGGGCTTTATCTTATGTATAAGTTGGTTGGTAAATCAAGAACGAAATTCTTATTTAACTATATTGGTACTTATGAGGTGACATTTGGATGTCAACGAACAATCCGTTGAGAAGGCAAGCAGCATGCGCTGGCAGGAGACGTTTGCAGCGCTCAAGTATTACAATTACCGCCTTTGGTTCGTTGGACAGATCGTATCGCTGGTGGGTACCTGGATGCAGAGTACCGCCCAGGGATATCTCATCTATCAAATAACAGGTTCTGCCTCCTATCTGGGGCTGGTGGGGTTTGCAGGGGGTGCACCGTCTCTGCTGTTTACTCTATTTGGTGGTGTGATTGCGGACCGCCTGCCGCGGCGGAAACTCCTGGTCATGACACAGACTTACATGATGATCTTGGCATTCAGCCTGGCAGCCCTGACTTTTGCCAATGTCGTTCAACCTTGGCATATTGTTATTCTAGCCTTCCTTCTGGGAGTTGCGAATGCCTTTGAGGCACCCGCCCGGATTTCCTTTGTCCTGGAATTGGTCAGCCGGAAAGATATGACAAATGCGATTGCCCTGAACTCTACAATGTTTAACACTGCCACCGTGGTGGGACCATCGGTGGCCGGTTTGACTTATGCGGCTTTCGGTCCCGGGTGGTGTTTTACTCTGAACGGCATTTCATTTGTTGCTGTGATTGCCGCTTTACTCTTGATGCGAATCAAACTGGAACCGCAGCCGTCCCGTCGAAGCGGGGCAATGGCAGATTTGGGTGAAGGAATACGGTATGTTCTTAAAAATCGTATGATCATCAGCCTGATCGGGTCAGTGGGATTCGTCGGCCTTTTTGGCATTGGGATGATGACCTTGCTGCCAGCCTGGGCCAAGGATGTTATGGGCGGCGATGTGAGGACGAATGGCTGGCTGGTTTCGGCACGTGGTTTAGGGTCGTTGATCAGTGCTCTCATGCTGGCTTATTGGGGAGGTCGGAAATTGCGTGGACGATTATGGACAGTTGGCGCTTTCATCATGCCAGTAATGCTGTTCATTTTTGCCTGGATTCGCTGGTTACCGCTCTCATTGGTTACTTTGCTGGGTGTTGGGTGGGCTTTTATGATGGTAATGAATAACAGCCAGGCGATCGTGCAATCCCTTGTATCTGATCATGTACGCGGACGGGTGATGGGCGTGTATACCCTTGTTTTCTTTGGAACGATGCCAATCGGTTCGCTATTGGCAGGTACCCTGGCCGAACAGATCGGCGAACCGCTCACCGTAATGCTGGGTGCCGGCTTTTTATTGATTCTGGCCATTGGCGCCTGGTTATTCCTACCAAATATCCGCAGGCAGGAATAAAGTACGCTGTGGTGTATGTCGCTGTACAAGGTGTACAATTATTCCAATATTTAAGGAGGAGTTATGCCAAAAAGACTGGTGGTTGTTGCTGGGAATATTGGCGTGGGAAAAACCTCGCTGACCGAACGTATTGGCGCACGTTTGGGTTGGCGTACTGATTTTGAATCTGTCGCTGATAACCCATATTTGCCTGATTTCTATGCTGATATGCATGCCTGGTCTTTCCATTTGCAGATCTATTTCCTTGGCCATCGCGCTGACCAGTATCTTGTAGCCGCCCGCGATCCGCGCCCAGTCATACTTGATCGGAGCATTTACGAGGATGCATTCATTTTTTCCCGTGCCCTGCACCATATGGGGAACCTGTCCGAGCGGGATTTCCTGGCCTATCGGAAATTGTTCGATCTGGTGGTGAGCAGTCTCCCTGTACCGAACCTGTTGGTCTACCTGAAATGCCCGGCAGCGACACTGATACAACGTATTCGCAGGCGTGCCCGAAATATGGAGACAGGTATCAATATTGAGTATCTGTCATTGCTCGAATCGTTTTATGATGAATGGCTGCTGACATTTGATTTATGTCCGGTGCTGACCATTCGCACTGATGATCTGGACTTCGTCCACCAACCCATGGCATTGGAGCTTGTCGCGGAACGTATCCAGGAAAAACTTGGAGGCAAGGAAGAGATCGACTTTGGTCAGTCATAAATCCGCCCCCGGACAATTTCATTTCATTATTTTCCTGGAGAATGTTTGTGCGAAATTGGCGTAATTACCTCGTTTTATCCCTCGGAATCCTGCTGATACTTGTTTCCTTTGTCATTTATGGGTTACTTGTCTTTAGAACAAGGATTCCTGCCGGGAGCACACCCCAACAGATTGAGCAATTGACCCAGATATACGGTCTCGACCGTCCAGTGATCGTACAATATCAATGGTTCCTTTTTACATTTCTGCCAGGTCTGACTTTGCTGGGCATCTATGGAACGATCGGCCTGCACCGGCAGGGTTTTCAACACTGGTTCCTGATCAAGGTTTTCATCATTTTAATGTTGATCACGAATACCGTTACGATGTTGAATTTGTTGGTTACCGCACATACATCGATGCAGGAAGCCCTTCCGGCCTTCTGGTTGGCATTGGCGGTCGCTGTACTGGCGCTGGCCAATTTTGGCTTCCTTTTGGTGATCTGGAATGGCTTAAAAAAAGGTGTCTGGGCGTTCGGCATCCTCTCATTCATGCTGTGCACGTTAAAATTTGTTGGTCAAGTACCAATCCTTCCGCTCCTGTTTGAGCTCTCAGCGGTGATCATTTTGATTTATCTGCTCCGCTCCTCCTGGCCTGAAATGGTTTAGTTTTCACCGATTGTTTGCTCGTTATTTGAAGAATTTGGGATGATGCGAGCTTCGCTCGCGACATCCCAAATTCTTCCTATTCTTGACTTCGACTCTCCGCTGTGCTAGAATAAACTCGCCTCAAATACTTGCGTGTAGAAATAACTTGTGACCAATCCTCGTCGTCCACTGCGGCTTAATATTGGGTTTCTGATCAATGCAACCATCGGCACGAGTCGCGATTTTGATTTTGATTATGAAACCATGCGCCTGGGGGATGATTTCACTGTGCGGGAGTTCTTCGGAACGGCACGTTTCAGCCGCACCCCGCAAGGGTTTCTGCTCCAGGGTGATTTTAAAGCGGAAACGGATCTGGAATGCGTTCGCTGTCTGGATGTCTATGCCCAGTTCCTAAATTGGTCGCTCACTGATTTGTACGCCTTCAACCAAAGCAACATGACAGAATCCGGACTGCTCGTACCGGAAGAGGGTCAGATAGACCTGGAGCCTTTGATGAGAGAGTATGCCTGGTTGGAAATCCCAATCAGCCCGGTCTGCAAACCGGA
>Ga0209253_10000664_pt1 | contig 29979 bp, 29 predicted proteins | sample FrelakmetBRP12BR_FD_187145 | JGI IMG/M metagenome (GOLD analysis project Ga0209253, IMG submission 187145) | Freshwater lake sediment microbial communities from the University of Notre Dame, USA, for methane emissions studies - BRP12 BR (SPAdes)... | ecosystem: Environmental > Aquatic >...
CGTGGCCAGGATCCCTCCGGATGAATGGCGCGCCAGCCAGCCAGCAGGACGCCATGTGGTTGAGCTTCATCACGCTCACCACGGTTGGCTACGGGGACGTCGTGCCGGTCCTGCCCTTCGCGAAGTCGCTGGCAGCCCTGGAAGCCCTCATAGGGGTGCTCTTCCCGTCTGTGCTCATCGGATTCTTGCTCGCCGACTTCTCGAGGTCGCCGCCCAAGGACCACCACGATTGATGGTCCAGGACCGGCTCGTGAACCGCCAGCGCGCTGGCCTTTCGCGATGCTGCGCCTCGGCGGCAAGGCCCATGAGTAGCCGTCCTGCGCCACGCCGCTGGATAGTTCCGGCGGCGCCCTCCATCGCCGTGCTGGCCTTCGCCGACATGAGCCCCGGCAAGGATCAGGAGTACTTCGCCGATGGCCTGAGCGAGGAGCTGCTGAACCTGCTGGCCAAGGTACCCGGCCTGCGGGTCGCGGCCCGCACCTCCTCCTTCGCCTTCAAGGGCAAGAACGAGGACGTGGCCCAGATCGGGCAGAAGCTCCACGTCGCCCACATCCTCGAGGGAAGCGTGCGCAAGGCGGGCGATCAGATCCGCATCACCACGCAGCTCATCAACGTCAGCGACGGCTTCCACCTCTGGTCGGAGACCTACGACCGGCGCATCACCGACGTCTTCGCGGTGCAGGACGAGATCGCGAAGGCTGTGGTCAGCGCCCTCAAGCTCCAGCTCCTTTCGGCGCCCGGCTCGAAGGAGCGGCGCACCGTGAGCGCGGAGGCGCACGATCTCTACCTGAAGGGGCTCTACCTCTGGAACCAGCGCAGCTCGGACGCCCTGCTCCGCGCCGCCGACCGCTTCAGGGAGGCGATCCGGGCCGATCCGGGCTACGCGCTGGCCTACGTCGGCCTGGCAGATGCCATCCAGGTCCGGACCGGCTACGCGTGGATCCGCAGCAGCGAGCTGGGCGCCCAGGCCAAGGCCGCGGCGCTGCATGCCCTGGAGCTCGACCCGGACCTGGGCGAGGCGCACGCCTCCCTGGGCATCATGCTGACGAACGAGTTCGACTGGCCGGCCGCGCTCGACCACTACCGCAAGGCCATCGCGCTCAGGCCGAACTACGCCACCGCCCGCCAGTGGTACGCGGGAGCGCTCAGCGCACTGGGGCGGGCGGCCGAGGCGCGACAGGAGATCGAGCTGGCGATGCGCCTCGATCCCACCTCCCGCGTCATCCACGCCAACGCCGGCCAGTTCGCGATGGAGGCCCGCGACTACCCGCGCGCCGAACGGCACTACCGGGCGGCCCTCGACCTGGCCCCCGACTTCCAGTCGGCGCGGAGCGAGCTCGCGATGGTCTATGCGCGGGAGGGCAAGCGGGCCGAGGCCCTGGCGGAGCTCCAGAAGATCTCCCCGCTCTCGGAGGACCGCTACACCTATCCCATCGTCCATGCCTTGACCGGACAGCGCCCGGAGGCGGAGCGGGAGGCCCGGGAGCTGGAGAGCCTCTCGAAGAAGGAGTACGTCCCGGCCACGATCATGGCCTCGGTCTGGGCGGCGCTGGGCGACAAGGACAGGACCTTCGCCGCCCTCCGGCGCGTCTGCCAGGAGCGGGACGGCGCCTGGGGCGCCTCCGTGAAGGTGGACCCCCTCTACGACGGGCTGCGGTCCGACCCGCGCTACGGCGAGATCCTCGACTGCCTCCACTTGCGGTGAATGGGCTCCGGAACCCGGACGCGCCGCCGCCGCTCCGCGCCGCCAGCCGCTACCGGGCCGGCTGCCCGACCAGGTTCTTGTAGACCTTGCCGTCCTTCATGATGACGAGGAGGTTCTTGTCGGGATTCTCGAGGAGCTTGATGTTCTCGACGGGGTTGCCGTCGACCAGCAGCAGGTCGGCCAGCGCGCCCGCCTCCACCACCCCGAGCTTGCCGGGATAGGGATTGCGCATTCCGGAAAGCGCCAGGAGCTGGCCGTTGTCGCCCGTGGCCATCTTCAGCGCCTGGGCCGGGGTATACCAGCGCAACATCTTGACCAGCTGCGCACCCTGGCGCTTCGCCAGCCGCGCGTCGAAGAGGATGTCCGTCCCGAAGGCGGTCTTCACCCCGTACTTCTTGGCGAGCGCGTAGGCCCGGTCGGTGCCGGCGATCACCTCCAGCTGCTCGGCATGCCGGCCGGGATCCGGCATCGGAGCGGCGTCCTCGTCGTCGAGGAAGGGCTGCAGGCTCCACCAGATCCCCCTCGCCGCCATCAGCTTCGCCGTGGCGTCATCGATCAGGTGCCCGTGGTCGATGACCGGCACGCCTGCGGAGATCGCCTGCTGGACCGACGCCGTGGAGTAGGCGTGGACGGTGACGTAGGTCCCCCAGTTCCTGGCCGCCTCGACGGCGGCCCGGAGCTCCGCGTCGGAGAAGGCCGTGATCCCGAGCGGGCCCGGAGAGGAGACGCCGCCACCGGCCGTCAGCTTGACCTGGGAGGCGCCAAGCGCGAGCTGCTCGCGCACCCGGCGCTGCACCTCGGGCACGCCGTCCGCGACGATGGACGCGCCGATCGCCTCGGAGCGGGTCAGGGGGCTCGTGTTTCCGCGCGGGAGCTCGAAGGGGAACCGGAAGTCACCGTGCCCCCCGGTCTGGGAGATCATGGCCCCCGACGGGTAGATGCGCGGTCCCACGACGATGCCGGCGTCGATGGCGCGCTTCAGGCCGAAGGCCGGTCCGCCCAGGTCGCGAACGGAGGTGAAGCCACGCATCAGCGTGGCCTGGGCATTGGCTCCGGCCTGCAGGTTGAGGAATCCCAGGTCGGTGAACAGTGCCACCTCCGCCGGGAGCGAGAGCAGCATGGTGTGCCAGTGCGCGTCGATGAGTCCTGGCATGAGCACCCGCCCGCCGCCCGGGATCACCGTGGCGCCCGCCTCGGCGCCGGGCTGGATCGACCCCGCCGGGGCGATGCGCTCGATGGTCCGGCCCCGGACGAGGACGTCGGACGGTCCGGACAGGCCTTCGCTCTTCCCGTCGAAGATGCGGACGTTCTGGAAAAGCGTGACGGGGCCGGTGGGTGGTGGTGGCGCGCCGACCGTCTGCTGCGCCAGCGCGGTCGCCGACGACCCCAGCAAGAGGAGCGACGACAGCAGGACCCGGGTCGCGTGCCGCTTCATGTCACTCATTCGGACCAATTAAGCGCAGACCCCCTGGCTCGCAACGGCAAGGATGCGCACCCGCCCTCGGCCGTTGAAAGATGCTGCCTCCCCCTGTAAGAAGAAGCCACCATGCGCAAACTTGCCTCGATGCTCTCGCTGCTTCTCGTGACGCTGACGCTGGCGGCGTGCCAGACCACGTCGCTTCAGTCGGCCTGGTTCGACCCGAACTTCACCGGCGGGCCGATGCACCGGATCGCCGTCGTGGCCGTGGGCGTCAATTTCGCCAACCGGCGCGTGACCGAGGACGTCTTCGCGCAGAAGCTTCGTGCCGTGGGCGTGGACGGCGCCGCCGGCTGGACCGTGATCCCCGACGACGCGCGCGAGACCCAGGAGCCGTTCACCGCGGCCGTGATGAAGTCCGGCGCGCAGGGCCTGCTGATGGTTCGCCTGCTGGGCGTCGACACGCGGACCCAGGTGACCACGACGATGGTGGCGACCACGGGACCGGTGTGGGGTGGCCCGGCCTGGGGCGGCGGGTGGGGAACGACCATGGTGCCCGTGTCCCAGGTCTCGCAAACCAACCTCGCGATCGTCGAGACCTCGCTCTACGATGTGGCGACGGGACGCGCCGTCTGGTCCGGCAACACCCAGACGTTGAATCCGTCGAGCGTGCAGAGAGAGGTCCCCGGCCTTGCCGACGTGATCATCAGCGAGCTGAGGGCGCGCGGACTGATCGCCGGAGCGAGGTAGCAACGGATCTCCGGGTTGAACGTCCAGCCCCGCGCGAACTCCCAGGTCAATCCGGCGACGGCCTCGTAGCGGCGAGGCTGAGCGCGATGCCGACTGCACGCAGGCGCGGCCAGGTGCGCCGTCGCAGAAGATCCACACCCAATCGATTCAGGACAGGCCCGTCTTCGAGAGCAGGATGGCGAAGGGGCTCAGGTTGAGCGACGAGCCCATCAGGTACGGGTCGAGGAAGTTGCCGATGACGAACTGGGCGACGGTCAGTGCCGCCAGAAGGGCAAGGACCGAGCCTGGCTCCCCGAACTGGGCGAGCGCCATCACCACCGGGATGACGACGCCGAAGAAGGAGCCGGCGTACGGGATGTAGTTCAGCATGCCGATCAGCACGGCCAGGAAGCCCGCGAACTGGAGGCCGAAGAGCGCCATGATGACCCAGCAGACCGCTCCCAGCAGCACGTTGACGCCCGTCTTGACCGACAGGTACGCCCCGACCCGCCTGTTGATGTCGCTCGTGACCTCCCGGATCCGGGCGGCATTCCGGGGTTCGCTGGCAATCTGGGCCATCTTGCCGGCGAAGAACCTCTGCTCCATCATCAAGAACGTCGCGTAGAGGAGCACGACGATGAAGGTGGCGACCATCGAGGAGACCGACACGACGACCGACCCGAGCAATCTCTGAAGGTTGATCTGGCCGAACAGGTCGTTGCGCAGCGTGGTCCAGGTCGGCTCCGTCTCGATCCGGAGAAGGACGGCGACCTTCTGGATGCCGGCGAGCAAGGAGCGCTGGTACTGCGGGGCGTGCGCCATCACGTCGTCGGTGTTGGCGATCAGGAGATGCAGGACACCGACCAGTCCGGATGAGATGACCAGCACGGACACGGCATTGCGGATCTGGACCGGCAGGAGGCGGCCCAGGATCGGGACCCTGCAGAGAAGCCGGGTGAGGCCGACGATGAGGTACACCACCAGGATTCCGAAGGCGATCGGGACCAGGACGTCCTTCCCGATGTGGAGCACCCAGCCGACGATCAGGGCGAGGATGGCTCCGTAAACGATCGCCTGGAATCGTTCGTTCATGGCTCAGTCTAACCGGCTCCGCGGCCGGTTTCAGTAGTTGCCCTTCCCCGACGTAGACTGCGGGGCGAATGACCGGCCCTTGCCTTCTCGCCGCCCTGCTTCTCGCATCGGCCCCCGTGCCGGCACCGGCGGCGCAGGCGGAGCCGGGGCTGGCCACGGTCACGTTCGCGGTGAGGAGCATCGGCTCCCGCCGGGGCGAACCTCCGGAGCGGCGGGCCCACGCGGCGCTGCTCATCCGGCTCGACGGCCGCACCGGCGGGTTCATCGTCCAGGGGGGCAAGGAGGCCGTTCCGGGCTGGCTGCCGGGCCGGGCTCGCGTCGTGGGCTACGTCATCCCCTGCCAGGACCCCTCGAAGGATTTCACCCAGGCCGCGGGCGCCTACTGGGGCGAGCCGGAGGTCCGGGAGTTGCCCACCAGGGAGATCTCGACCTTCGTCCTGCCGGGGCTCACGGAGGCCCGGATCCGCGCCATCGTCGATTCACTGAACGAGGAGTTCCGGCCGCGCGACTACAAGCTCGAGGGTGGGCCGAGCTCGAACAGCTTCGTGAGCAGGTTCCTGGAGCGGCTGGGGCGCGAGCTTCCCGCCGTGGGCGACGCCGACCTCCCCGGGTGGGGATGGCGGCCGTGAAAGGATTCGACCATGGCCGACGCGCCTAGGCGGAAGATGTGGCTCGACTGGCAGCGCGGCCTCGCCGTGCTCTACATGCTGCAGTGGCACACCTGGGACTCCTGGCGCGCCGACGCCGTCGCGACCGGCCGCGTCCACGACCTCCTCGGCGTCATCGGCGGCTTCGCCGCGCCGTCCTTCCTCTACATGGCCGGCATGTCGCAGCTCCTCGGCGACGCCGCCCAGGAGCGGAAGGGGGTGCCGGTTGCCGTCCGGCGCATGGGCGCGATCCGGCGAGCCCTCTGGCTGCTCGGGGTCGCCTACGGGCTCCGGATCTTCTGGTTCCTGGCCGGTGGGGCCTGGCGGGTCCCCGACGGGTGGCAAGGGATCCTCAAGGTCGACGTCCTGAACGTCATCGCCGTCTCGCTGCTCGTCTCGGCGCTCTTCACCGTCGGTCTCAAGCCCAGGATCCACCTGGTCCTCGCCGTGCTGGCGGCCGCCGCGGTGGCGTTCCTCGCCCCGGTGGTGGCCGGCTGGCAGCATCCCCCCAGCCGCATCCTCGACTACCTTTACTCCGAGTGGCCCCGGGGCATCTTCTACCTGTTCCCCTGGGCGGCCTTCTGCTTCGCAGGGAGCGCGATGGGGCGCCTCGCCCTCGGGAAGGACCGGCCCTTCACGTGGATCGCCGTGGGCGTGGCGCTGGCCGCGGCCGGCTGGGCGGGCGACCGTCTCCCGAGCTTCTACGCGCACCAGGACTTCTGGCGCACCTCGCCTTCCTGGGTGGCGATCCGGCTCGGCGGCGTGGTGGCCACGAGCGGCCTCCTCCAGCTCGTTCCGGCCAGCGCCGATCGCTGGCTCTCCTGGCTGCGCACCATGGGGCGACACAGCCTGCTCGGCTACTTCCTCTCCATCGAGCTGCCCTATGGCGTGCTCTCCCGCCCTCTCCACAAGGCCCTCGGCACCTGGTCCGGCCTCGTCGGCGTCCTCGCCATGACCGTGCTCATCTGGCTCGCCTCGGTGGCCGCGGAGCGCTACGACGTCTGGAAGGCGGATCGCGCGAGGGCTGCCCGAGACACGGGGCCGGCGTCAGCCGCGTGAGGCGCATCCTCGCATGGGCGCTCGTCGCCGTGGTCGCACTCGGCGGGACCGCGGGTGCCGCACCACTCGTTCCCGCGACGCTCGCTCCTGCGCCACTCGTCCCCTCTCCCATCGTCTCGCGCGGCAAGCGCGTCGAGTCGAGCCCGGGCGGCGGGAAGGTGGTGGTGGACGGCGTCTACCGCACCAAGGCCTCCTGGGCCGGGGGCCACCCCACCGTCGCGAAGCCGTCCTGGGTCGCCATCGAGATCGGCCCCGGCCCGTCGCGCCTCCTCCTCTCCTGGACCTCGTCGGGCAACCACGACTACACGGACCGGAAGTACGGCGCCCCGGTCGACTACCGGATCGAGACCTCCGCCGACTCCACGAACGGCGCCAACGGCACCTGGCGCGCGGCCGTCACCATCGCCGGCAACCCGGTCCGCTCGCGCGCCCACGCCATCGACTTCGCCGGGCAGCGCTGGGTCCGGATGGTGGTCACGGGGCTCTCGCCCGACGTCTTCGAATGGGGCCTCTACCTGGACGAGATCGACGTGCACGACCTCTCCCGCGGCGGCAACGACGTCTGGGTCTTCTTCGGCGACAGCATCACGTCGGCCGTCTTCGACCGAGCGCCGGCCCGCCAGCCGAGCTTCCCCGAGGCCGTCGCCCGACGTCACCCCGGGTTCTTCCCGGCCGTCATCGGTGCCGGCTTCGGCAGCCTGCACCACGCCGACGCCGTGCGGCGCATCGACGAGGTGCTGGCGCTGAACCCCGACGCGCGGGTCATCGCGCTGGGCTTCGGATCGAACGACTGGGATCCGGTGGCCTTCCGCAAGGACCTCCTCGAGGTCGTTCGCAAGGTCCGCGCGGCCGGGCGCATCCCGGTGGTGGCGCGGATCCCGTTTCGCGCCGACAGCCCGGTCGACTACCCGTCGCGGCTGAACGTGGTCGTGGACGAGGTGACCGCCCGGCTCGGGCTCCTCCCCGGGCCCGACCTTCACGGGTGGTTCCTGTCACACCGGGAGCGGCTGGCCGACGGGCTGCACCCCGACGACCCGGGCGCCGTCGAGATGATCCGGCTCTGGGCGGAGGCCGTCGCGCCGCTTTACCCATAGACCGGCGCGGCCCGGCCTCAGCTCCGCGGACGGTCCGGCGCCGCCTCCACGAACTCCACTCGGTCGAGCCCCACGCGCAGGAGCAGCGCCGAGAGCGCCTGCTGGGCGGCGAGCCGCGCGCGCCCCTGCAGGGCCCGGTCGGCCATGACCTCGCGGTGAAAGGCGTCCTTGGCCAGCTCGAGCAGGCGCGCCGTCTCGGCCGAGTCGAGGTTGGAGCCGATCACCTCTGTCTCGCCCGGCTTGAGCTCCACCACCACCTCGAGCGGCGGCAGCACGATGAAGGCCTCGCGCCCGCGCACCGTGACGTCGCCGGGCCGGAACCGGCCCAGGTCGAGGCCGACGCGCGCCTCGGCGAAGACGATGGCCTTGCCCTTGGGCCGGTCCACGACGTGGCGCAGCCACCCGGCCAGGTCGCCCCAGACCGAGCCGGCTTCGGTGGGCTCGGGGGCGAAGGTGATCTTCTTGTAGAGCGAGACCTGGAGCGCCTCGAGGCGGGCCACCTGGCGCACCTTCTCCGCCACGGCCGGGGCGTCGGGCGGCGGGACGCGGGAGGGGCCGAGGAACCGCCAGCCGAGCGCGGCGCCGGCGCCGATGGCCAGGCCGAGGAGGAGGAGCTTCGCCAGGGAGCGCACGAGTCCATCCTACCGCGCCGCGCTTGCCCTACCCAGGACGGTTCGAATCGCATACCCGAATATCTTGCTGGCCGCGACCAGCACTTTGACGTCGTGCCCGACCTCGAGCGAAAGAGCTGGTGACCGTTCGCCGATCAGATGGCCGAGGGCTCCCTCACTTGATCGTCGCATGGAACTTCACGGCGGTGAGCGGGATCCCCTCCTCGCCGGAGATGTCATGCAGCAGCGGACAATCCGCCGTCCCTTCCACCTCGGTCGGAGTCGCCTTGGTGAGGGTGATCGTGCACTTGCTCTTCCCTTTCGTGAACCTGCTGGCCGAGCCATCCAGGAACATGGAGATGCCGCTGAGGCTGAAAGGGCCCCCTAGATCGACCTTTCCCGGGGCTTGGTACACCAAGGTGAGGTTCAGATGCATGCTTTGCCTGAACTTGGCTTCAGGCTTGAATATCAGCGTGGCCGTCGTGAAGCCTTGCATCTGCTGGAAGCCGCCCTCCACAAAATTGAAGGTGAGTTCCTGCGAACCGAACCTGAAGGAGGCACGCCCGGTCTTCGCCGGCACCCCTTCGTAGTCCAGCGCGAGCGCCGGTATGGCACAAGCCAGGAACGCAACCGCGAGACCGAGCAACGGAAGGACTCCGCGTTTCATGGACACCCCTCTCCCGACCAGGTGAATCAGCCAGAGGATATCCCCAACGGGCAGCCCATGGCCGCGCCGATCTCCAGCCCCTGTCGGGGCGTCTTGAGTTCCGGTGAGGCAACGCTCTACGCGTTGCGCAACACGCCGCTGGGGGTGCCGACGAAGCCTCGCGGCTTGATGGTGGTCGTGAGCGCTCCGAAGGAGAAGCCGGAGAAGGTCAAGGAACTCCTCGGGAGGGTGGACCGAGATCGCGGCGCCGCGCGCGCCCTCACTCTCCCTCATCATGCAGATCCGCCCCGGTCGGGGCGAAGTGACGCCGGTTCCGGGTGAGCAAGGACCACCTGCGAGCCAGAGCAATCCCGGCGATGAGGATGTCCCGGTCCCCCACCTGGCCTCGCTGGTGCTCGGTGAGATCGCTCCACACGCCAGCTGCCGCCTCGGCGTCGTGCCGGGTGAGCCAGACCACCGGCACGCCAGCCAGGAGCCGCCGCATCTCGGCCCGGTCCGCCTTCGACTCGGCCCCGCGCCACAGCTCGTAATATGCGACCACCGGAAAGCGAAGCCGGCCGGCGGTGATGAGGCGCTCGACCTCCGCCGCGGCTCCCGTGCCGGCGGCGTAGTCGATGAGCACGTCGGCATCGGCTAGGACCGGCCGCGCCATGGCGTCCTCCGAGCCGCATGCACCCTGGCGCGGAGCTTCTCCGCCCTCTCCGGCCCCATGGCACCGAGGGCCTCGAGCGACACCCGGATCTGCTCCCGGGTGGGAGGGCCAGGCTCGGCGTCCTCCCGCCCGAGCAACGCATCGGCGGCCTCGTCGAGCTGGCGACGCGCCCACCCGGAGAGGTCCGTCTTCGACCGCCTCGCGGCCTCCTCCCACCTGGCCTTCCGGTCCACCGGAACCCTCAGCTCCACCCGTCCATCGCCTCTCGCTGTCATCCGTACATTGTACGGACACCCCCCGGAGATGGCAACGGCTTCCACTCCGGGTTCCGGTCGTGCATCCCGGCGAGAACGGCGACCATCCGCTTCATCACGGCCGCCGGGGTCGAGGTTCCCGCCACCGCCTCGTACACCCCCGCCGCCACCGCGTGGGCCGCGAAGGTTCCCGGGCCAGGGCTCGCCGTGCCCCCGTCCCTCAGCTCCCGCCGCAACCCGGCCACGACGACCTCGTCCCGGTTCCGCCAGTCCTGGATCTCCCCGAGCGCGTGCCCTTCCAGCGAGGCCATCCGCGTCTGCACGATGGCTCGCGCCACCACCGCCGCCGAGGCCTTGGCGACGCCGGCGGTCACCGCCGCGCCGCCGAGCGTGATGCGCCCGAGATCCCGATCCGCCTCCGCGACGAGCCGGTCGGCCCACCGCGCGGCCCCGTCGAAGGAGAGCAGTCGCACCGTCTCCGCCGCGAGGTAGGCGCGCGCGATGTCGGCCGGGTGCGGGTCCTCCTCCCGCCCCACGCTTCGCAACATCGACGTCCCCCGCCACGCACCGTTGAGCGCGCGGAAGTAGCCGACCAGACCCACCGCGGCAGCCGGCCCCATGTTCAGGACCCCGAGGACGTCCGCCGCCGACTCGTCGATCCGATCCGACCAGTAGCTCGCGACGGCGGGGGCCATCTTCGCGGCGACGAGCCGCTCCTTCACCACCCGTGCAAGCTCGTCGCGGAGCCCGTCGTCCGCCGCGAGGAGGTCGTGCCCCGCGGTCTCGTGCGCCAGCGCCGGCCAGGCGAGAATCCCGCCCGAGGCATTGGCCGCGGGGAGGCTCACCACCGCCGAATTCACGCCGAGTGACTCGGTGGCGGTCGCCGGCCAGGTGTACGGGCCCGCCTCCGAGCTTCCCCAGCGAACGAGCGGCGGGGTCACGCCGTGATCGGGCGGCTTCACGCCGCGGCGGTCCTCGGCGGAGAGGAAACCGTCGTAGAGGTCGCTCACCACCTCCTGGAAGGCTGCCGTCGCCCGCGCCTGGTAACCCTCCCCGCGCTGCAGCACCGCCTGCGCCACGTCGAGCAGGAGACGCGCGTCTCCCAGCCTTTCCGGATCTCTCGCCAGGATCCGTGCGAACCCACCCGGTCCAAGGTCGTCGAGCAGCCGGAGCAATGGTTCGGCTGCCGCCTGCCGGTAGGCCGGCGGGAGCTTTGCGCAGGCCACCTCGAGCCGCTGCCGGAGGGAGGCGAAGAACGTCGGGTCGGGCGGACCGTCGATCTCCGACAGGGCCGCCATCCGGGCATCCTCGACGCAGGCGGAGAGCCCCGCGAGCGAGAGCGGATCGGCGGATGCGGGCGGTGCGACGGCCGGAAGCGGCGAGACACGCCCCGCCGTGCCGAGCCGGTCGTTCTGTCGCAGCGCCCGCGGGTGGGGCGTGTCCGGCGCCGGCGACTCGGTGGTCCACTCCAGAGGTGTGGCGGCAGAACCGGATATCGCCTTCGAGAACATGTGGACCCCCTCGCGCGTGGAGCGGGGTGCACTTGCGACGGCCGTGCCGGGCGAGACCTCACCGGTCCCGCCGCTCGCCGCCGAGGGAACGCCCTCGCCGCGGCCGAGGAGGCCGCACCGCGGACGGCTGGACGTCCCGTGGCCCCGGCGGCGCTAGCTCACCGCGGCTCGATCGTCGCCGCGATCCCGAGGTGGTCGGAGGCGTGGAGCGGCGGCGTGCCCGAGGTGAAGTCGGTGCCGCCGAAGGTCGTCATCGACCACGGACCCGCATTCCAGGTGAGAACGAGGTCGATCCGCTGCGTGGGCGTCCCGGTGAGGAGGTCGCCGCTGAAGCCCCAGGTGAGCCCCGGCTGGCCGGGGTTCGCGACCGGCCAGGCGTCGGCGAGCGGCGAGACCGTGCCGACGAGCGGCGCGAAGGGCGGAACCCCGAAGTCCGGGAACGGGGTCTTCCCGGCGAGGAAGTTGTAGGTGGCGCGAAGCGGGCTGCCGAACGGCTGCTCAGCCTGGGTGTTGAAGTCGCCGAGGACGATCGTCGGCATGGGGTTCAGCGCCCCTCGTGGCTTCACCTGCGTCGCGACGAGCTCGCCCGCCTGGCCGAGCTGGAAGATGTAGCCGGGCCTAGGCCAGGGGGTCGGAAGCTCCTGGACCTCGAGGTGCGTCTCGAAGACCCGGTACCACTGCCCGTTCTTCTGCACCTCGACCACGTTCCAGGCGCGCCGGTCGGGCACGATGACCCCCGGGTCGCCCGTGCCAGGAATGGGGAACTCGACCATGGTCGCGTAGAGGCCGCCGGCCGGGTTCTGCGTGGTGAGCCCGGTCCGGACCAGGATGACGTCGCGGTCGGTGTAGCGGACATCGAAGGGCGCCTGCCCGCCGAGCGGGTCCACCGCGCAGAGCTCGACATCGAGAGACTGGGTCTGCCGCGCCACGTCGTAGTGGAGCCCCTTCGCCACGAGCGCCGCCTGGAGCAGGGCGAGGAAGTCGTACTGCACGTCACTCGCCTGGGGGTTGTTGATGTACTGGAGTCCGGAGCCGTCCGGGTTGCAGACCACCGGCGCGCCGATCGACAGCTTCGCCGCCTCCTGCAGGCCGATGACGTCGGGGTTCGCGGCCGCGATCTCGTTCGCGATCACCGTCGCGCGCGCCGGGAAGTTGGAGGCTTGGATCGAGCTCCACACCTCGAAGGTGGCCACGGCCGCGCCCAGGGCGTCGGTGGCCCGTAATGGGAGGAAGATGTCCCCGCCGACGTAGAGGTTCCGGCTGACCACCGTGAGCCCGTTCGAGGTGCTGGTGTCGGTACAGGCGCTGACGAGGAGGAGCAGGGCGGCGAGGGTTCGGCGCATCGGGTGTCTCCTGGCGGTCGAGGCGGTCCGGCTTCGTACAGCCGGTGAGTGTCCATATTCCGTTTTGTCACGCCATGGCAATGGCCAACCATTCCCACCTCCGCCATTGCGCGCCGCGACCACCTCGCCTAGACAGGTTCGGACCTCCCGGAGACACCCACATGGACACGAAGCCCCGTTCCCGCATCGTTCGAGCCTTCTCCACCTTCTGGCGCGGGCTGGACACGTCCCGCCGCATCCTCGCCAACCTGCTCCTGCTGGCCCTGCTGGTGGCGCTGGCGGCGGCCCTCGTGCTCGGCGGTCCCAAGGTTCCCCGGGGTGCGGCGCTGGTGGTCGCGCCCCGCGGCGAGATCGTGGAGCAGCTCACCGCCAGGACGCCGCGCGGGATGATTCTCGGTGCTCTCGGGGGAGGCAAGGAGGAGACGCTGCTCCAGGACCTGGTGGACGCCATCCGCGCCGCCAAGGAGGACGCGCGCATCAGCTCCCTGTACCTCGACCTCTCCAAGATGGATTCGTGCGGGGTCACCAAGCTCCAGGACTTGCGAGGCGCCGTGGCAGACTTCCGCGCCGGCGGCAAGAAGGTCATCGCCTACGCGGAGGGCTACGAGCAGTGGGCCTACGCGGTGGCCGCGTCGGCCGACGAGGTCTGGATGCACCCGCAGGGCGGGGTGCTCCTCGAGGGGCTGGGACGGTGGCAGACCTATTACAAGGAGGGCATCGACCGGCTCGGCATCGACTGGCACGTCTTCAAGGTCGGGGAATACAAGTCTGCGGTCGAGCCCTACATCCGCAACGGCCCCTCACCGGAGGCCCGCGAGGCCGACCGCAAGTGGCTCTCCGACCTGTGGGCGGTGTGGCTCCAGGAGGTGGCCTCCTCCCGCAAGCTCGAGCCCGCCGACCTCTCGAACTACATCGACGAGAGGCCCGACCGGGTGGCGGCGGCCAACGGCGACCTGGCCAGGCTGGCCCTCGACGCCCGGCTCGTCGACAAGCTGGGGCACCGCGACGAGATCCGCGCGCGGATGATCGAGCTGGCCGGCGAGGACGAGAAGGAGAAGACCTTCCGCCAGGTGTCGGTGGAGGACTACCTCGAGGCCCGAGGCGGCGATCGCAGCGGCGCCGGCGGGCGGGGCGACGCGGTGGCGGTGGTGGTGGCCAAGGGCTACATCCTCGACGGCAAGCAGCCGGCCGGCACCATCGGCAGCGACTCCACCGCCAAGCTCATCCGCCGGGCCCGGCAGGACGACAAGGTGAAGGCCATCGTCCTGCGGGTCGACAGCCCGGGCGGCAGCGCCTTCGCCTCCGAGGTCATCCGCCGCGAGCTCGTGCTCGCCCGCAAGGACGGCAAGCCGGTGGTGGTCTCGATGGGAACCCTGGCGGCCTCGGGCGGTTACTGGATCTCCACCGCCTCCGACGAGATCTGGGCCAGCCCGGCCACCATCACGGGGTCCATCGGGATCTTCGGGATGCTCCCCACCATCGACAAGCCCATGGCACACTTCCTGGGCGTTCGCGTGGACGGCGTCGGCACCACCCGCCTCTCCGGTGCGCTTCGCGTCGACCGGCCGCTGCAGCCCGAGGTTGGCCACGTCATCCAGAGCGTCATCGAGAAGGGCTACGAGGACTTCCTGGCCCGGGTCTCCGAGGCGCGGTCGATGTCCCGCGACGAGGTCGACAAGATCGCGCGTGGCCGGGTCTGGAGCGGCAAGGACGCCTTCGACCGCAAGCTGGTGGACAAGCTGGGAGGCCTCCGCGAGGCCATCGCCTCGGCGGCGGAGCGCGCCAAGCTGCCCAAGGACCACCGGGTCTGGCGCGTCGAGGAGGAGCAGAAGTTCCACGAGCGGGTGCTCGCGAAGCTCATGAAGGGCGGAGCATCCGTCGCGGCGCTGGTCGGCTTCCAGATCGAGGCGACAGAGCCCCCTCAGCTGCCGCCGGCGCTCCGCGCACTCCAGGGGCAGGTCGCCGACGTCGAGCGTCTCCTGCGCCTCAACGATCCGCAGGGCGTCTACGCGCTCGATCTGATCGAGGCGCGCTGACCAGCGAAGCAGGCTCACCTTGCCCGCACCTTCCATACATACCGATTGAAGGAATGCTCCGCCTGGTCGGGTTGTACTGTTCCTGGAAATGAGGTGTCCCATGGAAATCCATTCGCACGTCCGAAGCCGGTTCGCTCTCCTCGCCGGTGGCCTCCTCCTTTCGCTCGTCGCAGCCGGATGTGACTCGAGCTCGAGCTCTACCTATTTCATCACCCAGTCGGTGGCCGTGGCGCCTCTGAGCGGCACCGGGCCCCTCGCCGTGCTGAGCGCCAACGAGGCGTCGCCGCAGTCTCAAAGCTTTCTCGTCTCCCGTATCCAGACATCGATCGCGCCGGTGGCCTTCCAGGCCCCGGTTCGCAGCGCCACCGGCCTCGCTCCCGGCGCGATGGCCGCCGGCGACCTGAACGGCGACGGCCTCGTCGACGTGGCACTCGCGGATCGGGCTGCTGTGAACGGGAACCACCTCGTGGACGTGCAGTTCCAGCTGGCCGGAAGTCCGGGGAGCTTCTCGGCCCCTGTCGAACTCGCACTCGGGGTGCTCCAGCCCCACGGCCTCGTCCTCGCAGACCTCGATGGCGACGGCAAGCTCGACGTCGCCGTCGCGGCGAGCGGGACGGGCGCCGCCCAGGTGTTCTTCCAGGGCGCGGTGGCGGGGTCGTTCGGGCCGGCCACCGCCTTCACCGTGGGCGGAGAACCGTCCGCCGTGGCCACCGGCGACCTGATCGGATCGGGCCGCGTGGACCTCGTCGTCGCGACCGCGAACGGCAAGGTCTCGGTGCTCCTCCACGGCGCGGCGCCGGGGACCTTCCTGCCGGGAGTGGACTACGCGGCGGGCACGAGTCCGGCCGGAGTACAGGTCGCGGATCTGAACGGCGACGGCCATCCCGACATCCTCGTCGCGGATTATCTCGGTGCACTCCTCGTCCTCTTCCAGAACCCTGCCGGCGACGGCACGTTCCAGCCGGCGGTGAGCTACGGCACGCGCGACTACGGCTCCTGCTCGCTCGCGGTGGGCGACCTCGACGGCGACGGCAGGCCGGACGTGGTGGTTGCGAACGCTGGGCCGCTCGGCGATCCGGGGTCGGTGTCGGTCTTCCTGCAGGACCCGGCGACGCCGGGCGCCCTGAAGCCGGCCGTGCTCTACCAGGGATACTGGGGGCCGCTCTGGGTGGTCATCGGCGACCTCAACGGGGACGGCAGGCCCGACCTGGTCGTCGCCGACGGCGGTCCCTACATTCGCTATCAGAGCCCGACCACGCCAGGCGCGTTCCTGCCGCCGACGTGGCTCAAGCAGTGATCGGGCCTCGCTGAGGCCAGGAGCGAACGATGGCGATCGGGAATCCTGCATTCCCCCTGCTCAGGTTCCTGGAGCGCGGGTGCGCCAACCTTCAAGGCAAGGGCTACGGAAAGGCCTCCATCCGGAAGGAGATCGCACTGGCCTTCGACCTGATCGGCCGGAAGCCGACGCTGGCGATCGACATCGGAGGGAACGTGGGGCTGTACGCACTGGAGATCCGGAGGCGCGCCCCGGAGTGCGAGATCCACGTGTTCGAGCCTGCCGCGACGAACGTGGCGATCCTGCGGGAGCGCCTGGCCGGAGATCCGAGGGTCCACATCGAGCCGGTCGCGGTCTCCGACGCGGCGCAGGATGCCGTGCTCTATGCGGACAGGGCCGGGTCGGGGCTGGGGAGCCTCACCAAGCGGAGGCTCGATCACTTCGGCATCGAGCTGGAGCACCAGGAACGGGTGAAGACCATCCGGTTCGACGGGTACTACGACGCGAACCTTCGAGGCCGCGAGATCGACCTCGTGAAGCTCGACATCGAAGGGCACGAGCTCGGAGCGCTGCTCGGCTGTGGCGAGGCCGCGCTCCGGAAGACGCGCTGCGTGCAGTTCGAGTTCGGGGGCTGCAACATCGACACCCGCACGTTCTTCCAGGACTTCTACTACTTCTTCGCCGAACATCGCTTCGACCTGTACCGCATCACGCCGATCGGCCTGATGCCGATCTCGAAGTACCGGGAAGGGGACGAGTTCTTCTCCACCACCAACTTCCTTGCCCGAAACCGGGAGCTTTAGAACCACTGCGAGGGATCGGGAATGGGCATCGTGGGCATGGGCGTACCCGAGGCGATCACCCTCGAGCTGGCACGGCTGCCGGGCGTCACCCCACTACTCGGCGACTCGCGGACGGTGCTTCCCACCATCGTGGCCGGCCTGGGCGACCGGCGGGCGGTCTACTGGCTGAACGGGCAGTAAGGTGAAGGCCTGGTCGCGAGGCTGAACGGTCAGCCGCGGAGCGAATCCCAGGGATCGAACGGCTCGAGCCGTTGCGCCTCGAGCACCGGACGGACGAATCGCGTGGCCCGCTGGTTCAGGAGCGACGCGACGAAGGACGCGCTGCTGCCGGAGACGGCGAGCGCGTCGGCCTGCGCCATCACGTGGATGTCGAGGTACGGGCCGATGGCCCTGGCCCGGCGCGGAGCGTCCTTCCGGCTCGTGGGCCGGTACTTGCGAAAGGCACGCAAGCAGGGTTCGAGGTTGTCGCTGGCGACGTGGAGGACCGGTGCGTCCAGCCGGGGCCAGATCTCCTCGAGCCAGGCCAGGTACCAGTCGGCCGGAGCGCGGTGCACGTGCATGGCCACGAGCGTGCGGCCGCGACTGCGCAGCCGGTCGACGAAGGGCTGGACGGCGGCCTGGATCTCGGGAACGGGAGTGAAGACCTGCCGGAACGCGTCCCGATCCGGGAGCAGCGCCCGGGAGTGCGGCTGGTAGACGCCTCGCAGGTCGATCTCCTGCGGCGGCGCGGCGGCGTCGAGGAGCGATCCAGCGCTTTCCGGATCCTCGTCGCGGTGCTCCGGGAACTCCAGGACCGGCGCCGGGTCATCGAGTCCGAAGAGGGCCTGGCCGGCCCAGGGCGGGGTCTGCACGACGGCGTCCCATCGCGCTGCGTGTCGCGTCAGCGCGAAGTACTGGAACATCTGGTCGGCGAGCTCCCCCTTCTCACCGAGCGAGCGCATCGAGAACGCCGGCCGGCGAACGAAGATGGCGTCGCCCCAGGTTGGATGGAAGGCCCTCAGGGCGGCACGATGAAGTCCCTGGTCCCCCAGGTAACGCTCCAGCTCCGGGAGCAGGGCGCACCCGCGGTACATCTCGGCGATGTTGACCTCCGACTCGACGAGGTCGATCGAGCGAAGCGTCTGCTCGCCCCCCCGCAGCGCGAGAAGCTCGGCGCCCTGGATGTCGAGGTGGAGGACGTTGAAGTCGGAAGCCTGGAGCCCGTGCTCGGCGAGGAGCGTATCGAGGCGCCGTGCGGGAACCTTCTCCCGGCGCGCGACCTTGATCCATGGGTAGACCTTGGCGTGGACGCCGAGCGCCAGGATCGAGCTCGACTGGTCGTTGGTGGTGACGTTCAGCTCCACCTCCCCGTCGTGGTCGGTGGCGGCGGCGTGGATCACCGTGATCCCTGGCCGTCCCTGGAGACGATCCCGGAGCCGCTCGAAGAGGCCGCGATTCGCCTCGACGAACACGATGCTTCGAAACCCGAGCCGCTCGTAGCTCTCGAGCTCTTGCCCCTCGTGGGCGCCCACGTGGAGGACCCCGCGAGGCTCGATGCCGTGGCGAAGGAGATACCTTCCCAGGTCGAGCACCGTGGGCTTCGGTTTCCGCCACTTCAGTTTCAGCCAGGCCAAGGGGTCCTCGGTAACATGGTGGCCACGCCGCCGGCTACTTCGCCGGCACCTCCACGGCGATGACCTCCGCGCGGACGACCTCCCGCCCGCCCGAGCGGACGGTGCAATCCACCACCCGCTTCCGTCCCTTCGACTCCCGCACCCGCGCCCGAAGCTCCATGGGCTGGTCGATGGGCGTGGGGGCGAGGTAGTCGAGCTTCAGCGACGCGGTCACGAACCATCGAAGCGGCTCGGCGCCGATGGGCATGCCGGCGGCCCGGTAGGCGTCGGCGATGGCGGTGCAGACGGTGTGGCAGTCCACCACCGCGGCGATGATGCCGCCGTTCACCACGTCTGTAGGACCTGCCATGTGATCGGGCCACGGCTGGAACGAGCAGACGGTCTCCTCCCCCTCGACGTAGCTCTTGATCCGGAGCCCCCGGGGGTTCAGGGTTCCGCAGCCCCAGCAGTGGTTGTGCGGGATCTGCTCCTGGATCGCGACGGGCAAGGGGCACCTCCGGTGCAACGAAGGAAGCATAACGCAGCGCGCCATGCCTTCGGAACCCCGTCAGTTATAGCGTATGCGCTCGTAAGTCTTGAACCCCACCGCAGTGGAGGTGCCCATGGCGCTCCGGATCCTTTCTGCAGCGATGCTCTCCCTCTTCCTCGTCACCAGCACGGCCCAGGCAGCCCCGGTGCCGGGCGTCACCGACACCGAGATCACCATCGGCATCACCGGCCCGCTCTCCGGACCGGCGGCGGCGTGGGGCACCATCGCGCTGGCCTCGGAGGCCTACGCGAACCACGTGAACCAGCAGGGCGGAATCCACGGCCGAAAGCTCAAGATCGTCCTCAAGGACGACGGCTACAACCCCGGCCGCGCCGTCGCCAACTTCAACGAGATGAAGGACTCGGTCTTCGCGGTGATCGGCACGGTGGGCACCGCGGTGCTGAACGCGAACAAGGACCTGGTGGCCGAGGCCGGTCTCCCCCTCATCTACCCGCTCGGGAACGTGCAGGTCTTCGCGAAGCAGCCGAGGGAGAAGGTCCGCACCGTCTTCCAGGTCTACCCGGACTACGCCGACGAGGCCGAGTTCCTGGTGGGCCAGGCGGCCAAGCAGGAGGGCGTGAAGAAGCTGGGCTTCTTCGGGCAGAACGACGACTACGGCAAGCAGGGGCTGGACGGCGCCAAGCGCGGCATCGCCAAGAACCCGGGCGTCGCCCTGGTGGGCGAGGTCTTCTACGAGGTCACCGACCGTGAACTGGGCACCCAGGCGCTGAAGATGAAGGACTCGGGCGCCGAGGCCATCCTCCTCTACTCCACCGCCACCCACGGCGCGGGGCTCATCAAGGAGATGGCCAAGGTCGGCTACCGGCCGAAGATCTTCGCCTCCTTCACCCTCTACGACCGCGACACGATGTTCCGGCTGCTGGGCGACCTCTGGGAGGGGGCCTACTTCGACGCCGCCATCGCCTTGCGCGGAGAGCCGGCCGCGGACCGGATCATCGACATCGTCACCAAGGCCGACCCCAAGCTGAAGGGGCGCGAGGGATTCTGCGTCCAGGGCGGCGCCGACGTGCTCATCCTCGTGGAGGGGTTGAAGCGCGCCGGGAAGGACCTCACCCGCGAGAAGTTCGTGGAGGCGATGCAGACCATCTCGAACTACACCGAGGAAGGGCTCGTGCCCGGTGTCACCTTCACCCCGACCCGCCACCACGGCCTGAACGCCGTCCGGCTCATGCGCGCCGGCAAGGCCACCGACCCCACCGTGCAACAGATCACGCCCTGGCAGACCTTCGCGCCGCTCTTCTGACGGACGCGAGTTGGGGAAACCGCTGCTCGAGGTTCGTGACCTCAAGCTGAGGTTCGGGGGCATCACCGCTCTCGGCGGCGTGGACCTTTCCATCGCCGAGGGGGAGACGCTCGCGGTGATCGGGCCCAACGGGTCCGGGAAGACCTCGCTCTTCAACTGCGTCACCGGCCAGTATCGCCCCACCTCCGGCAGCATCGCGCTCTCGGGGGAGAGCCTTCTCGGGCTCTCCCCCGACCGCGTCACCGCGCGCGGCGTGGCTCGCACCTTCCAGAACCTCCGCCTGTTCCTTCACATGACCGTGCTCGACAACCTGATGCTCGGGCGCCACCTTCACTTCAAGAAGAACCTGGCCGCAGCGGCGATGCGGATGCGCGGCGAGGAGGTCCGGCACCGGGAGAAGTGCGAGGAGATCATCGAGTTCCTCGACCTGGAGGCCCTGCGCGACTCCCGGGTGGCGGGCTGCTCCTACGGCGTCCAGAAGCGGGTCGAGATCGGGCGCGCGCTGGCCACCGAGCCGCGACTGCTCCTCCTCGACGAGCCCGTCTCCGGGCTCACCGCCGAGGAGAAGGAGGAGGTCTCCTACTGGATCCACGAGATCCGCGGCCGCTTCGGAGTCACCGTGCTGCTGGTGGAGCACGACCTGCGCGTGGCCTCACGACTCTCGCAGCGAATGGTGGTGCTCGACCGGGGATTGAAGCTCACCGAGGGCACGCCGGAAGAGGTGCAGCGGCATCCCGGCGTGATCCGGGCCTACCTGGGGGACCAATGACCGAGTCCCTGGGGTCCCCGCTCCTGGTCGTGTCGAGCATCGAGACGCTCTACCTGGACCGCATCTACGCGCTCTCCGGGGTGTCGCTCGAGCTGCAGCCGAAGGAGATCTTCGCCGTGCTGGGCCCGAACGGCGCCGGGAAGACCACGTTGCTCAAGACCATCGCAGGCCTGCTCCGCGACCAGCCCAAGAAGGGCACCATCCGGCTCGACGGCCGGAACATCGAGCGCCGGCATCCCGAGCAGGTGGCCAAGGCCGGCGTGGTCTTCGTCGCCGAGGACCGCGGCCTCTTCCGGGAGATGACCGTCGGCGAGAACCTGGAGCTGGGAATGTGGGGCCGCCCGCGACGCGAGGCCCGCGAGGATCTGGAGCGGGTCCACGCCATGTTCCCGCGGCTCGGAGAGCGGATCCACCAGCAGGCCGACACCCTCTCCGGCGGCGAGCAGCAGATGCTCGCCATCGGCCGCTCGATGCTGCGTCGCCCCAAGCTGCTGCTCCTCGACGAGCCGTCGCTGGGGCTCACCCCCGAGATGTCGAAGCTGGTCTTCGAGGCCATCGTGGAGATCAGCGCCGCCGGGACCACGGTCTTGCTGGTGGAGCAGAACGCCCGGCTGGCGTTGAAGGTCGCTCACCGCGCGGCCATCCTGGAAACGGGCCGCGTCGTGATCACCGGGACGCCCAAGGAGCTCGCCGAGCACCCCGACGTCCGCGACGTCTACCTGGGCATCGGGAGCGCGGACCCCACCGAGGGAAAGAGCTTCCGGCTCTACCGGAAGAAGAGGCGCTGGTGACCGCCATCCGAAGCCTTCCGGGAATGCTCTTCGACCAGGCCGGCCGCCGCGGCGGCGCCATCGCGCTGCGCCACAAGGCGCTGGGGATCTGGCACCGCGTCACCTGGAGCCAGTACGCGGAGAGCGTCCGCAAGGTGGCGGCCAGCCTGGTGGCCTTCGGCCTCCGCCACCAGGAGAACGTGGCGGTCCTGGGCGAGAACCGGCCGGAGTGGCTCTACACCTCGCTGGGGATCATGGCCGCCGGCGGGGCCACCTGCGGCATCTACCCGACCTCCGCGCCCGAGCAGATCCTCTACGTCCTCGACCACTCCGAGGCGCGCTTCCTCTTCCTGGAGAACGAGGAGCAGCTGGAGAAGGTGCTTCCCATCCTGGCGCAGACCCGGGTGGAGCGGGTGGTGGTCTGGGATCCCAAGGGCCTGTGGGGCTTCCGGGATCCCCGGGTGGTCTTCCACGAGGATTTCGAGAAGGAAGGGGAGGCGCTGCGGGCCGCCGATCCGCATCGAATCCAGGAGAGGCTCGCCGAGGTCTCGCCGGAGGACACGGCGATGATCATCTACACCTCGGGGACCACCGGGGATCCCAAGGGCGCCATGATCTCCCACGGCAGCGCGCTCTTCATGTCGGAGGCGCTCATCTTCGCGAACGGCGCCCGAGTCGACGACGAGCTCATCTCCTACCTGCCGCTGGCGCACATCTACGAGAACCTCGGCTCGGTGCTCCTCCACCTGAGGGTGGGCTACGTCGTCAACTTCGTGGAGAGCCTGGACACGCTCTTCCAGAACCTGCGCGAGGTCTCGCCCACCTACTTCGCCAGCGTGCCGCGCATCTGGGAGAAGCTCGCCTCCACCATCGAGCTGCGGATGGCCGACTCCACCCTCCTGAAGCGCGGCCTCTACCGGCTGGCCGTGACGGTGGGCCGCCGCTGGATGAAGGCGTCCGCCGCCGGGAGGGTCCCCGCCTGGCTCCGGGCCGCCCGCTTCCTCACCTACTGGATGGTCTGCGAGCCCCTCAAGCGGCGCATCGGCTTCGACCGGGCCCGGCTCGCCTTGAGCGGCGCCGCACCGGCCTCGCCCGAGCTCTTCGGCTTCTTCCAGGTGCTGGGCATCCCGCTGATGGAGGGCTACGGGATGACCGAGTCCACCGGGGTCATCGCCGTGAACCGCCCGGGCCGTTCCCTGGTGGGAACGGTGGGCGAGCCGCTCGCCGGCATCGAGGTCAAGCTCGACGAGGACGGCGAGATCCTCACCCGCGGCCCGCACGTCTTCAAGGGCTACTTCAAGGACCCGGAGCAGACCGCGCGGGCCATCGACCCCGAGGGATGGCTCCACACCGGCGACGTGGGCGCCTGGGAGGAGGGACTTCTGAAGATCGTGGATCGCAAGAAGGACCTCATCATCACCGCGGGTGGAAAGAACATCGCCCCGGCGTACGTGGAGAACAAGCTGAAGTTCAGCGCCTACATCCAGGACGCGGTCGTGATCGGGGACCGCCGCAAGTACGTGGTGGCGCTGGTGCTCATCGACGAGGACAACGTCACCAAGTTCGCGCAGGACAACCGGCTCCCCTTCGCCACCTTCGCCGAGCTGACCCAGACGCCCGAGGTCGTGAAGCTCATCGCCCACGAGGTGGACCAGGTGAACCGGACCCTCTCTCAGGTGGAGTCCATCAAGAGGTTCGCGCTCCTGCCCCGCCGCTTCTACGAGGAGGAGGGCGACGTCACCCCGACCAAGAAGGTGAAGCGGCGCAACGTGGAGACGCGTTACGCCGAGCTCGTCGAGTCGCTGTACCGGAGCTGACGGATGGATCTGGTCGAGACCTACCGGGAGGAACTGCGCTTCGCCCGCAAGCCGCTGGGGCGAACGCTGCTCATCCTGCTGCTCGTGGCCCTGGCGCTCCTTCCCTGGTGGGGACCGCGGGCCTGGCTCACCCGCGCCAGCCTGGTGTGGCTCTTCTCCATCGGCGTCATCGGCCAGAACTTGCTGATCGGGTACGCCGGCCAGATCTCCTTCGGACAGGCCGGTTTCCTCGCCATCGGGGCCTACACCTTCGGCCACCTGCGAATCGCCGGGGCGCCCTTCTCCGTGGCGCTGGCCGCCGCGGGCGGAGCGGCCGGGGTGGCGGGCTGGCTGGTGGGCTTCCCGTCCCTGCGCCTCAAGGGGCCCTACCTCTCCATCGCCACCCTCGGCTTCGGCACCGCCGTGTACCAGATCTTCGCGAACGTGGAGTGGCTCTCGGGGGGGCGTACCGGCCTCTCCATCCCGCCGCTCACGCCGCCCTTCGGGATGGCCCGGGACGCCTGGGTCTACCTCCTCTACTTCCTCATCTTCCTGCTCTTCACCGGGACCGCCTACAACCTGATCTCCTCCTACGTGGGGCGCGCCTTCGTGGCGGTGCGCGACAGCGACATCGCCGCCGAGGCCATGGGCGTGAACCTGGCGAACTACAAGCTGCTCGCCTTCGGCATCTCCTCCTTCTACACCGGCGTGAGCGGGGCGCTCATGGCCCAGTACCTCGGTCACCTGGAGCCGCAGGCCTTCAACATCTCCGAGTCGATGAGCTTCTTCGTGGCGGTGATCGTGGGCGGCCTGGCCTCCATCGAGGGGTCGGTCTTCGGCGCCGCCTTCGTGGTCCTCGTGCCCGCCTTCTTCGGCGCCTTCCGCTGGGCGGTGCCGGTGCTCTTCGGCTCGGCCATCCTCTCGGTGCTGATCTTCGAGCCGCTCGGGCTCCACGGCATGTGGTTGAAGACCCGCTTCTACTTCCGTCTCTGGCCGTTCCGATAGGTGCCCATGGCGCGCTTCCTTCAATACCTCCTGACCGGCCTCTCGGCGGGAAGCCTCTACGCGCTGGTCGCGCTCGGCCTGGTGCTCATCTACCGCTCCACGCGGGTGCTCAACTTCGCCCACGCCGACATGGCCACGGTGGGAACCTACATCGCCTTCGCGCTGATCACGGCCGGCGTGCCCTTCTGGATGGCGTTCTCCGTGGCGCTGCTGGCCGGGGCGGCGGTGGCGATGGTCTTCTACTTCGGAGCGCTCGTCCCGGCGCAGCGGAAGGGCGCGAACCCGCTCGGCCAGATCATCCTCACCCTGGGGCTGGCGCTCATCCTCCAGGGACTCACCGTGTACCGATGGGGCGCCGAGCCCGACCGCTTCCCCTTCCCGCTCTCCGACACCAAGGTGTCGAAGGTGGGGCCGGTCTTCGTGAGCGAGCTCTCGCTGGGGACGCTGGCCGCCGCCGCCGCGGCCAGCCTGATCCTCTACCTGATCACCCAGAAGACCCGGCTCGGCCTGGCGATGCAGGCCACCTCCGAGAACCTCCAGGCCGCCCAGACGCTCGGCATCCCCACCCGCGGGGTGCTGGCCTTCGCCTGGGGCGTGGCCGCGGCACTGGCGGTGGTGGCGGGCGTCTTCCTGGCCCCGGTCCTGCTCCTCGATCCATTCTTCATGCTCGACCCGATGTTCAAGGGGCTGGCGGCTGCCGTGCTGGGAGGGCTGAACAGCCTGCCCGGCGCGGTCGTGGGGGCGCTGCTGCTCGGCGTGGCGGAGAGCCTGGCCGGCGCCTACCTGTCGCTCGAGTTCAAGAGCTCGCTGGCCTTCGTGCTCATCGTGGCGGTGCTGCTCATCCGGCCCGAGGGGCTGCTGGGCAAGGCGTTCCAGGAGAGGGTGTAGCTACCCCTTCTTCCGCTGGAAGAAGGCCCCCATCGCAGCCCTCGCCTCGGGGGAAACGAGCCGCTCGCCGAAGATGCGGATCTCCTCCGCCATGCGCTCCTTCACGGCCTGTGCGTGAGGGCGCTTCAGGAGCTCCTTGGTGATCCGCACCGATTCCGGGGACAGCGCCGCCACGGCCAGCGCGGCCTCCCGCGCGTGGGCCAGCAGCCTCTCCGGAGGGACCACCTCGTTCACGAGCCCGGCGGCCATCGCCTTCTCGGCGCCGAAGGGGCGCCCGAGGAGCAGCATCTCCGCGGCGCGCTGGTACCCGGCCAGCATGGGGAGCAGCAGGCTCGAGCCACCCTCCGGCGCGAGCCCGAGTGGGACGAAGGGCATCTGGAAACGGGCGTTCGCGGCGGCGTACACGAGGTCGCAGTGGAGCAGCATGGTGGTGCCGATGCCCACCGCCACGCCGCCCACCGCCGCCACCACCGGCTTGCGGGCCCCGCGAATGGCGTCGAGAAAACGCGGGGCCGGCGAGGCCACGCCGCCACCGTGGCTTGCCGCGACGAAGTCGTGCAGGTCGTTGCCCGCAGTGAAGCAGTCGGGCTGCCCGTGCAGGAGGACCACCCGGACCTCGGGGTCGGCCTCGGCCCGGAGAAGCGCGTCGGCCAGCGCCGCGTACATCTCCTGGGTGAGGGCGTTCTTCTTCTCCGGCCGCCAGATCTCGATGTCCGCGATCCGATCGACGGTGGACGTCCGCACGTGGCTCGACATCAGCTTGCCTCCAGGACCATGGCCATCCCCTGCCCCACCCCGACACACAGGCTCACCACCGCTCGGCCGCCACCCCGCCGGCGGAGCTCCCGCGCGGCGGTGAGCGCGAGTCGCGCGCCGGAGGCGCCGAGGGGGTGACCCACGGCGATGGCGCCGCCGTTCGGGTTCACCCGGGAGTCGTCGAAGGGAACGCCGAGGAGCTTCAGGCAGGCGAGCACCTGGCTCGCGAAGGCCTCGTTCACCTCGATCACGTCCATCCGGGCGAGAGAGAGGCCGGCGCGGTCGAGCGCCTTGGGGATGGCGAAGACCGGGCCGATGCCCATGACCCGCGGCTCCACGCCCGACGCGCCGGCCGCGAGGATCCGGGCCAGCGGCCGGACCCCGGCCCGCTCGCCGGCGGCACGCGAGCCCACCAGCAGGGCGGCCGCGCCGTCGTTGATGCCCGAGGCGTTCCCGGCGGTGACCACCCCGCCCTCGAAGAGTGGCCGCAGGCGCGCCAGGCTCTCGAGGGTGGTCTGCGGTCTCGGGTGCTCGTCCTGCCGCACCACGGTGGGCGCCCCCTTCCCGGCGGCGGGGATCTCCACGGGATGGATCTCGCCCTCGTAGAACCCGGCGGCGCGTGCGCGCTCGGTTCGCTCCTGGGAGCGGAGCGCGAAGAGGTCGGCCTCCTCCCGGGTGATGCCGTGGTCGCGGGCCACGTTGTCGCCGGTCTCCGGCATGGAGTCGGAGCCGAAGGCCTTCACCAGCCGTGGATTGGGGAAGCGGGGACCGAGCGTGGTGTCGAAGGCGCGGAACTCCCGCGCGTAGGGCGTCTCGGCCTTGGCCACCACGAAGGGAGCGCGGCTCATGCTCTCCACGCCGCCCGCCAGGTAGAGATCGCCGTCTCCCACCGTGACCGCCCGCGCCGCGTCCACCACGGCGGCCAGGCCGCTGGCGCAGAGCCGATTCACGGTCTGTGCGGGTGTGGTGACCGGGAAGCCGGCCAGGAGGGCGGCGTGCCGCGCCACGTTGCGGGAGTCCTCGCCGGCCTGGTTGGTGCAGCCGATGATCACGTCCTCCACATGCTCGGGCTTCCACGGAGACCGGGCCACGAGCGCGCGCATCACCCCGGCCACCAGGTCGTCGGAGCGGACCGGGGCGAGCAGGCCGGCGTGGCGGCCGAACGGGGTGCGCAGCCCGTCGTAGATCCAGGCGTCGAGCATCGGGTCTCCCCTCGCTAGGCGACCTCGAAGAGACCGGCCGCCCCCATCCCGCCGCCGATGCACATCGTGACCACCACGAACCGGGCCCCGCGCCGCTTTCCCTCGATGAGGGCGTGGCCGACCAGGCGGGCGCCGGACATCCCGTACGGGTGGCCCACCGCGATGGCGCCCCCGTTCACGTTGAGTCGATCGTCGGGAATCTCCAGCCGGTCGCGGCAGTAGATGACCTGGACGGCGAAGGCCTCGTTGAGCTCCCAGAGCCCCACGTCCTGCGCCTTCACGCCCGTCCGCTCGAGCAGGCGAGGCACGGCGACGACCGGCCCGATGCCCATCTCGTCCGGCTCGCAGCCGGCCACCGCGAAGCCCCGGAAGATTCCCAGTGGCGAGAGCCCCCGCTTCTCGGCGAGCTTCGCGTCCATGACCACGCAGGCCGAGGCCCCGTCGGAGAACTGGCTGGCGTTGCCGGCAGCGATGGTCCCGCCCGGGACGACCGGCTTGATCCTGGACACCCCCTCCAGCGTGGTGTCGGCGCGGATGCCCTCGTCGGCGTCGAGGGTGACCTCCTTCATTCCCAGGCGGCCGGACGCCTTGTCGGCGACGCCCATGACCGTCGGGAAGGGCACGATCTCGTCCTTGAACTTGCCTTCGGCCTGCGCGGCGGCGGCGCGCTGCTGGCTGCGAACGCCGTACTCGTCCTGCTTCTCCCGGGAGATCCCGTAGCGCCTGGCCACGTTCTCGGCGGTCTCCAGCATGCTCATGTAGATGGCCGGCTTGCTCGCGACGAGCCAGGGGTCCTGGAACATGTGCTGGTTCAGCTCCTGCTGGACGCAGGAGATCTGCTCGATGCCGCCGGCCACCAGCACCGGCACCTTGTCGACGATGACCCGGTGCGCGGCCATGGCGATGGTCTGCAGGCCCGAGGAGCAGAAGCGGTTCACGGTGGTCCCGGCGGTGGAGACGGGAAGGCCTGCCCGGAGCGCGATCTGCCGGGCCACGTTCCCGCCGGTGGTGCCCTCCGGAAGGGCGCAGCCGAAGAGCACGTCCTCCACCTCGGCGGGGTCGATGCGGGCGCGCTCCACGGCGGCCTTCACCACGTGGCCGCCCAGCGTGGCGCCGTGGGTCATGTTGAGCGCGCCGCGCCACGACTTGGCGAGGCCGGTGCGAGCGGTGGAGACGATGACGGCGTCGGACATGGCGATCTCCGGTGCTAGGTGAAGGACTTGCCCTCGGCGGCGAGCTTGGCGAGGAGCGGCGCCGGCTTCCAGAACTCGCGGTCGGCGTGGGGGAGCGCGGCGTAGCGAGCCATCGACCGGACCACGTTGAACAGCCCGGCCTCGTCGGCGGAGCGCATGGGGCCGCCGCGATACACCGGGAAGCCGTAGCCGGTCAGGTAGACCATGTCGATGTCGGAGGCCCGCGCCGCGATGCCCTCCTCGAGGATGCGCGCGCCCTCGTTCACCAGCGCGTAGACGCAGCGCTCGACGATCTCGTCGTTGGAGATCTTGCGCCGGGTGATGCCCATCTCCTTCGAGCCAGCCAGCACGATCTCCTCCACCACCGGGTCGGGAAGGGCGTCGCGCTTCCCGGCCTCGTAGCGGTACCAGCCCGAGCCGGTCTTCTGCCCGAAGCGCCCCAGCTCGCAGACCTTGTCGGCGATGATCTGCCGCGGCTCGTCGGGGTGCTCGGCGTAGTGGCGCTTGCGGATGTACCAGCCGATGTCGTTGCCGGCCAGGTCGGACACCCGGAACGGCCCCATCACGAAGCCCCACTTCTCGAGGGCCCGGTCCACCTGCTGCGGGAGCGCCCCCTCGGCCAGCAAGGACAGGCACTGGTTCAGGTAGCCGTGGAGCATCCGGTTCCCGATGAACCCGTCGCAGACGCCGGAGACGACGCCGGTCTTCTTGAGCTTCTTCGAGAGCCCCATCACCGTGGCCAGCACGTCCTTGCCGGTCTGCTTGCCCCGCACGATCTCGAGCAGCTTCATGACGTTGGCCGGGCTGAAGAAGTGGGTCCCGATGACGTCCTGTGGACGCTTCGTGAAGGAGGCGATCTGGTCCACGTCGAGCGTGGAGGTGTTGGTGGCCAGGATCGCGCCCGGCTTCATCACCTCGTCGAGCTTGCGGAAGACCTTCTCCTTCACCGCCATGTCCTCGAAGACCGCCTCGACCACGATGTCGGCCTGGCCGAGCGCCGCGTAGTCCATGGTGGGCCGGAGCAGCGCCATCCGTTCCTCGACCTGGGCCGCCGTGAGCTTCCCCTTCTTGGCCGACCCCTCGTAGTTCTTGCGGATGACGGCGAGCCCCTTGTCGAGCGCCTCCTGCTTCACCTCCAGCATCTGGACCGGGATGCCGGCGTTGGCGAAGTTCATGGCGATGCCGCCGCCCATGGTCCCGGCGCCGATCACCGCGGCGGAGCGGATGGGGCGGGTGGGGGTGTCCTCGGGGACGTCGGGGATCTTGGAGGCGGCGCGTTCCGCGAAGAAGGCGTGGCG
>Ga0209253_10000665_pt1 | contig 29928 bp, 27 predicted proteins | sample FrelakmetBRP12BR_FD_187145 | JGI IMG/M metagenome (GOLD analysis project Ga0209253, IMG submission 187145) | Freshwater lake sediment microbial communities from the University of Notre Dame, USA, for methane emissions studies - BRP12 BR (SPAdes)... | ecosystem: Environmental > Aquatic >...
CTTTACTTGTTCTTCGCCTCCTTTAGCCATTTCCTGATTTCGCTTCTCATGGGGACCCTGCCGACAGCTTTCACTTCGCCGTTGATGATCAGTGCCGGAGAGCCCATGACCCCATATTGGCCTATCTCCCGGATATCTCTGATGTGGTCAATGCCGGCCGGGAGATCCAGTTCACTCACCGCTTCGATGAGTTCCCTTTCCAGTCGGTCACAATTCGCACACCCAGGTCCAAGAATCTTTATTTCCAATTGTTCAAAGGGTTCATCTTTGAATGGTTTCCCAATAAACTTCTTGAACTCCCGCAAGAAAGCCATGCCGTATGAGACTTTCGCGCTTTCAGGAATGTAGTTCTTGAGCGAGAGGCGTTCAACCAGTTCTGCGGCAACTTGTGCATCCGGCTTTTCAGCCCACTCCCCAGCCATATCCTGCAAAACGGACTTGAGGCCGATGATACCGGCTGTGAATTTGCCGATCTTGATCTGTGACACATCCTCATCGGTCATGATCCCATCCCTCTATCCGACTATGGATCCGAACATCATCCCTGCAATCGTGGACAGAACCACAATGATAGCGCAGAAGGTCAACGTTTTTTTCACTCCCATAATGCCGAAAAGCACGAGCATGTTAGGGAGTGAGAGCGCAGGGCCTGCAAGAAGCAGTGAGAGGGCGGGGCCTTGCCCCATCCCTGAGCCAATGAGTCCCTGCAAAATGGGAACCTCCGTCAGGGTGGCAAAATACATGAGTGCCCCTGCGACGGATGCGAAAAGATTAGCCCAAAGAGAATTCCCGCCCACCAGGCTCTGGATATAGTGTTCTGGTATGAGGGCGTCATGCCCCGGCCTACCGAGCATGAAGCCTGCGACGAGCACGCCTCCGGCCAGGAGAGGAAAGATTTGTTTCATGAATGCCCAGGTCGCCTGTACCCAGGTCAGTCGCTCATCTCCTCTGAACCAGCTTTTCAGTATGAAGGCCAGCACAATCAAAAGCGCCGCGGTGATGTACCACTTGGCGGCAAAGATTGACGACCAGAGCCCGGAATCGCCTTCCGCCGGTTTTGCAAAGGCGGCAAAGACAAGAATAAGCACCATGGTGAGCATGAACAGGGCATCCTGGGTCAGAGTCCTTCCCCTCTCCTCTGCGTCAGGAAGATATATCTGCCCGGCTGTGCGTGTTGCATCATCTTTCCTGAAGAAAAAGGCCATGAGAAGCCCGGTCAGAACCGCAAAAAGAACCGCACCGACGGCCCTAGCCAGTCCGAGCTCCCATCCCAGAATCCTGGCTGTGAGCACGATGGCCAGAACATTAATCGCCGGCCCGGAATAGAGAAAGGCTGTGGCCGGACCAATCCCTGCACCTCTCATGTAAATGCCTGCGAAGAGGGGAAGGACAGTACACGAACAAACAGCCAAAACCGTGCCTGAGACGGAAGCCACGGAGTAGGATAGAATCTTGTTAGCCGTAGCGCCAAAGTATTTGAGGACCGATGCCTGGGAGACAAATACAGCAATCGCCCCTGCAATAAAGAACGCAGGAATCAGGCAGGTCAGCACATGCTCTCGCGCATATTCTTGAAGCATCATGAAGGCTTCAAGTCCGGATTGCCGGATGGTGGGATTATTCCAGGGAATGTAATAGGCACAGGCAAAAACGAGAATGATGAGCAGAAGCTTCGTTCGTTCTTTCAACTCAGGATCTCCTTTTATCGCTACATTTCGATCCGGCAATATATCGAATAGGGAGGACTATTTCTTACATACGTCTTCGCGACGGATGGACGGAAGCTTTTTCACAAGGTCCATGATTTGCCGCTCATCGTTCAGCCAGTGGCGAAGGTTCCCTAAGATCGTCGCCGCGTAAGGGCTGCTTCCTCCATCGGTAAGGTGGTAATTCACCCAGAGCCCGTCTTTCTCAGAGGAAACAAGACCGGCCTCCTCAAGAAGCTTCAGGTGCTTGGATACCGTGGGTTGCGCAATATTGAGGGCGGCTTTCAACTCGCAGACGCACATCACCCTTTGCTGGAGCATCTTCACAATTTTGACCCGATTGGGATCGGACAGGGCCTTCATCACCTTGAGAAAAGGCTTCACGGCGGTTCCTCCTAAATTACTAATTGGTAATATAGTTCAGCGGCCTCTTTCTGTCAATTTTTTTTTGAATGGGTTGGTTTGCCGCAGTATGCGTCGCTTAAAGGGAGTGCTGGTCCGACTTGCATCCTGCGAAAAAGAATTGTATTTTGATTACCTGTGGAAAGAAAAGGAGACTTGGAGGTTCATGATGACGGATCAAGACAAGAAAGAAGTTTACGTTCGCGTGAAAGATGGGGCCGGAAACCAGTTTCTGTGTCCCCTCGACGCCCTCAAGGACATTAAGAAGGCGACGGGCGAAGATCTGGAGAACTGTGTGGATGATGCGGTAGCTGGACGTTATGCGGGCGAGATCAAGGTAGTGGACAAGTAGGGCATCGGGGCATGGACAGGAAATTTCTCACGAGCCAATCGAGATGGTCTCATAAAAAGTCGTCACCCCGGTGAAAACCGGGCTCCAGAGAATTAGTAACGATTTGAAAATGCTGGATTCCGGCTTTCGCCGGAATGACGGAAAAATCGTTTTCCGACTTTTTACGAGTTCATCCATCGAGAGACAGGAGGACCATGGAGCTTCATTTTACTAGAACCAACGGGCCGGTGGATGATCTGATTGATCGTTTGTTACGCCAGACAGGGGATGTTCAGCACCCCGAAATCGTGAGGGAGATGATTCTGGCAGCCTTGAAATCGGGCCAGGAGAACGAGGATCGTATCGACCTCAAGATCATGAACAGCACCCTGAAGGAGATGCGTTTTACAGCCAAGGTTTTCAGCCCCTATCGGCAGGTGAAAAAAGTCACGGTTTTCGGTTCCGCGAGGACCCGGCCCGAAGATCCCATTTACAAAATGGCTCAGGAATTCGGCCAAAAGCTTTCTGCCGCAGGCTACATGGTCATTACGGGCGGGGGTCCCGGGATTATGCAAGCGGTAAACGAAGGCGCGGGTCCGGAGAATTCCTTCGGGGTGAATATACGACTTCCTTTTGAGCAGCAAATGAATCCTGTTTTGGCCAACAACCCGCGGTCGATTACGTACAAGTACTTTTTTAACCGCAAAGTAGCTTTCCTCAAAGAATCGGATGCGGTGGCGCTTTTCCCAGGGGGATTTGGCACGCTGGACGAAGCGATGGAAACGCTCACCCTGGTTCAAACAGGAAAGCGGGAGCCCCTGCCGCTCGTTCTCATTGATGAGCCGGGAGGCACTTACTGGACAGGATGGATCCACTTTCTAGAAAAGGAACTTTTGAAAAGAGGATATATCCATAAAACGGATATGGATCTTTTTGAAAGGGTGGATTCTATGGAGGATGCGATCAATAAGATCCAAGTCTTCTATTCTCGCTATCACAGCCTGCGGTATGTTGGAGAAAAACTTGTCATCCGACTCTTAACTCCGGTTGGCAAAGAAGCGGCAGAAGATCTCAATGCCCGCTTTGCCGACCTTTTGACCCCCCATGGAGGCATCTTCCTCTCCGAACCACTGGCTCCGGAATCAGACGAACCCGAGCTTGCCCATTTGCCGAGGCTCGTCGTGGACTTCGATAGAAAGGACTTTGCTAGACTGCGTCATCTCATCGACGCCATCAACCGTTTTTAGAAGAGCATCGACGTATCTATTTCTGTCCGTCGTGTGACCTTTTGTGCATCGGTAGGCACTGCTTTTCGTCGCTGTCTTTCCTCTGATCACAGGCTAAGGATTGGTTCGCGTGAATCCGCCTTGCATCTGCGGGCGCGGCAGCGCCCCTTGCGGGCAGCGGTAAAAAGGCTTCCGATGAAACGCAGTCTCCCCGGTTAGGGCGTTTGGAGATCTTCTGGCTCAGCGTCCGCTGCGAGAGATCACAGCTTTGGTATCATTCTTGCTTTGTTTCAGTGAAAAGGCCGCGACCCAGTTTTTTCCTCCAGACTAAACCGCGTCAAGGCCTTTCTATCACTAGGACTCCTGAAGGCACTCAGCAGAAGGCATGGGGAAAGGCTTTGATCTTCAGGAGTCCTTTTTTTGTTTTCCCTGCCGAGCCGATTGGCGGTTCACCTTGAATTCCCTTGACATTCCGCCCCCGCTGAATCAAAATTTTCAAGAAAGGCATAGAGATACCATCCAACCTTTTTCCCCTGGATCAGGGATAGCCGAAAGGAGGCAGCCATGGCCGTCTATTCCGGTGACCCAAAGCATGTACCAGGGACCTACCCTCAGATCAGGCCGGACGCCTAAGAACCGACAAAAAGCCCTGAGTCGTTTTGTCCGTGGTTCTTGGCTTTATGCTCCCTGCGTCCCTTGCCTGCTGCTTCTTGACGAGAGGAGAAACAAAATGGAAGAGGGATGGAGAGCGCGGCAGGAGACCCTGTGCGGTCTTCATCAGCTGGCTGCCTTTGTCACTCATGACCCTGATGTGGTCGCCTCCCCATGGGGGGCCGCATGTGCCAATCTTATTACGTGACCTCTCAAGTATCTTTTCGAAGGGAAACCAAGACCGTGCTTGGATGCTGGGATCCCTCCGCCCGGAAGTTCTTCAAAACAGATGAACTCTCTCTGAGGGTTCCCTATGGGATTTTCAGTCAGATGCTGAAGCGTTTCGATGAGTCTTTCCTCAAAGACCTGGTCAATTGTCCAAAAGAAGATCAGCCGGAGCCGCAGAACCTGGGGAGAGAAAGACTGAAAGGTGGGAAAGAAAACGGTGAAAGGAAAAACCCGAGCCGTCACCGTGTACGAAGTCTTAGACGATTGATTAGGAGTAACTACATAAGTAGATAGACTGAAGGTAGATAGGCTGAAGGAAAAGACATGCGCGATCACACAAAGCCAAGATCGTTTGGATACGTTGGCAGGTGATTGTGTCATAGATGATCATTATTGTCCTTCAGTCTTCAGCCTTCAGCCTAAACGCCTGAGCAGTTACGATTAGGAGGTCAAGGAACATGTTGAGTCTGGAATGCAGAACAGGGCTGGCCCCGGAGAAAGTTCTGGAAGAACTGAAGCGGTCGTTTGGCAAAGGGGGACTGGGGCTTGAAGTGAAAGAGGAAAACCCTCAGTGCATTACCTTCGAAGGGGGAGGGGGCTATGTCACGGCGACCCTTTGCCAGGAGAAGGGGAAAACCCGCGTTGACCTGGTGACCCAGGAGTGGGACTACCAGGTCAAACAGTTTGCCTCCAAGTTGAAGTAAACTGCTGTCGGCTGAAGCCGACAGCTTGAGGGACAAAGGGACAGAGTGGCAGAGGCACAAAGGCATGTCCCTCTCTTCGTTGTTTTCCGCTTTGTGCCTATGTGCCTTTGCAGCTTTGTGCCTGCATCCTGTTGTAAACAGGACTCCTTTTTGCAAGGAATGCTTTTATCCCTTCTTGCCCGTTCGGGTGATCCGCACACCAGGCCAGGAATTCCCTCTCCTTTTCAAGCTGGTGTTCAAAAGGAGTGTGAAAGGAATCAGTGAGAAGCTTCTTTGAAGCCAGGAAAGAAGAGAGGGGGAGTTTTGTGATTTCCTGGACCATATCCAGGGCTCTGTTCACCGCCTGCCCGTTTTCAACGACCTCCGTCACCAGACCCCAGGTCAGTGCCTGCTCGGCAGAGATGGGACGATCAAAGGCTAGAATCTCCATGGCCTTTGCCGAACCGACCAGTCGGGGAAGGGTGAAGGTCCCTCCGCCGTCCACACTCAGACCATTGCTTGTGTAAGCCTGTCTGAAGATCGCGGATTTATTCATCACCCTGAAGTCACAGGCCAGGGCCATGGAAAAACCGCCACCGGCTGCCAGGCCGTTGACGGCAGCCACCACGGGCTTGGGCATCCTCCGGATTTCAACGATCGCTTGATGATAAGCGGCGGCAAGCGCATGGAAAGTCGCGCCGTGACTCATGCCGGAGGCGCTCAACCACTTCAGATCACCGCCGGCACAGAAGGCCTTGCCTGCGCCTGTCAATACGACACCCACGACGTCCGCATTGCGGGACAGACCGATGAGCTTTTCCGCCAGGTTGCCGATCATGGAAGCATGAAACGCGTTAAAAGCCTCAGCACGGTTGAGCGTGATCACTCCAATTCCACTTCTGATTTCCAGCTTGACTTGTTCATCCACGGCTCATCCTCCTTTCATGAGGTTCTTTTTTTGATTCCTTGATTTTCCAGATAGTAGAGAGTCGCCCCTACCGGCGCGAAGGAAAGAAACAGAATATTCAGGATCGGGATCAAAAAAGGAAGTCCGAAACCAAGGTGGAAAGGAATCGTCTTCATGAGGAAGCCGAATCGCTTCTTAAAAGGAACGAGGTTTCGTGCCGGGATAAGATCCGTATTGTCCCAGGAGAGGAAGAGGATGGCCAGGGCCGAGGACAGGAGGGTCAGGATGGGGCCCAGGGGAGTGACCCATCCAAAAACCATGATCAACAAGGAGAGGACCAAAGGAACAACAGACCTGGGTATTTCCTGAAGGATGACCGAGGTAAACAATTTCCATAGGGGAAGCTTATCCGGTTCTGTGACTGCACCGGTGATTTTGACTTCCGTGATTCGAGCCATGTGGTCCATGACAAGGGCGCTGAAAAGAACCTGGGAAATGACAAACGAAACGATCGCAGAGAGACCGATAAGAAAAAGAGAGGCGAACCACGAAACCACATGCCAGAGCCAGATGAGCCAGCGGCTTTCCGGTTTAGCCCAGAGGAGGTTCATGATGTCCTGATGATACGTGAGGATGAGGCCGGTGAGCACCACCATGATGAGGGTTAGGAGGGCAAAGCGCACCAGCCCCCAGAAAAGCAGTTTGCCTGTTCTGAGCCCGAACTTCAGTCCGCGGATATTAAAAAGCAAGCCATTCAATAACTCCATGACCTTTCCTCGTGACAGAGATATAATAGCAAAGGTAGAGCTGGTGATCGGGACGCCTTGACCTAGGCGCGTAGGAAAACATATTTTCAAGAAAAAAACAATGAACCGGCAACTTTGAGAGGGTGACCGATGCGAGAGACGGAAAACCTGGCGATTTATAACAGCCGAATCATCAAGACCTACATCGAGTATCTCACCCTCCAATATCCTCGTGTGGCGCCTGACTCTTTGCTTGAGTATGCCGGCATGAGCCGGGAAGAAGTTGAAGATCCGGCGCACTGGTTCACTCAGAACCAGGTCGATCGCTTTCAGGAAGTTCTTGCTGAAAAAACGAAGAACCCGAATGTGTCTCGAGAGGCGGGCAGATATGCAGCCTCCTCGAAAGCCTCTGGTGTCCTGAAGCAGTATGCCATGAGTTTCCTAAGCCCGCTCAGCGCGTACCGCCTACTGGAGAAGATCACACCCCACCTGACAAGAGGAGGGATGTTCAGGACCGCGAAACTTGGCTCCCAGAAGGTCGAGATCTCCTTTACCCCTGTGCCGGGTGTGAAGGAAAATCCCCATCAATGTGAAAACCGGATGGGACAGTTGGAAGCGATCACCAAGGTGTTCACCAATAAGTTCGCGAGGATCGAGCACTCCACCTGCTTGAATAAGAATGCGGACCTCTGCCGCTATTTGATTACCTGGGATCAATCCCCCTCTCATTTCTGGAAAAAGCTATCCCGGGTTTCCGTTCTAGCCGGGTTTGCTCTTGCGGGGAGTCTCTCTTTCTTCCTGCCCATTCTCTATGAAGCGATTCTGACCCTTGCCATCGCGCTCGGTGTTCTTTCAGTCACCTTTTACGCAGAGCGTCTTGAAAAAGAAGAGCTCGCGAAAAGTATGGTTTTTCAGGGTGACGCCGCCGAGATCTATCTGGGTGAGATGCAGATGCGTTACAATCAGGCTTTGCTCGTTCAAGAGGTCGGCCAGGTCTGTTCCACTGTTTTCGATGTTCGGGAACTCACGAGAAAGGCGATGGAAGTTCTCGAAAAGCGGTTGGATTTCGACCGCGGCATGATCCTGCTCTTGGACAAGGAGAAAAGACGGCTCCGCTATACCGCCGGCTACGGTTTCACCAAAAGCCAGGAGGAACCATGGAGAGATCCGGGAATTGCCCTGGACCTGATGGAAGAGAGAGATCTCTTTGTTTCGGCTCTGAGAAAGTATAAGCCCGTGTTGCTCCATGATGCAGAGAAAAACCAGGAAAAGCTTTCCAGTGACATCCTGGCGATCGTAAAGGAAACGGGCATGTCTTCAATCGCTGCAGTGCCGATCGTTCACAAAAGGGGATTTCTCGGGTTAGTCGCCGTCGGCAACCTCTCATCCGGGCAGCCCCTGACTCAGAGTGATGTCAACCTGCTGAGCGGAATTGCCTCCCAGGCAGCCCTGGGCATCATCAACGCTCTGTCTTTCCAGAAACTCCGGGAAAGCGAAAAGAAGTACCGTGAGCTCGTGGAGAACGCGAACAGCATGATTTTGCGGAGAGATCCTGCCGGAAAAATCACTTTTTTCAATGAGTACGCACAAAAATTCTTTGGTCTGTCGGAAAAAGAGATTTTAGGGAGAAACATGATAGGGACGATCGTCCCGGAGAAAGATAGCCAAGGGAATGACCAGAGAGAGGCGGTTCTGGAAATCGGAGCTCATCCCGGCAACACCCCGACCCATGAATATGAGAACATTCGCAGCAACGGTCAGCGTGCCTGGGTCTCTTGGATGAACAAGGCCCTCCGTGACCCGCAGGGAAACATCTTGGAAATCCTGTGCATCGGGAACGACGTCACGGGTCTGAGGGAGGCGGGAAAAGAAAAAAAGGCCCTGGAAGCGCGTCTTCAAAGGGCAGAGAAAATGGAGGCTATTGGAAGCCTTGCAGGCGGGGTGGCACATGATCTGAACAACATTCTGCCCAGCCTGATCAGTTTTCCGGATGTCATCCTCATGGATTTGCCCGAAGATAGCCCTCTGAGAAAGCCTGTTCTGAGCATCAAGAGATCCGGAGAGAGAGCGGCTGCGATTGCCCAGGATCTTCTTACACTGGCAAGAAGAGCCGTGCCTGTGAGAAAACCTGTCAACCTCAATGAGGTGATTGGCGAATACCTCGAAAGCCCCGAGGGAAGCAAGCTTCAATCCGACTATCCCAGGGTTCAGATCGAGAAAGACCTTGACCCCGCCTTGCGCCTGATCCTCGGTTCTCCGGTGCATCTTTCCAAGACGGTGATGAATCTTGTCCTGAATGCTGTGGAGGCCATCTCTGAACAAGGGAGGGTCGTACTTTCGACGAAGACCGCGCAGATGAAAGAGGGAATCAAAGGATACGAGATGATTGAACCCGGTGATTACGTCGTTCTGAGTGTGTCGGATACGGGGGTAGGGATTTCAGCCCAGGATGTTGAAAAGATTTTTGAACCCTTTTACACGAAAAAAGCTATGGGCCGAAGCGGATCAGGGCTTGGCATGGCTATTGTCTGGGGAACCGTGAAAGACCATCGGGGGTACATTGATGTGCAAAGCGAGGAGGGAAAGGGAACAACGTTCGATCTCTATTTTCCGATGCCTGCAGAAGCTCCTGCCATGGCATGAGGGCAATTCGCGCAAAGACCGTCATACCGGTAAAATCCGAAATTCAAAGCACCTGCCTGCGCGTAGCCGCTTCGGCGAAGGCAGGCGAAATCCCTGGCCCAGACCTGGCATGCACGGCAACGTCAAGATCGAACGATTCAGTGCCATCATGAAGCACTCACATTGGTTGATTACTTCGCGCCAGGGCAGGCCGAAACAATACCCAATGATCCAAATTCAAATGACCAAAACTCTAAGCCGCTTGGTTTCTGTTTTGAACACTGGAGCATTCGTATTTTGAATTTGTTTCGGGTTTCGAATTTCGTGCTTCGGATTTGGATTATTAAAACCGAAAAGGTTCGAGCATCCAGCTATACTGCAAAACTCTTCAGAACCTTCTCTCGAACGACCTCCGGCGGTCTCACCGTAAAGGATTCCTTGTGCATCATCTGGGGGTAGGCGATGTCGCTATTCCCGATGGGCCGGGGAAGGAGGCGCGGGCAAATTCGGGCATTGACCCGATGGCTCCCCTCCTCTTTTGTGGAAAAAATAGAAACATTGAAGCTGTAAATGTTTTCCTCCAGGAAGTACTTTAAGGTTCTGCTCAGCCCCTCCAAAAAACATTCGAGGTCATCGTTGCTCAGTTCAAGCAGGGTCAGGTGTTCAGGAAACACACACTGCACATCCGGGAGGAAACTGACGGGAACAAAACTCATGGCCCAGAAAGTTGATCCTATTGCTCCAAGATATCGTTCATCCCTTTGCTTTTCCGCCTGAATGAAATCATTCCAGAAACCCCGCTGATTCTCCTGCCAGTATCTCCTGCATCCTTCTATTTGTTCGCGAAGGGCATTCGTGGGCACATCACCGGCATTGGGTTGAAGGTGCGCATGAACAATGCTCGAGCCCGCAGGAGGCATGTAGTTCCAGTTGATGCTGAAAAAACGGACAAGGGGATCAGACTGAGCGACTCTCTTGAGATAAAGGAGGGATGCTGAAAAGGCGTCGCGCATCGTCTCAGGGGTAAGGTTTTCCATAGGGAGGAAATGCTCCTTTGAAAAGATCGCGACGCCTGCGTGTTTCTCAAAGGGTGCAAGGTTCGGGATCAGAGTGGCATCGCCCACCTTTATCCTGCCCTCAGGAATGAGATCTTTTGGAAATTCCGGAGTGGATTTTTCAAGAGACACGGGACAAAAGGGGCAGAAGATTTTTCTGGAGCGATCCACAATGTCGGCAACATCCGGCTTCTCGGCTTTGAAGGGAAGGTCAAAAACGCGACCTGTTTCGCCGGTGAGAGGATCAAAACGAATCTCAAAAGGAATTTCGTCCAGAGAGTGACCCTTGAAGGGATTCATCAATCGGACCTGAGAACGGATTTTCTTGAACTCGACGCTCATCGTCATCTCCATCTCATCGTTTGAAATGGCCTCGGACTATATATTTTTCTCGGGGCTAAGGCAATAGGGTTGACCTTTTCCCGCCTTCTCGCCTTGCTTCTTTTGTCGCGCATGATACCTTGCTCAGTTGCTGGACGCTGCTTTTCTTTTCATGGTATAGAGAGAGCAGTCCTAAAGAAGGAGGCTGGTCATGTCTGACTGGAAGAGAACATCGTGCGTGCTCTGCTATCACAACTGCGGCCTGGAGGTCCAGACAGAAGGAAACAAAATCGTCAAAGTCCGGGCTGACAAAGATCATCCAAGAACGAAAGGCTATATGTGCAGGAAGGGCAAGAGAATCCCTTTCTACCAGTCTCACAAGGAAAGGCTGACTTATCCTTTAAAGAGAGAGGGTGACGGCTTCAAAAGGATTTCGTGGGACCAGGCTATCAATGAGATCGCAGCGAAGCTGAAAGAAATCTTAAGCCTCCATGGTCCGCGTGCCCTGGCTTACATGGGCGGAGGCGGCCAGGGTTCTCACGTGGAGGCAGGCTTCGGCCGGACCCTTTTGACCGCCCTGGGATCCCAGTACCACTACTCCGCTATCGCCCAGGAGTTGAGCGGGCTCTTCTGGGTCAACGGCAGGGCCTACGGCCGCCAGAACCTCCATACCGGTGCGGATCTTGACAGGGCAAAGAATTTCCTTGTCATGGGCTGGAACGGTTATGTGAGCAACGCGGGAGTGAATCGTGCCAGGGAGAGGATCGACGAGTTCTCCAAGGACCCGGCCAAGCGGTTGATTGTTGTGGACCCGCTGCGGAGTGAAACAGCCGGGAGAGCCAACATACACCTCAAGCCGAGAATCGGCACCATCGCCCTTTTTCTGAAAAGCCTGATCGCGATCATTCTCCAGGAAGGATGGGAGAACAGGGAATTCATCGCCAGGCACTGCACTGGCTTTGAGCAGGTTCAGGGATGGTTCAGAAATTTTGACGCGGCCTCGGCACTTAGGGTGTGCGGGCTGGATCACGCTGAAGTCCGGGAACTTGCAAGGATCTACGCTTCGGAGTCAACGGCCATGAGGACGGATCTTGGACTTCTCATGGACCGGCAAAGCACCATGAATTCCTACCTGGAGATGATCCTCATGGCGGTCTGCGGCCGGATTGGAACCTCGGGGGGAAACGTCTTCCCAGGCCACCTGATGCCCCTTGGGCCACACTCGGACGAGCGAGACCCTCGAACGTGGAGAACCGTTGAGACCAATTTTCCTGCGAGCATGGGGTATTTCCCCCCCAACGTGCTTCCTGAGGAGATCCTTTCAAAGAAAGAGGAGCACACCCGGGCTCTCATCGTGAGCGGCTCGAACCCGCTTCGATCTTACGCCGACTCTCTCCTTTACGAGAAAGCGTTTCGGGAACTCGATCTCCTTGTGACCATTGAAATCGCCATGTCTGAAACCGCCAAGCTCAGCCACTACGTGCTCCCGGCAAAATCAGGGTATGAAAAGTGGGACGCCGCGTTCTTCAGCATCACCTTTCCTGAAGTCTTTTTTCAGATCAGGCATCCCTGCTGCGAAAGCGAGGGCGAACGCCTCGAGGAAGGAGAGATCTTCACCCGTCTTGCCGATGCTCTGGGGATCCTGCCCCGGATCCCGGATGCCCTGTTTCAGCGATCCCGCGAGGACCGGAGCCTCTTTGCCATGGAACTGCTGCAGTTCATGGGGAGCGACAAGAAGGCCGCAAGATTCCTTCCCTTCATCGTGGCAAAGACTCTTGGCCGGGAACTGGGTTCAGCCCACCTGTCGGCCCTCTGGGGTCTTCTGATGATGTATCCCCAGCACGCGGGCGAGGACATCGCAAGAGCCGGTTATGAACCGGGCCCCTTGGTGGGGGAGGAGCTTTTCAAAAAGCTCCTTGATCATCCGGAAGGGATTGTCATTGCCAAAATGCCTGAACAGGACAACCTGAATTCCCTCAAGACGACTGATAAAAAGATTTACCTTTACATCGAAGAAATGGAATCATGGATGAGGGAAATCGAGCCGGACAAGGAAGAAGAGTGCCTGAAAAATGCCGAGTATCCTTTTGTCCTGGTGGCCGGCCGGCATTTCCCTTACACGGCGAACACCATTATGAGAGACCCTGAGTGGAACAGCCGCAAACAGGTGTGCAATCTCCTCATGAGCGAGGAAGATGCCCGTGCTCTGGGGATCAAGGACGGCTCGGAAGTTTGGCTCACCACCGAAGCATCACGGGTTAAAGTTCCGGTTGAAGTTTCCCCTATTCCGAGCCGAGGGACAGTGGTCCTGCCCCACGGTTTCGGACTTGTGCATGGAGGGGAAACCTATGGGGTGAACGTGAATCAGCTCACCAAGAACACCCATCGGGACAGGATCGCGGCGACCCCCCTTCACCGCTACGTCCCGTGCCGTATCGAGGCAGCCTGGTGACAAAAGGTATAAGATAGAGATGAAAGGGTGAAACTATCTATGGGAGGGCAATATGAAATTTGTCAAAGTTAATATGTCTGAAAAATCGGTCCAGTTTCAGGAGGTGCCCAAGGACTATGTCGGTTTAGGGGGGAGAGGGCTCACTTCCGTGATGATCAATGCGGAAGTCCCACCGAAATGCGACCCTCTGGGTTCAGAAAACAAGCTTATTTTCGCTCCCGGTCTCTTGAGCGGGACAAACCTCGTCAACACCAGCAGGCTGTCTATAGGCGCCAAGAGTCCGCTAACCGGAACCATCAAGGAGAGCAATGCCGGCGGGACCGTGGCGGCCGCTCTCGGGCACCTTGGGATCACGGCGATTATTGTGGAAGGGCAGGCGGCCAGAGGAGATCTGTCCATCCTGCGGATCGATGAGAAAGGAGAGGCGAATCTGCTTCCGGCCCAAGCGTATAAAGGCATGCGCACTTACGCCTTTGCAAAAAAGCTCCTTGAAGCCTACGGAGAGAAGACCGCGATCTTATGCATTGGACCTGCCGGGGAGTCCCAACTGACGGCGGCTTCTGTTCAGACGACGGACATTGACGGTCGTCCATGCAGGGCTGCAGGCAGAGGAGGGCTTGGGGCGGTGATGGGGGCCAAGGGTCTCAAGGCGATCGTCGTCGATCAGCGAGGAAAGAGCGCTGATGCGATTGCTGATCCCAAGGCGTTCAATGAGGCGGCCAAGGCTTTTGCCCAGACGATCAAAGCACACCCGTTCAGCGGCCAGATGCTTCCTGCCCTTGGCACTGCGGGGCTGGTAGCGCCGGTCAACTCCCTGGGGGCGTTCCCGTGCTACAATGCCACAAAAGGGGTGCTGGAGGGCTGGGAGAAGATCAGCGGTGAAAACATGGCGAAAATCATCACCGAGAGAGGCGGCAAGACGGCCCACATGGGATGTGCCCAGTGCGTGGTTCACTGCTCGAACGAGTATGTGGACAAACAGGGGAAATACGTCACCGCTTCTCTGGAATATGAAACGATCTGGTCCATGGGCGGCATGACGGGGATCACCGATCTGGACACGATTGCCAAGCTCGACTACCTCTGTGATGACATTGGACTGGACACCATGAGCACTGGTGTGGCGGTCGCCGTGGCCATGGATGCGGGACAGGCAAAGTTCGGTGATGGCGAAGCGGCGATCCGAATGGTCGAGGAGGTGGCTAAGGGAACCGAGTTCGGCAAGGTGCTGGGAAACGGCCCGGCTGCCGTGGGTAAGCATTTAAAACATCACAGGGTGCCGGTGGTGAAGGGACAGAGCATTGCCGCGTATGACCCGAGGGGAATGCAGGGCAACGGGGTGACCTATGCGACATGCCCAATGGGGGCCGATCATACGGCGGGAAATGTGATCGGCGACTACCTGGGCGGAGCGCTGGATCCTCTGAAGCCGGATGGCCAGGTTGCGGCGTCCAGAAATTCGCAGATTGCCATGGCTTCAGTGGACACCATGGGGCTGTGCCTGCTGGCGAGCGTTGTCTTGAAGACACCCGAAGGCGGCGAGGCTTTCCTCAAAGCGCTGAATGCGAAACTCGGGACAAATCTTGGGCCTGAGGCCATTCCTGCCTTTGGCATCAAGGTGCTTCAGGCGGAGCGGGAGTTCAACCGCAAAGCGGGCTTTACAAGTAAGGATGACAGGCTGCCGGAGTTCTTCTACAAGGAGCCCTTGCCACCACACAACAAGGTGTTCCTGATCAGCGATGTGGATTTGGACAGCACGTTCAATTTCTAGTGATGAAAGTGACGGTCAGATTTTTTGGCACCTTGAGCCAGAAATTTCCAGGTTATGATCCCGAAAAGGGCCTTGAGGTGGAGATTGCAGACGGGGCGAGAGTGAAAGATCTCCTTGCCCGGTTGAGAATTTCCGAAGTCAAGGGAGGCGTGGTCGCTGTTGATGGAAAGATTCTTCATCTGGAAAATCCCTTGAAACAGGGCGCGTCAGTGCATCTGTTGCAGACCGTGTATGGCGGATAAGGAAAAGAAACCAATTACTCCCGGGCTAAACTACCGGCTCTGCCGGAGGTGCTGACCGGCGTGCCGCGGGGGGCGGTCCTCTGGATAGCGAGATCAACATGAAAACACCGCAAGAGTATATTGAAAGCCTGCGCAAACTCAATCTGGTCGTGTATATGTTCGGCAAGCGGATTGAAAATGTCGTTGATGACCCGATCATCCGCCCGTCCCTGAATGCGGTTGCCTTGACTTACGGGATGGCCCTCAGTCCCAAAGCCGAGGACCTCATGACGGCGAGGTCGCATTTGACCGGGAAGAAAATCAACCGCTTCACGCATATCCACCAGAGCGTCGATGACTTGGTCAAAAAGAGCAAAATGGGTAGACTCATGGGGGCCCGCACGGGCTGCTGCTTCCAGCGGTGCGTCGGCATGGATGCTCTTAACGCGCTCTCCATAACGACCTACGATATCGATTCGATATATGGAACCGAGTACAACAAGCGATTTTTGAAGTATCTTGCTTATGTCCAGGAAAACGACCTTGTGTGCGACGGAGCCATGACAGACCCCAAGGGAGACCGATCGCTCCCGCCGCACCGGCAGGAGGACCCGGACATGTACCTCAGGGTCGTCGAGGAACGGGACGACGGAATCGTCGTGCGCGGTGCCAAGGTTCATCAGACCGGCGCTGTAAACTCCCACGAAGTTATCGTGATGCCCACCCTGTCGATGCGGGAGGAAGACAGAGATTATGCCGTTTCCTTCGCCGTGCCGAGTGATACCGGCGGTATCACCTACGTCATGGGCCGGCAATCGTGCGACACCAGGAAGCTGGAAAAGGGACAACTGGACCAAGGGAACATCCGTTTTGGCGGACACGAGGCTCTCATTGTGTTCGATGATGTCTTCGTGCCATGGGAAAGGGTCTTTATGTTCAGGGAGCATGACTTTACCGGCGCCCTGGTAGAGCTGTTCGCCTCCTATCACCGCCAGAGTTACGCCTGCAAGGTGGGTGTCGGGGACGTCCTCATCGGGGCAGTACAAACCATTGCCGAGTACAACGGTGTGGACAAGGCATCTCACGTGAAGGATAAGATCATCGAAATGAACCACCTGAACGAGACTCTCTATTGCGGCTGTATCGCGTGTGCGGCTGAAGGAGCTAGAAAGCCCAGCGGAACCTATTACGTGGATCCGCTTCTCGCCAATGTTCACAAACAGAATGTCACGCGGTTTCCCTACGAGGTCGCGAGGCTCGCCCAGGATATTGCCGGCGGTCTCATGGTGACATTGCCGTCGGAAGAGGACTTGAAATCGCCTGCCGTGGGCAAATGGTTGGAAAAGTGTTTCAAAGGACGGAGCGATGTGCCCACGGAACACAGGATGAGGGTTCTTAGACTGATCGAGAACTTAACGCTTGGCACTGCTGCGGTAGGATATCTCACCGAATCCATGCATGGGGCCGGATCCCCGCAAGCTCAGCGGATCATGATCTCCCGTCTGGTCGACATGAGGGAAAAGCAGAAGAACGCAAAGAGGCTTTGCGGCATAACGAAGGAAACGGCAAGCGAATGAACCTCTGTTTCCTTTTCATAAATCCGAATTCTTGGTATAAAGAAGAGATAAGTGTTCTCTCGCCGCACACGAGGAGGGAAGGAGAATGAAATCGGGCAGCTTGTTACAGGACAAATTGGTGCTGGTGGTGGATGACGAAAGGGACGTTCTCGATTCCGTCGCGGAGACCCTTGAGATGTGCACCGTGCACAAAGTCGGAGAGTATGAAACCGCTCTTCAGTATCTCCTAAGTTACACCTATGACATTGTGATATTGGATATCATGGGGGTCAACGGCTTTGAGCTCTTGAAGGTGGCGGTTAAGCGGGGCTTCCCCACCGTGATGCTCACTGCGCACGCCCTGACGCCGGAATCCCTCAAAAAATCCATCCGGCTGGGTGCTGTTTCCTTCCTGCCTAAAGAAAGGATGGGCGATCTGGTCGGGTATCTGGAGGACGTGGTGTTGGAAGGGGGCAAGCCGGTGTGGCAAAAGCTTTTCGACAAGATGGGAGAGCTTTTCAATAAGCGCTTCGGGCCGGATTGGAAAGAAAAGGACAGGTTCTTCAGGGAATTCGAGGAGGAGCTGAGGAAAAGCGAGGGTTCATAGAGGAGAGAGCAAAGGAGCCTGCGCAAGAAATAGGAATATAAAATCAATAGGAGAGAATAGGATATGGACAAACCGATTGATCACTACTGGCAAATCCGCCTCAAGGCTGTGAAGGAAGCCCTTGAGAGCAATAATTTCGAAGTGTTCCTGGCCAACGATGCGGGAGAAGCAAGAAAAATCGTCAAGGAGCAGATCCTTCCGGCCACAGGAGCGAAGAGCGTGTCCTGGGGAGGTTCCATGACTTTTCTGGCCACCGGCCTTTACGAGGAGATCAAGAAGATGCCGGGGCTGGAGATCCTCGACACCTTTGATCGAAGCAAGTCTCCTGAAGAAAACATGGAGCTCCGCAGGAAGGCTATTCTTGTGGATTTGTTCATCACCGGGACCAATGCCCTGACCGAGGGGGGTATCCTGGTCAATCTCGACATGATCGGGAACAGGGCCTGTTCGATCAATTTTGGTCCCAAGCATGTCGTGGTTCTCGTGGGCCGGAACAAGATCGTCTCTGAACTGGATGAGGCCATGTATCGGGTGAAAAACTACGCAGCCCCAGTGAATGCGATGAGGCTCGACAAGAAGACACCGTGCGTCAAAACGTCCTATTGCGAAGACTGCAAAAGCCCGGACCGCATCTGCAATGTGTGGACCATCACGGAGAAGTCTTTTCCCAAGGGAAGAATCAGGGTGGTTCTGATCAACCAGGACCTGGGGCTCTAGAGAAGGCGTCATGGAAAAGCCTGAAATACTTTACCTGTCTCAGGCAGAAGTGGCGTCCGTGAACCTGCCCATGGCTGAGATTATCAAAGCCCTGGAAACGGCTTTTCGCGAGAAGGGTCAGGGGAAGACGGAGATGCCGCCAAAGCCCGGAATCCATCCGGGAGGGGGGGACAATTTCATCCATGCCATGCCCGCCTATATCCCGGCCTTGAAGTCGGCAGGGCTCAAGTGGGTGAGCGGCTTTATAGAGAACCACAAACGAGGCCTGCCCTATATTACCGGGTTGCTGATTCTGAACGACGTGGAGACGGGCCTGCCCCTGGCGGTGATGGATTGCGTGTGGATCACTGGCATGCGCACCGGTGCGGCAACGGCCCTTTCCGCTCGATACCTGGCGCGTCCGGAATCCTCCGTGGTAGGGATTCTGGGCTGCGGCGTGCAGGGCAGGACCAATCTGGAGGCGCTGAAAGTTCTGTTTCCGGTGAAGAAAGTCATGGCTTACGATACGGATCCGGAAATCGCTCGTCGATACGCCAAGGAGATGGAGTCCCGATTCGGCGTCGAGGTTGTGACTGTGCAGAAGCCGGCCGAAGCGGTTAGCGGGTGCGACATCATTGTCACTGCAGGCCCCATTCTCAAGAAACCTCATCAAACCATCCAGCCGGGATGGATGGGGGAGGGTGCTTTTGCCTCCCTTGTGGATTTTGACTCTTACTGGCATCCTGATGCGATGAAGCAGACTTCAAAGTTCTGCACCGATGACACGGAGCAGTTGTTCCATTACAGACAGGTCGGCTACTTTCAGGATATTCCGCCGCTCCACGCGGACCTTGGAGAACTTGTGACAGGCAAGAAAGCAGGTCGGCAAAAAGCGGATGAACGCACCATGACGGCGAACCTCGGGTTGGCGATTGATGACATGGCCGTGGCGCCCCTGATCTATCGACGGGCGCTGGACATGGGGTTGGGGAAGAAATTGCCTCTATGAGGCTTAGACTCTTAGCCTGTGACTTCTCCGCAAGCTTCGTAGAAGCTAAAAAGCGAACCGCAGAATACCCGCCTGCCCTGCGAAGTGCTTTGCACCGCAACGGTAGCCGTGACCCTCGTAAGCACGGCCCACCTATCTCAAATCTGCTTGAGGGCATAGCGGGCAGGTCGAATAACGAATAACGAACGCTGAAGGAGAAAACAGAAGAGATTTAACTTCATCATTCGAAATTCCTTGTTCGACATTCGACATTCGGGTTTCAGGGTTCTAATTTGCTTGCGGTCATAGGCTTGCATTAGGTTTGGATATGCAAAGGAGAATCTTATGAGAAAAGTGATCTACACGGAAAAAGCGCCGAAGGCTGTCGGGCCTTACAGCCAAGCCATCAGCACCGGAAATTTTTTGTTTACCGCAGGTCAGGTGGCTATTGACCCGCGTACGGGAAAACTGGTGGTAGGCGGGATCAGGGAGCAGACCCGGCAGGTCATGGAGAATCTAAAAGCCATCCTGACGGAAGCGCGCACGGATTTCTCTAAAGTGGTGAAAACCACTGTCTTTCTTCAGGACATCAAGATGTTTGTCGATTTCAATCAGGTCTATGGGGAGTATTTTCCCTCTGAGCCTCCGGCTCGAAGCACGTTCCAGGTGGTTGCGCTGCCCCTGGGAGCCATGGTAGAGATTGAAATGATCGTGCTTGTTGGTGGTGAATAAAGCAATCGTGTAAGGAGGAGGCCATGAATTTTCAAGAAGTCCAACCTCTCCTGAGGCTGGGATCCTTTCTGCAGTATCTCGTGATCGGATTTGTTTTCCTTGCAGGCTTTCTGCAAATCGCGAAGTTCCTGCTGGACAAGAAAGTGGAAACCATGAGGGAAGAGATCGCGAGAACCAAGGTGGCGGGATACGAACAGAAGATCAGCGATCTCCAGGCAAAAGCCGCTGAACGGATTGAAAAACGTCAGGTCGTCATCGAACGGGAGAAAGATCGCAAGATCCCTGAGACCATGATCCCTCAAATCAAAGGGGATCTTCTCAAATACTCGGGATCGACGGTCCGGCTGGCATGCGACAAGGGCGACAAGGAGGCTCTGGCTTTTGCCGAACAACTCAAAGACTTGTTTGAGGAGTCCGGCTGGACCGTGAAGGGAGTCGGTCAGGCGCTCCACGCCAAGCCGGTTAAGGAAGTCGTGCTGATCTTAAACCACGAGGAGCAGAAGCAAAAGGCGAACGTTATTTTCTCCGCTCTCATGTCTCTCAACATCAAGTCCAGTGCCCGCCTGAACAAGAACCAGGAGGAGGATCTAGGAATCATCGTGGGCCAGAGAGAATAGACAAAGCAGTAAGCAATATGGAGTAAGCAGTACGCAGTGAAAGCGAAGAAGGAGCGCCTACTCCTTACTGCCTACTGCCTACTGAATTATGCTCGCGGCCTGTGCTTTCACCAAATCCCGGAAGGCTTTGAAGAGGAGCGGGTGGAAATCCTTTCCCGCCCCTTGATTCATGGTGTTCAGCGTTTCGGTCATGGACAGGGCTTTTTGTTCCGGCCGGTCTCTGCGCAGGTTGTCATAGGTGTCCGCGATCAAGGCGATCATGCTTCCAAGGTTGAGTTCTCGGGGCCTCTGCTGAGCCGGAAAGCCTTTGCCATTGTAATGAAGATGATGCTCGTAAGCGATGATCGGAACCAGTTCCGGAATCGCGGGGCTAGCAAGCAGCAGTTCAGCGCCACGGACCGGGTGATCCCAGTATCTGTTTTTTTCATCCAACGTGATCACGGCTGTCGTGGATAAGAGAGCTGAAGGCGAAAGGTAGAGCCCGATGTCATGGAGAAGCGCACCGAGGCCGATCTGCTGGATCCATTCTTTTTCAAGGCCAATCTGCTCTGCAATTCCCAGGGAAACGGCACAGACGTTCAGGGCATGCACGTATGGGCTTGGGTCAGAGCTTCGTTGAAAAATCAGAATCTTGAGGGGCAAATCCTTTCCTTTGAGCATTTTTTGAACAGTGTCTACAGCCCCTTTGGCCAGTGAAACCTTGTCACTGGGCAGGGGTCCCTCCACGTCGCTGAAAAGCTCCTGGAGCTGCGCAGAAAAAGTGAGCATGGATTGACGGGCGAGTTTGAGCACATCCACAAACTGCTCATAAGAAACTTGAGGCTGGGATTCCAGAGGAAGGCGGCCTGCCAGAAGGTGGGGGAGGCTCTCCTGATTCCTGGCAAGCACGATCTCTCCATCTTTTGGGTCCTGGAGGAGGGGGACCAGGAGCTGTAAGAAAGTGATCAGTTCCTCCTCGCTAAGTCCCTGCCGAAACATGAGGCGCTCCAGGTGGATCGCTTCAAGCCTCTGAAGCAGCTTTGGCAGGAGATCGGTCAGTTCAGGAAAAGGCATGTTCTCCACGATCACCTCTTGACTGAGTAGGAGGAGGGTCAGGGTGGGATGCTGTGAAAGATAGAGATCGAGCCTTTTGAACAAGCTCTTAAGCTTTTTCTCGCTCTCAGGGTGCTCCGGCGGATAAAGAGACAGGGAACGCACCGCTGCAACCAGGGCGAGAACTATTTCTTTGTAAAACTCGCGCAATTTGTCTTTAGGGTTCTGGTCCGTCATTCATCGTCCCCTAGTCCTTTCAGGAGTTCCCCGCAAAGGGCCTGAAGGTCTCCTGATCCTTCGCGGGCCGCCTGACTCAAGATCCCTTTTGCCTCTTCTGTTCCGATCTCCGCAAGCGCTCTTGCCGCGTCCATCTGGAGGGACTTCATTTTTTTTCCCATGATCCAGGATCGTTTGAGGAGAACTCCACCGAGTCGATCCACGGGTTTCTCGGATTTCAGATGTCCCAGCGTTCTGACAGCCATGGATCGGACGGCGTAATCCTTGTGGTCCAGCAAGTCCTCCAATGCCGGCGCCATCTGCGCATCCATAATAAGGTCGACCAGGTCAATCAGCTTAGGAAGTGCGGCATCAGGGGCTTTTTGGAACTGTTGATCAAGGCTCTTTGTGAGGTGAGGCGCAATGATTGCAAGGGTGGTGAGGGTCCACTGGTACTGAGCACTGTTCGGATCATCCAAAAAAAGGAGGAGTTCAATCAGGTATCCCCCGGCTTTTTCGGGATAGAGCTGGCACACGGCTGTGAGGGCTGACGTTTCTTGAGATCCATAGGTTTGGCACTTCTCCAGGAGGCTTTTTAAGACAGATCGCACTTCCTCTGTTCCCAGCCAGGAATAAATGATTTCCCTCGCCACGGTCTGTTTCGGGAACCGGTTCAAAGACAAAAGGATCTGGCGGAGCAAGTTGCCGGCAAGCCTGGGTCTCTGCTGGCTCAACAGACCCTGGACGGTGTCTCCCATGGCACCGAGCAAGGGAAGAAGAAAGAGATCTGCCTGTTTTGAAGAATGAGGGTGCATGAGGAGATCGAGAATGAGACGGGCTTTGGACAAGTTGAGGAACTCGGGATCCAACGTTCGCCCGAGGCGGGCCATTTCCTCCTGTTCGATCATGGGTTGCTGGATCTTGAGAGAGGTCGCAAGATTCTCTATGGCTTCTTGGTACTGGGCATTGAATTCTTCCGTTTCCTGATGCCGGACGACAAGCTGTTCCAGGTGCTGCCACTGATTCAAGTATCCCGGTCTTCTCTCCCGAATGGCTCGGTTCATCTCCGTGCGGATCAGATCCAACAAAACCTTGGATGCTTTGTACCGGATAATCGCTCTCTTGAAGAGATGGGTGAAGCAGGCTGAATTGGGGCCGCTTTGCTGCAAGGCGTCAAGCAGGAGATGGACAAGCTGCTGGTCCGGCATGGCCGTGAGGATGTCCTGGAATACGCTTGCTTCATCACCGTCGGGGTCCGGAGGTAGGGAACCGAGGATGTGTGTTTTCAGAGTAGCATCGAGGGAGTTGAGTGCCGAATCCACCTGTTTTGAGAACTCTTGCTTCTTTTGCGCTCCCATGGCGACCAGAATGCTGCTCAGATTCTGAAGGAAGTTGCCGAGAAGGACTGCGCGTTGTGCCAACGAGATCCCTTCGACCTGCTGCTTCATTTCACGATCAAACTGATGGAGCGTTCGTTTGAGTTCCTCCACGTCCTCGGAGAGTCGAGCAATGGTTTTGACTTTTTCAAGATCAAGATTGAAATTCCCCAAACCTGCCGGTTGAAGGATAAGGAGCCGCCAGATGGAAGGGTCATCCCCGGAAGGGAAGAGCTGCATAGCGACTGCATGAACACCGGAGAAAATGCTGTAATTCAGGATGCCGAGGCTGATGCGTTTGATGTTCTCCCGAGGCAAAGCCGCCAGGATTTCATCTCCCTGGCCAGACTTTGCGCCTGCAAGAAGTTCGACAAAGGACTCCAGTTCGTGCAGGAGCAGGTCTTTTCTGAGAAGCAGTTGAGAAATCATGAGGGAATGGAAAAAATCAACGAAACTTCGGAAGAGGGCGTCTTTTCCTTGATAAAAGCTTCCTTCCAGGAAAAGGGCGTCTTTTGCAATCCCCAGGAAAAGGAAATCGCGGTCCTCCATCGCCTCCAGAAGTTGACCGTGGAGCTTTTCGGCATTCTGTTTGAAGAGATCATGGCCGCTTGAATAGAGTCTGCCCGCTTTGATGGTGCGCATGAACGCGGCCATGAGAGCTTGTATTCTGCTTGGGAGAGGGAGATATCCTTTGTCCTGGTCAATGCTCATCCTGACCCCAAGTGACGTGAATGCGGCGAAATATTTATCCAGTAGTTTATGCGATACGGACTTTTATGTCAATGGAGAAACAACTGCAAAGCGATAGCCCTCTGCGACTTCGGGACGCGGCGAGCCCGGCGGGGCCTGACTTCCCATCCCTGGGGATTTGTGGTACAAGGGGTTAAACTATTGGAGAGGTGGTTTGTATGGGTAAAAGGAGAGGGCTGGGAGTGTTGCGGGTATGATGAGCGGACCCGGAAAGATCACCGAAGAGATCACCCGGTTTGTCTTCGAGCAGTCGCCTGACTATTTCCTCGACAAGGAAGTTCTGTCCATGGTGATCGCCCAGATGGTAAAGTTTATTGCAAAGGGTCTAGAAGAAAAAGAAGGGATGAGGAGGTATTCATGAAGGTTTCATTAGGTCCCAAGAACTGTTTGTACCCGATCCTCACCACACTGGTGGGGGCAAATGTCAATGGAAAACCCAACTACATCACCATTGCCCACGTGGGGATCATGGACTTGGGCTCCATTTCCCTGGGCATGGGCAAAATTCATTACACCAATGCGGGCATCAAGGAAAACGGAGCGTTCAGCGTCAATATTCCTTCAGTGGCCATGGTCAAGGAGACGGACTACTGTGGGATTGTGTCCGGGAAGAAAACCGACAAAGCAAAACTCTTTGACAATTTCTATGGGAAACTGAAAACTGCGCCGATGATCAAACAGTGTCCCATTAACATGGAGTGTAAGCTCATCCAGATCGTGGATTTTCCGAAGCACGACATTTTCATCGGAGAGATCGTGGAAACCTATATAGAGGAACAGTATGTCACGGACGGGGTGGTCGATTACGGGAAGGTCCAGCCCATGCTCTTTTCGATGGACGGCCCAAGCTACTGGAAGCTGGGGGAGCCGTTTGCAAAAGCCTGGCATATCGGGAAGGAGCTCAAGAAACAGTAAACCAGTAATCAGTAACCAGTCATCAGTCATCAGGCGAAATACCTAAAGTGTCTAAAGTTGAAAACCAAAACCATCATCACGAAAGCACGAAAGATAGAAAACACGAAAAAAATCAGAAAGGAGAAAGCTATGTTTTTTGAACTGCGGCAGTATCGTATCAAGAAGGGAAAGATGAAACAGTGGGTGAAGTACATGGAGGAGGTTCTGATCCCTTTTCAAATCTCCCAGGGCATGGTTGTGGTGGGAAGCTTCGTGGGGCAGGAAGAGAAGGACCTTTATGTCTGGATTCGGCGGTTTGAAAACGAGCAAGAGCGGAAAAAGCTCTACAAGAAAGTATATGAGAGCGATACCTGGCTGAAACAAATCAAACCCGAGGTGGACCAGATGCTTGATCGCTCGAAGATGGTTGTGACGCGACTTGAGGCAACGCCCAAGTCCATCATCCATTGATCGCCTATTGGTCCTCGTCATCCTCACACTGCCGATCAACATCCTGAGCCTGGGCCTTTTCACCTTCGTCATCAATGCCGCACTGATGATGGCCTTGGTTGTGATTGGGGGCTTAGAGTATATGGACCTGAGAAAAAGGCAGGAAGCCGGCTGCTCTACGCGAAAGCTTGATATTTAACGGGTTGGTAACGTTCAAAAGTGTTTACATGGGCTTACAAAGAGATCTCTTATAATGGGCCGCACCTTGGACGGGGCAAGTTTCCCTCGCAGATAAGTCATAGAAAAGATCCCGCCTCTGGCGGGAGAGACTTGGAACGGAAGAAATGGCCAAGCCCTGTCCATGTGTGGCGGTCCCTATTTTGGACAGATTTCCCGACAAGTGAGTCCCTTGAGTATCAGAAAGGAAATATTTCACCTCCCCCTGCACGACAGGAACGCGCCCAAGAATGGCTTTTGCCAGTGTTGATTTCCCCGAATCGTTAGGTCCGAGGATGGCCCATTGCTCACCACGACCTATTTTCCAAGAGATTAGGAAGGTTCAAGCCTCAGAGGGACTTCCCGGTTTTCAGGACCATCATACTCCACTGCCTCAGGGTCGATCTTTTTGTATTTCTGCCCCAATTTAACTTCTTCTGCCGCATGCACAACCAAGCCAATTGATCTCGAAATAATGAAAATTCCCCGACCCATCCTCCAATCGATACCCAGATCAGAAATTGCCGCACCGATAGCGCCGTTTATGTTTGCTGCCAATCGCTTGTCTCCACCAGAGGAAAGCTTACCTTCAACGGCTACAAGCAAATCGATATGAGGATGCGGGGAAATACTGTTTTTCGCTATTTCCAAAAGGGTCTTGCATCGTGGATCAATTTCAAAATAGGCGTGGCCAAAACCAGGTATCCTCTCCTTCCTTTCCGCGTGATCTCTGACTATCTCAGATGCAATATCTTCGATGGGTCTTCCGCTAATTAACGCCGCCTTTTCTTGTAAAAGCTTCGCGCAATTCTCAATGGCGCCTCCATGGTAATCCCCGAAGGCCAGCATTCCTGCTGCAACCGCTGCCTGAAGAGGAACACCGCATGAGGCGACGAATCGAGTTGCATTCGTCGACGGCGGGTAGGGTCCTTGATCGCAGCACGAAACGAGAATCGCTTCCATGAGTCTCTTTTCATTCAACCTGGGCATCTTGCCCGTAGTCATCAACAACACGACATCTGCAAATGAACAATTACGCATCAGGTCCGTGAGCTCATAACCCTGGACATAAATTTTGCCACCTTCAAGTTTCGTTATTCCCGTTTTCCACATCCTAGACTCCCCTCGTTGAAATGGAACTCAAACAAAAGCATGATTCCAGGCATTATCCTTTGTAGCTACCAATCGAGAATACCCCACTGAAAGCCTAGATGCAAGTTAACCGCTTCTCTTGACATCGTTGTCTGCCTAACGATTAAATCAATTGTCATTTTGCTGCGTCGCTCAAAATCCCCCATCCCCCCTTTAGTAAGGGGGGCGAGGAGCCTGTCCGACAACTACTTTCCCCTCCCCTGGTGGGAGGGGACAAAGGGGAGGGGGAAACACGGAAGCTGAGGAATATTCGCCATCTTTTTCACCCCCACCCTTACCCTCCCCCATCAAGGGGGAGGGATTTCTGGGGTTGTCGGACAGCCTCCGAGGGGGGATTTGTGAATCTGTTTCGTGTAGCACAGTGACAAATTTGTTATTACGTTTGTATTAGTCATGAAAAGCATGGCCCGTTTTATAGAGTTGAAGCCTCTTTTCAACGTTATGGACATGGTCCAAGTCCCCAGTCTCCCGGGCCCGGGTCAAGCATTCTTCTGCTGTTCGTATCGCCTCCTCGAAACGACCTGCTTCGGCATAGGCTGCGGCCAGGGTGTCGAGGTATTCTGCTTTGTTCCGGCCATCGTGTGCGCAAGCAATCAACGCCCAACGCACGGCCTCCCTACCGTTTCGATTGGTTTCGTTTTTGTCAGTTGCTAGGATCCAGGCTAGTGAGTTGGCGGCTGTGGCCCATTCGGGCTTCAATCGGAGCACGTAGCTGTATTGCTCGATCGCGTCTCGGGTCCTTCCCATTCCCCAAAAGGACATCCCCAGATTGTAGCGGGCGCTGATGTGTTCTGGGTCAATATCAAGCGCCTTGTTCAGGTATTTGATGGCTTCTTGGAACCTTTTCTGTTCAAGCAGGGCAACTCCGAGATTGTTTAAGACATTTGCGTTTTCTGGCTGGAGATCCAAGGCCTTCAGAAACATCTGCTCCGCTTCTTCCAATTTTTTTTCAATCTGAAGAACAACTCCCCATAGAAAATAGGCTTCATCGGATTTCGGATCGAGTTCTATTGTTTTCTGGAAAAATCCACTGGCGTCTTTTGTCTGGCCGATCATTAACATCGCCTTACCCATGGCCAATTGAACTTTCGGATTCTTGGGATCAAGTTCCATGGCTCGGCGATAGAATTTATTAAGGGCAGCGTCCATATCCCCTCTTGTGATTGCCTTGGATCCGAGGACTAGCAGCTGTTCCGTTTCGTAGCACAGGTCCGCCAAAGCGTCTATCCAAAGATCCGGGGCTTGGCGGAAAGGCGGGCAATGGGCAGCCCGATCGAGGGCAAGATTCATCTCCTCAAGGCGACCAAAATGCTCCTGCACTGTAGCAAGAAGCCGATAGGCGTCACCAAAACTCGGGTCCTTTTCGATCGCTCTTTGAAGGTATGCCTGCGCGGTTTCCCACTCTGATCTTTCAAGGGCAATACGTGCCAGACCCAGCAGAGCATAAGGATCTCCAGGCGATAGAGTCAGGCGGCTCTCATAATGGGACCTTGCCTTCTCTGTATTTCCTGTTTTGAAATAGCTATCGGCCAGTTTGAGCCATGCAGGTGAATAGTCCGGCGCAAGATCAATCGTACGCTCCAGCAGTCCCCTTGCGGATTCATTTTCGCCCCTCTCCTGCAGCACAGATGCCAGCAAATAGGGCCAGTGGGGATTTTTCGAGTCAAGTTCCATGGCCAATCTGTAGCAGAGCAAGGCCTGGTCATAGTAGTAATTACCCTGATAAAGCTTCCCGAGATCTCCCGTCTTCCGCCCGAACTGCGCATCAGGGCCGCTCGTTTGAAGGGTTTCTCGAACAACCCGGTCAGCAGCAATCACTCTTTCCTTGAGCGCCTTTGTATTGTGCGTCATGTCTGGCATCTCAGGCAGGCGAGCCAATACGGAACTGCGATTGGCATGCCTGATGAACATCGAGGTGCCTAGGGCGAGGCACAGCCCCAATATGACCAGTCCCGCACCGAACCAAAAATGCCTTCTTCGAGCCGGCATCCTTGCGGGTAACATTTCTTTCTTATTGTGTCTTTTCCGCACAGATTTGTTTGCTCCAACCAAATGCTCGGGAACCCCCCTCTTTATGAGCAAATGATGCAATCTACTCGACGGTCTTGCGGTCGGGCCAGATGTTTTTCCATAGAGTCACCCGGCTCATGCGGTCATACGGTGGATAAGTATACATGCCGCCGGTTACGAAATCTACCCATCCATCGCCGTCCATATCTGCGCATTCCAGGATAAGGAGATGGGTCGGGTTCGAAGTGATATCATGGTGTGTGAAATTCATTCGACCATTGTTCTCAAACCAGATCATCGACTGGGCTTTGGGATCGTCCCATTTGTTGAAACAGCTCACCACAACAACGTCCAGGTCGCCATCGTGGTCGACATCCACAGCCCTGGCCGAATAGGCGCCCGGAAAGTCACCGATTCGGTGGTATTCAAACTTCAGGTTACCTTTGTTTTCGAGCCATTGGACGCCATGCCATGGACGTGGTCCCGGCGGGATATAGTCGAATGCATCACCATTCGTGTAAAGGATGTCGAGATCGCCATCCTTATCCATGTCAACCAGCGAAATCCCGCTGCTGCCGAAATCCTCGTTTGTAGAGCCGTATATCTTGCGGGGCTTAAAATTGCCTCGCCCATCATTTTCAAAAACATAGATTTCTTCCCACTCCTGGGAGACCAGAGCGACAATGTCCAAGTCGCCATCCCCGTCCATGTCGGCCACCAGGGTGTTAATGGTGCCGGAAATCTTCATAAGGATATGGCTTTCGAATTGCCAGTTCCCCTTGTTCTCCATCCAGCGGATCTCGCCGTCGTCGTAGCCGAATTGTCCCACCGCCAGGTCGATTAACCCATCGCGGTTGAAATCACCCGGTTCAACGTCGGTGACGCGCGCTATGTTCTCAGCAAGAACTCGGTTCTTGAACTGTCCTCCTCCGATGTTTTCGAGGGCGACGACTGAACCGATCTTATCGTTGTTGGGAAATATCATGCCCATACTTGCGATCAGGAGGTCCAGATCTCCGTCGCCGTCGATGTCGCAGGGGGTCACGTGAGCAGGTGAACGAACCTGCGAGCCAATCTTCGTTTCGGTATATGTCCCTGCCGGTCCTTGCCTGATCCAGCAAACTTGGTTGAGTTTTGCGTCGCAGGCTACCACGTCTTTAAGCCCGTCCTTGTCGAGGTCCACGATGGCCAGATTGGTAATCCATGGCTTAGTGTCGCGAAACGGGTCCCCCAAAGGTATCTTTTTCAGGAAATCAATTTTCGGTCCAGACAAGGGCTTTTGTGAAAACGAGGGTATATCGTGAGCGCTCTTAT
>Ga0209253_10000666_pt1 | contig 29898 bp, 29 predicted proteins | sample FrelakmetBRP12BR_FD_187145 | JGI IMG/M metagenome (GOLD analysis project Ga0209253, IMG submission 187145) | Freshwater lake sediment microbial communities from the University of Notre Dame, USA, for methane emissions studies - BRP12 BR (SPAdes)... | ecosystem: Environmental > Aquatic >...
TAGCGTGGCTCCCGGCACGTGCGCTCTGCACCCGCCGCGATCGTAATCGTTATCCATGGCATGGGCCGCATACGAGTCAGCGCCTACAACGCCCGCACTTTCACGACCTCGTTCTGCTCGGTATCCAGAACATGCACGGCGCACGCCAGACACGGATCGAACGAATGCACAGTGCGCAACACCTCGAGCGGGCGTTCCGGATCGGCGATCGGTGTGCCGACCAGCGCGGCCTCGTACGGGCCGGCCACGTCCTGCTCGTTGCGCGGCGCGGCGTTCCAGGTGGTCGGCACCACCGCCTGGTAGTTCTTGATGGCGCCGTCTTTGATCACCACCCAGTGTGACAGCACCCCGCGCGGCGCCTCGTGGAAACCGAAACCGCTCACCTCGCCCTTCGGGAACTCCGGCTTGTTGAAGGTCTTCACGTCGCCCTTGGCGATGTTGTCGACCAGCAGCTGCCACTGCTGCTGCAGGTTCTCGACCATGCTGGCGCACACCACCGCGCGCGCCGCATGCCGGCCGATGGTCGAGTGCAGCGCCTCCAGCGGGATCTTGGTCTTGGCGATCGATTCGGCCATGCCGATCACGCGGTTGAGATGGCGCATGCCCGGCTCATACTTGGCCGCTGCCCACGCCAGCACCCGGGCCAGTGGACCGACCTGGACGGTATCGCCGTAGAAGGTCGGCGACTTCACCCACGAGTACTTGCCGTTGTCCTGGAAGTCGGTGTACTGCGGTATGGTCTCGCCTTTGTACGGATGCAGCGCGCCCTTGCCGCCCTTGTACCAGGCATGCTTGACGCTCTCCTGCACGCCGTCGCGGAAGTAGGCGTCGTTGAACGACGTGATCGGCTTGTAGCCGGCGAGATCGCCGCCCTTGATGTAGCCGCCGGGAACGGCGAACTTCGTGCCCTTCGCGTCAAGCGGCAGGTCCGGCACCGACAGGTAGTTGGTGATGCCCTTGCCGACCTTGGTCCAATCGGCGTAGAACGCGCCGATCGCCGCCACGTCCACCAGGTAGACGTTGTTCACAAAGTCGGCCAGCTCGTCGATGTAACCCTTGATCGCCAAGAGCCGCTCGACCCCGAGCACCGACTGACTATCGGTGGCGATCGGGTTGGAGACACCGCCGACCGCGACGTTCTGGATGTGCGGTGTCTTGGAGCCGAGAATCGACACAATCTTGTTGGCCTTGCGCTGCACGTCGAGCGCCTGCAGATAATGCGCGGTCGCGAGCAGGTTCACCTCCGGCGACAGCTTCATGGCCGGATGGCCCCAGTAGCCGTTGGTGAAAATGCCGAGCTGGCCGGTCTTCACGTAGGCCGCGAGCTTCTCTTTGACGCGCGTCATCTCGTGACGGCCGTTGCCACCCCAGGTCGAGAGGCTCTCGGCAAGTTGCGCGGTCTTCACCGGGTCGGCCTTGAGCGCCGAGACCACGTCCACCCAGTCGAGCGCCGACAGGTGATAGAAGTGCACGATGTGGTCGTGGATGGCGTGCGCCGAGATGATCATGTTGCGGATCAGCTGGGCGTTGAGCGGCACCTCCATCTTGAGCGCGTTCTCCACCGCGCGCACCGAAACGATTGCGTGCACCGTAGTGCACACACCGCAGATGCGCTGGGTGATGGCCCAGGCGTCGCGCGGGTCACGTCCGAGCAGAATCTGCTCGACCCCGCGCCACATCTGGCCCGAGGCCCAGGCCTTGGTCACTTTGCCGCCGTCCACCTCGCAGTCGATGCGCAGATGGCCCTCGATGCGGGTGATCGGGTCGATCGTGATTCGGTTTGCCATGGTTGTTTCCTCAGGTTCTCAATGCGTGGCGTGCTTCGGCAACACCGGCAGCGTGCGCACGAACACGATATAAGCCAGGACCTCGAAGGCGACCAGGCCGATTGTCACCAGCAGCTCCGGTACCGACGGGAAGTAGTGATAGCCGGACCCGGTCTCGTAGCCGACCAGGAAGCCGTTGATGCGCAGCATGAAGCCGCCGAGCATCAGCAGCACCGCCGACACGAACAGCCGGCTGGCGCGGCCGCGTGACGATTCGCTGGCCAGCAGCACCAGCGGTGCCGCGAACGCCAGCATCTCGACCCAGAACATCAGCGCCTCGAGCGTCGGCGCGAATGCTGCGCCGAGCACACCGCGCCAGACCAGGTCGCCGACCCGCACCGCCATATAGGCCGCCAGCGTCCAGTACATGATGCGCGACAGCCGCGCCAGGATCGACGTCTCGCCCGGGCGCTTGAATCCGACTGACACCAGGCTCGCCTCGAAGATCACCACTGCGAAGCCGAGCAGAATCGCAGTCATCAGGAACAACAGCGGCAGCAGCATGGTCTGCCACAGCGGGTGCACCTGGTAACCGAACACCACCAGCAGCGAGCCGAGCGACGACTGGTGCATGGACGGCAGCAGCACGCCGAGTGCGATGAAGAAGAACAGCAGCTTGTTGAGCTTGCGCTTGACGTCCTTCATACCGAGCTTTTCCAGGAACACCGGCGAGAACTCGATCCACATCACCACGATGTAGGCGGTGATGCACACCGCCACCTCGAACATCACCGAATTGATCTGCGCGTAACCGGGCCAGAAGATGTGCCACACGTTCCACCAGCGCCCGAGATCGAAGATCACCGAGGCGCCGGCCAGGGTGTAACCGAACAGGCTGGCGAGCAGTGCCGGCCGCACCAACGGGTGGTACTCGCCGCGGTTGAAGATGTAAACGAGCAGCGCCATCGCGTAGCCGCCGCAGGCCAGCGCCGAGCCAACCATTACGTCGTAGGCGATCCAGATGCCCCACGGAAAGCCGTCGTTGATGTTGGTGACCGCGCCTAACCCGAAGAAGAACCGGAACAGCAGGATCACCCCGGCAATCGCCGTGAGGCCCGCCAGCACCACCGTCACCGGTGTGACCAACCGGCCGCCGAGCGGTGCTACTGCATGTGCATTCGCCATGAACGCCTCCTATTTCCGGCCGCGACCGGCGGAACCGTCGTCGTCATCATCGTCGTGTTTCGCGTTGCGCTTCGCCACCACACCCAGCACCCCGAGCACTGCCGCCGGCAGGATCAGATAGCTGTACAGCGTGTGCTGCAGGCCCTCGGAGATGCTCGCGTACGAGCGCTCCGGCAGCGGCCGATGGCCGAGCTTGTCGAACGGCACGGACGCCAGCTTGATCATCTGTGTGCCGCCCAGCTCCTTCTCGCCGTAAACCTGCGGGATGTACTTGGGTGCCGGCGCGCTGTAGCTCTGGTCCGGACCGCCCAGCTGCCCGCGCGGGAAAACCGTCTTCTCGCCGGGCTTGAGCGCCAGGCGGCGGCGCGCCTCGGCCATCAGGTCCGTGACCTTGCCGTACAGCGTCGCGCCGGTCGGGCACACCTCGGCGCAGGCCGCGTAGTGACCGTCGGCCATGCGGTGCCGGCACAGTTCGCACTTGCCGATTTTCGGCAGCGCTTTGTTGTACTCGAAGCGCGGCACGCCGAACGGGCAGGCCGCGACACAGTAACGGCAACCGATGCAGGCGCCCGCATCGTAGGAGACGATGCCGGTGACCGGGTCCTTGAGCATGGCCGACACCGGGCACGCCGAGACACAAGATGGATCGACGCAGTGCAGGCACGACTGCTTCATGAACGCGTAGCCGTCGGTCTCCTGATCCTTGTGGACGGCGGTGCCGGACTTGTAGACCTTGATGACGTTGTAGGTGTACGCCGACATGTCGAGCGGCACGTCCCACAGCGGGTCGTCGCCGCTGGTCGGATCGGGCGCCAAACCGTTAACGCGCTTGCAGGCGGCAACGCAGGCCTTGCAGCCGATGCACAGCGCACTGTCGAACAGCAGCCCCAGCGCTTGCGGCGGCATAGTCTTGTTGGGACGCGCCTCGGCCTCGGCACCCATCCCCAGCAGTGCACCGCCCGCAAGCGCTCCCTTGAGGAAGTCGCGACGGTTGATGCTCATGGCTCGGCCCTCGGCTTCTTGCCTTCGCTCTTCGTGCCGCCGTCGTCCTTGTCGAGTTTCTTCGCGACATGGATGGCAGCCCCGGCCGCAGCCCCGGCCACGGCGGCAAGCAGTGCCGCGCCGCCGAGACTCACCTTGCCCTGCTCCTCGGACACACCCGGATACGAGGCCGGCGGCTCGATGTTCTTGACCTTGGCGAGCGCGTGGATTGGCTTGGTGAAGCCAACACCCTTCTCGGTGCAACCGATGCACGGATGGCCGCAACCAACCGGCCACGACACTTCGCCGACGTCGCCGAAGCCGATCACCGGGCAGTTGGCATAGGTCTCCGGGCCCTTGCAGCCGAGCTTGTACAGACAGTAACCCTTGCGATGCCCTTCATCGCCGAACTCGATGGCGAAGCGGCCGGCATCGAAGTGCGCACGCCGCTCACAGTTCTCGTGAATGAGGCGCGAGTAGGCGAACAGCGGCCGGCCAAGCGCATCCACCGCCGGCAGCGAGCCGAAGGTGAGGAAGTGCACGACCGTGGCGAGGAAGTTGTACGGGTTGGGCGGGCAACCGGGAATCGTGACCACCGGCTTGCCGAGCACCTCGGCGACGCTGCTGGCGCCGGTCGGGTTCGGATCGGTGGCCGGCATGCCGCCCCACGCGGCGCAGCTGCCGATGGCGATCACCGCCGCCGCGTCGGCCGCGCACTCTTTCAGCATGTCGACCGCGGTCTGGCCGCCGACCTTGCAATAGATGCCCTTGTCCTTGACCGGGATCGCGCCCTCGACCACCAGCACGTACTTGCCCTTGTTGGCCTTCATCGCCGTCTTGCGTGCAGCTTCCACCTGATGGCCGGCAGCTGCGAACAGTGTCTCGTGGTAATCGAGCGAGATCACGTCGAGAATCAGCTTATCGAGGGTCGGGTGCTCGGCGCGCAGCAGCGACTCGGTGCAGCCGGTGCATTCCTGGAAATGCAGCCAGATTACCGATGGGCGCTTGGCGCTTTCCATCGCTTTGGCGATGGCGGCCTCGGCCGACGCCGGCAGGCCGAGTGTGGCGGCCGTGGCCGCGCAGAATTTGAGAAACTCGCGCCGCGAAATGCCGAGACGTTCGGCGACACCGGCATCGCTCCCGGTTTCGAGATCGAAAATTATTTCGTTCATGGCATTGCCCCCGAAGTCGACCGATCAGCCCAACAGCATCCACGCACCACCGGCGCTGAGCACCAGCCCGGCCGCGCGTGCCAGCCACGGCCGCCGCGCCGCCGATTGCCGGGCGGCGACGATGCCGGCGGCATGCAGCAACCCGGTGGCCAGCAGAAACCCTACGGCATACAGCCACGGCGCCGTCGCCTGCGGAATTTCGGCGCCATGCGCATGCCCGTGGAACAGCGCGAATACCGCCACGATCACCGCGCCGGCCAATGCCGGCAGACGCACCGCGGCGGCAATCAGCAGCCCCAGCACCAGCAGCGAAGCGGCGATGCCGGCCTCGACCGCCGGCAGCGCGATCCCGGCAAAGGCCAGCGCTGCAGCGAACGCCATCACCGCCATGAACACCAGCGGCACACTCCACACCGGGCGCCATCCGGCTTGCGCCGCCCACACACCGATCGCGACCATGGCCGCGAGGTGATCGAGCCCGAGGAACGGATGTCCGAAACCGGCGCCGAAACCGGCGCCGACCGCACCGAAGGAATGAGCGAGCGCCCCTGGCGCTGCGCTCACCAGCGCCAAGCCTGCTATGGCTGCTACACCGCGTTCACATCGCATGATCATCTCCTTCGCGAAGTCGTCGAATCTTTCCAGCCATCACGCCCCGGTCACGTGTGGTGCGCAGCCCGCCTGTAACAGGCTGGCGTCCGCAACAACCGTGGCGCGATGTGTGGGAATCGATACTGAGGATGAATCGGGAAACGGGCGCGTTGTACCCGGAACAAAGGATGTACTGTGAGCAGAACCGGCGGGGCTGGTGTCCTGCGTGGATCGACGGTGGTGGGTTATCGACTCGCTCCGGCGGGCACCGCAAACTGTGCACACAGCCATCACCCCGCAACGTCTTGATCAGCGCCGGGCAACGACTGTCGACTGTGGCAACCACCGTGGGCATTTTGCTCCCCTTGGATCCTGATGGCGCGAACATTTGAGCACATTCTTATTTTCGAATATTTGATACGCATCAAAAACGAAACACGACAGTTGGCTATGATGCGCTAACAGTTAAAGAACCCTTGAACAGTTGACTTGATTACTCGGACTCGCGACCACCATGTGCCTTGGTATACCGATGCGAATTGTTGAAGTTGATGGATACAACGCCCACTGCGAGGCGAAGGGCGTGCAGCGCGACATCAGCCTGTTCATGCTGCAGCATGAACCGGTCGCGCCTGGCGATTTCGTCATGGTGCACGTCGGTTACGCGATCCAGAAAATGACCGAGGAGGAAGCGCTCTCGGCCTGGGAGCTCTACGACGAGGTGCTTGGCGCGGGTGAATCCGGAGCGGGCGATGCATGAGCTGGCGGTCTGTCAGGGCATGCTCGATCAGGTGACGCGGATCGCCGCCGAACACAACGCCATCGGCGTGAGCCACATCCGCCTGCGTATCGGACCACTTTCCGGCTTGGAAACCGGCCTGCTCCAACAGGCCTTTCCCCTGGCGTGCGCCGGCACGGTGGCCGAGGCCGCCGAGCTCGCCATCGAGACCGCCGCGATCCGCGTGCGCTGCGAGACTTGCGGCGAGGAAACCGAAGCAACGCCAAACCGTCTGTTATGTGGCTCGTGCGGCGACTGGCACACCCGCGTGATCGGCGGTGACGAGCTGCTGTTGATGAGCGTGGAATTAACAACGTAGTTGCGAGTTCCAAGTTTCAAGTTCAGGCCAACCACAGAAAACTTGAAACCACTTTCGGAGAAAGCCAATGTGCGACACCTGTGGCTGCAACATCACTCCCGGTAACGCGCATCTTGCGCAGCGCAAGAACGCGCATGGCGTCTGCGCGGTCGACGTCCTGCAGGGGCTGCTCAGCGAGAACGACCGCATCGCCGCCCACAACCGTGCCCACTTCGAGCAGCACGGGGTACTGGCGGTGAATCTCATGTCCTCGCCGGGCGCCGGCAAGACCGCGCTGCTCGAAGCGACCATCGACGCCCTCAAGAACGAGCTCAACATTGCCGTGATCGAAGGCGATCTCGAAACCGAGAACGATGCCGAGCGGGTGCGCGCCAAGGGTGTGCCGGCGATCCAGATCACCACCGGCAGCGCCTGCCACCTCGACGCGCACATGGTGCACGACGCCCTGCACAAGCTGCCGCTCACCGGCATCGACCTGGTGTTCGTCGAGAATGTCGGCAACCTGGTGTGCCCGGCGAGCTTCGATCTCGGCCAGCACCGCAACGTGGTGCTGCTGTCGGTCACCGAGGGTGACGACAAGCCGGCCAAGTACCCGGTCATGTTCCGCGCCGCCGACCTGGTGCTGTTCACCAAGACTGACCTGCTGGTCGCGATTGACGACTTCAGCACCGAACGCGCCGAGCGCAGCGTGCGTACGCTCGCCAACCCGGCACCGATTCTGCAACTGTCCGCGCGCAAGGGGCACGGCCTGGATGCCTGGCTCGAGTGGCTGAGAACGGAGCTAAAACAGTTGCGAGTTCAAAATTCAAAGTTCCGGGCACACATCCCGGAACCGGCTCCACTTTTCCGGACCCCGATCCCGCGACTCTGAACCCGGAATCCTGAACCCGGAACTCCGAATGACCACTGCCCGCGACTGGCTCGACAAGATCCGCACCCTGCCGCTCACCGGCCCGGTGCGGATCATGAATGTCTGCGGCGGGCATGAGCGCTCCATCACCCTGAGCGGGCTGCGCTCGCTGCTGCCGCCGCAGGTCGAGCTGATCCCGGGCCCCGGCTGCCCGGTGTGCGTGTGTCCGGAAGAGGACGTCTACCAGGCAATCCAGCTGGCGCTGCACGAGAAGATCATTCTGGTGGCGTTCGGCGACATGCTGCGGGTACCGGTGAACGGCCCGAAAAAAGAAGCGCGCACGCTGGAACAGGCCAAGGCGATCGGCGCCGACATCCGCCCGATCGCCTCACCCACCGAGGCCGTGAACATCGCCCGCGCCAATCCGGAAACGCCGGTGGTGTTCTTCGCCGCCGGCTTCGAGACCACCACCGCGCCGGTCGCCGGCATGCTGGCCGAGGGCGTGCCCGACAACTTATTTGTACTGCTGTCCGGCCGCCTCACCTGGCCGGCGGTCGCCATGCTGCTCGGTTCCGGAACGCCGGGATTCCAGGCGCTGGTCGCGCCCGGGCATGTCGCCACCATCATGGGTCCGGAGGAGTGGCAGTTCGTGATCGACCAGCACGGCATCCCGACGGCGGTCGCCGGGTTCACGCCCGAGAGCCTGCTGGCGGCGTTCTACTCGGTGCTGCGCCAGAAACTCGAAGGCCGACAATTCCTCGACAACTGTTATCCCACGGTCGCCCGCCCCGGCGGCAACCCCACGGCCCGCGCCCAGCTCGCCGAGGTGATGGAGGTAACCGACGCCAACTGGCGCGGTGTCGGCATCATTCCCGACTCCGGCTTCGCGCTCCGGCCGGCGTATGCAGCGCACGACGCGCGGCTGCGCTTCCCGTCGTACGACAATGAGGCGCGCAAGCGCCGCGGCGAGATGCCGCCCGGCTGCGACTGCGCGCGCGTGGTGCTCGGCAAGATCTACCCGAACGAATGCATCCTCTACGGCCGCGCCTGTACTCCACGTCATCCAATTGGACCGTGCATGGTCTCCGATGAAGGCGCCTGCCGCATCTGGTGGGCGGGTGGCGTGCGTAGTCCGGTGGCTGAAGGGACGACTGCGTAGCAACTCCTTGCCGCATGCTGTGTGTGTGGCGAGCTTGAACCTGACGCACCATAGATCTATGGACACAACGGGAGCATGCGAGGCACGCCGCTGGCGACTCACCGGGCGCGTGCAAGGCGTCGGTTTCCGGCCGTTCGTCTTTCGTCTGGCACAGGCCCATGGACTCGCTGGCTGGGTGCGCAACCTCGCTGGCGAGGTCGAAATCCATGCGCAGGGCGCACCGCGGGAGCTGACACACTTCGGTGCGGCGCTGATCACCGAGGCGCCACCGCTCGCGCAGCCGGTGATTGCGCGCCAGGAACAAGCGACCGTGCAGGCACTCGCCGGCTTCGCGATACTGGCGAGCTCAGCGAGTGCGCGCATGCAGGTGCATCTCCCGCCGGATGCCTTTGTGTGCGACGACTGCCTGCGCGAGCTCGCGGACCCGCGCGATCGCCGCTACCGCTATCCGTTCATCAACTGCACCCAGTGCGGTCCGCGATACACGCTCATCACACGCCTGCCGTATGACCGCGCCCACACCGCGATGGCCGGCTTCCCGCTCTGCCCGGCCTGTCGCGCGGAGTACGAGAATCCCGGTGACCGCCGTTTCCATGCCGAGCCACTCGCCTGCCCGGTGTGTGGGCCGCAATTGCAGTTTTACTCCGATGAAGCGGGCATCATCGATGACACCGCGCAGGCACTGGATGCGTGCGTGGCGGCGTTGCGCGCCGGACTCATTGTTGCCGTCAAAGGCGTGGGCGGTTATCACCTGCTGTGCGATGCGCGTCACGACACCGCCATCGCGCGCCTGCGCCGGCTCAAACCGCGCCCGCACAAACCGCTGGCGGTGATGTTCCCGTTCACCGGTGAAGACGGGCTGGAACTGGTACGCAGCGCGGCGATTGTTCACCGCGACACCGCCGAGCTGCTGCTCGATGCGGCACGCCCGATCGTACTGCTGGAGAAACGCGCACCCTTTCCGCTTTCCACGCTGCTCGCACCAGACCTGAATGAAGTGGGTGTCTTCCTGCCGTACAGCCCACTGCATGTTCTGCTGGTGAATGATTTCGGCGCACCGCTCGTCGCCACCTCGGCAAACATCAGCGGCGAGCCGGTGCTCACCGACAACCCCGAAGTCGAGACACGCCTCGCGGCAGTCGCGGATGCCTTCCTGCATCACAACCGGCCGATCGTGCGTCCGGCGGACGACAGCGTGTACCGCACGATTGCGCGCCGCCCGCGGCCGCTGCGCCTCGGACGTGGCGTGGCACCGCTCGAGCTGGATCTGCCCTTCACGCTCGCGCAGCCGCTGCTCGCAGTCGGCGGCCACATGAAGAGTACGGTGGCGCTGGCCTGGGACCAGCGCGTGGTCGTCTCACCGCATATCGGTGACCTCGGCACGCTGCGCAGCCGCGCGGTCTTCGAGCAGGTGATCGACGATTTGCAGAGGCTGTATGGTGTGCGCGCCGAGGCGATCGCCTGTGATGCGCACCCCGACTATGCCAGCACGCGTTACGCACGCGGCACCGGCCTGCCGCGGCGCCAGGTATTTCACCATCACGCGCATGCCGCGGCAGTCGCCGGCGAATATCCCGAAATTGCGCGCTGGCTGGTGTTCACCTGGGACGGCACGGGCTATGGCGAGGACGGCACGCTCTGGGGCGGCGAGGCGCTGCTCGGCGCACCCGGAGCATGGCGGCGCGTGGCCAGCTTCCGTCCGTTCCATTTACCCGGCGGCGACAAGGCCGCGCGCGAACCGTGGCGCTCAGCGCTCGCGCTCTGCTGGGAAGCAGATGTCGAATGGCCGGCACATGACGACACAGCGCTGTTGCACGCGGCCTGGCGCAAGCGGCTGAATACACCGCAATCCAGCGCTGTGGGCCGGCTGTTCGATGCCGCGGCCGCGCTCACCGGGATCAATACCATTTCCAGTTACGAGGGACAGGGACCGATGCTGCTCGAAGCCGCCTGCCAGGGCGAGGCACAACCCGTTGCGCTGCCGCTCGCGCGCCATCACAACGGCATCTGGGAAACAGACTGGTCGCCGTTGCTGCCACATCTGCTGGACGATCAGTGCACGGTAGGCGCGCGCGCCACACAGTTTCACGCTAGCCTCGCACACGCGTTGCTGGAACAGGCGCGCCAGATCCGCGCCGAGCACGGCGATTTCTGCGTCGGCCTGACCGGCGGGGTCTTTCAGAACCGTGTGCTCACCGAGCTGGCCCTGCAGCGGCTTGCGCAACACGACTTTGACGTGCGCCTCCCGGAAAGGATACCGTGCAATGACGCCGGCATCAGTGTCGGACAGATCATCGAGTTACAGGGCAAGACGGTATGAGCACGAAACCGGACAGCCTCGACAGCACGCACATCAGCCTCGCCCACGGCAACGGCGGACGCTACATGCGTGAACTGATCGAACAGGTATTCGCGCGTCACTTGTCGAATCCGCTGCTCGACATTCAATCGGATGCGGTTGCACTGCCGATCGATGGCGGCGAGATCATGTTCACCACCGACGGCTTCACGGTGCAGCCGCTCGAGTTTCCGGGCGGCGATATCGGTTCACTCGCCGTGCACGGCACGGTCAACGACCTGGCCGTGGCCGGGGCCAAGCCACTGTATCTCTCGCTCAACGCCTTCATTGAAGAGGGCCTGGAACTTGTGCAGCTCGATCGCCTCATCGCGAGCCTGGCGCGCGCGGCGAAAGATGCCGGCGTGCAGGTGGTCGCCGGCGACACCAAAGTGGTGCGTCGCGGCGAAGGCGGCGGGCTGTATCTGGCGACCACGGGTGTGGGCGTGAAGGACCGTAACCTGAAACTGGGGATGCAACAGATCCGTGCCGGCGACGCGATATTGGTCAGCGGCCCGGTTGGCGATCACGGCATTGCTGTCATGTTCGCGCGCGAGCAATTCGGGTTACGCGGCGACCTGCAATCCGACTCGGCATCGGTATATCCGCTGACCCGTACACTGGCGACACTTCCGGGGCTGCGCTTCATGCGCGACCCGACGCGTGGTGGACTGGCAACGGTCATGCACGAGATCGCGCATGCCACCGGCCTCGGCATCCAGCTGCGCGAATCCGCCATCCCGGTGCGCGATCCGGTGACATCGGTGTGCGAGATGCTGGGCTACGACCCGATGTTTCTCGCCTGCGAAGGACGCGTCGTCGCTGTTGTTGCCGCCGAGCAGGCCGCTCAGGCGCTTGCCCTGTGGCAGGCACTCCCGCAGGGGCAAAATGCCGCCACTATCGGCCACGTACATCGGGATTCCCGCCATGTGCAGCTCGAAACCGGACTGGGCGGACAGCGTGTACTGGAAGAGCTCGAAGACGATCCGCTGCCGCGGATCTGTTGACGCGCGCGCTCAGCCTGTCGGTTCAGGCGGATTTCCATTTGAACCCTTGAAACCGCAGGCAGCGCGCTTTGCCGGGAGTACCGGCTGCCTCCACGTCAGGGGTTGATGGCTACAAACAGCTTCCTGTTCTGGCGCACGATGAGCAGCAGTGCGCTCTCGTCCTTGCCGAGCGACTTGCTCAGGCGCCGGAAGTCTTCGATGTTGCGCACCGGCTTGCGGTTGAGTTCGACGACCACGTCACCCGGCTGGATGCCGGCCTCCTCGGCGGCACTGCCCGACTCCACGTCGCTCACCACCACCCCCTGCGTGCCGCGCGCAAGATTCAGCTTGCCGCTGATGTCGGGCGTAAGGTTCTGCACCTCAAAGCCAGCGAGGGCGGAACTCTTGCCCTCACCTTTCACGCTTTCGCCACTGGCCGTCATGTCCTTCGGCTGCTCCGCGACCTTGATGTTCAGCTTGATCGATTTCTTGTCGCGCAGCGCCTCAATCTCAATGCTCTGGCCAACCGGGATTTCGGCCACGCGGTTGCGCAGCATCGTGCTATTTTCGATGGACTTGCCATCGAGTCGTACGATGACATCGCCGGTCTTGATGCCGCCCTTCTCGGCCGGACTGCCGCTCACCACGTCACTCACCAACGAGCCCTCAGCCTTGTCGAGTCCGAACTGTTTGGCGATCTTCGGATTCACATCCTGGATGGACACGCCCAAATAACCGCGCACCACCTTGCCGTGCTTGATCAGGCTGTCCATTACGCCTTTCACCATATTGCTCGGAATGGCGAAGCCGATGCCCATGTTGCCACCGGTGCGCGAGAAGATTGCGGTGTTGATACCAATGAGTTCACCGCGCGTATTGACCAGCGCGCCGCCCGAGTTACCCGGATTGATGGCCGCGTCGGTCTGGATGAAATTCTCATACTGCTCGATGCCCATGTTGGCGCGGCCCACGGCACTGACGATGCCAAGCGTGATGGTCGAGTTGAGGCCGAACGGGTTGCCGATCGCCAGCGCGTACTCGCCGACTTCAAGTTTATCGGAATCACCCCAATTGAGGATTGGCAGGTCCTTGCCGTTGATCTTGATCACAGCGAGATCGGACTTCTGATCGCTACCCACCACCTTGCCGGTAAATTCGCGCTTGTCAGGGAGCAGCACCTTGATCTCGTCGGCTTTCTCGACCACGTGCGCGTTGGTCACGATGTAACCGTCGGCGCTCACGATCACACCCGAGCCGAGACTGTTCTCGCGGCGTTCACGGGGGACCTGGAACTGGCGGCCAAACTCTTCGCCAAAGAAGTGTTTAAAGAACGGATCGTTCATGAACGGTGAGGCCTGTCCGCCCTGGCTCTTTACGACGCGCGAGGTGGAGATGTTCACCACTGCCGGCATGGTGGCCTTGGCCACCGCCGGGAATCCGTTCGACCCACCCGTCACGGCCACTGGACTGGCGGCCGGGGCGCTCGCGGCCGGGCTCATCCAGCCGGAACCGGCGCTGAACAGTACGCCGACCAGGACACCGCTGAGCAGGAATACACCGGCGATAATACCGATACGGAAGGAACGACGATCAATCGACATGCAGCAGACTCCTTGTTGTTTTTCCGACGCGAACTCATTCCATAGAGGCGCCGGACGCCGAAAAGTTCAACACCGTTTGGCTAGAAAAAATACGCCGCGCGCAGATAAACGGAACGCCCGGGGGCAAGGATAGTCCCGGGGAGCGGTGTGGGAATACCGCCGTATTCGCTCCCGTAGGCACCGGCCGGAAGGTTCAGCCCGGCCATGAACTGGGTATCCTGGCGCCAATCGTACGTGCCGCGCAGTTGCAGATAACGGCTGGCGTCATTCAGATTCTGGATCACATTGGCGAAGGCGTTTACCAGCGGGCTGAGTTCAACTTGCACGCCGAGCGCGGCGTAGTCCCGGCCGACGGTGAAGACTTCGCCGCGCACCAGCCGCGCGATCAGCTCCGGATTGGCGGCAAGATAGCCGGACATGCTCGCGCTGCCGAAACCATTGCGGTAATACTCCACGAATCCATACATGTTCTTGCCGAACAGCACCCAGGAGTAATCGAGGTTGGTCGCCAGCGACCACACGTCCTCCTGCTCTGGCACGGCGGTGTGCAGGGCATCCAGGCGCCACACCGCGCCGCCGATGCTGCGCACCACGCCAAACCCGAGCAACGTCTGGTCGTAGTGGCGCGCCGCCAGCACGTCCACATCGAAAGCCCCGGCGCGCGCGTGCAGCTTCACCGCATTGGATGCCTGCTCGTGATCGAGATCGTGCGTCAGCGCATCACGCCGCGGCAACAGCATCAGCTGTGCGTCACCCTGGCCGGCCCACTGCCACTGGCCATACAACATGTCCTCACCGGTCTTGTAATCCTTGTCGATGGCGATCGGCGAGAATGGATTGACGAAATCCAGCACCTGAAACGCCAACCCGTTGCCCCAGCTCACCGCTTGCCGCCCGAAACGCAGCGTCGCGCTGCCACGGGTGTAACCCAGGGACAATCGATCGAGGCGCTGCACCGCGGACGCTCGGCTGTCGTCGATGAATTCGTCGGTGAAGTCGAACAGGCGCTGCCGGTCGTCCGGCAGCCCGTTGACCGTGCCGCTCTTCTGCAAACCGGCCGCGTTCAATGCCCGCCGGGTCTCGACCGAATCGCCTGCCAGCGCCAGCACTTCGTAATGCGCAATGAAATCAAAACCGCGACCACGCCATTCGGCCTTGAGCCGGCTATCGATGGAATGGTCGCTTGCCGGATCATCACCCAACAGCGCGGCAACAGCGTTGGCAGGGTAATCGGTAAAAGTATATTGATACTTGAGATGTCCTCCGTACTCCCAGCCATCGGCCTGGCTCTTGGCAGGAATTGCTGCGAGCAGCAAGACCGGAAGTAACCAGGTCGTGCGCTGGAACAGGCTCGGAATAATCATGGTGGTGCCAGGGATTACTCGCGCCGGACATCCTCGACAATCCTGCCGTCGTGCAGCTTGATGAGGCGGCGCGAGAAGTCCATGACCAGTTTGTCGTGGGTCGAGAAGATGAACGTCACATTGTGTTCGGTGTTCATGTGCACCAGCAATTCCATCAGCGCCTGCGCGGTTTTGGAGTCGAGGTTGGCCGTGGGCTCGTCGGCCAGCACCAGTGACGGTTCTGAAACAATGGCGCGCGCCACGGCGACGCGCTGCTGCTGGCCGCCGGAGAGTTCACCGGGGCGACGGTTTTCGAGGCCGTCGAGACCGACTTCCTGGATGATCTCCATGGCCTTGTCGGTGCGTTCCTTGGCCGGCACGCCCTGCAGCTGCATCACGAACTCGATGTTTTCGCGTGCCGTCAGCACCGGGATCAGATTGTAGGCCTGGAACACAAAACCAATACGCCGCAGACGTAGTTGAGCGAGCGCGCCCTTGTCGAGCGTGTTGAGTGCAATGCCGTCCACCCGGATTTCGCCACGGGTTGGGGCATCGAGTCCGCCGATGAGATTGAGCAGCGTGCTTTTGCCGGAGCCCGATGGCCCGGACAGGCAGGCGAAATCCTTTTTCGGAATCTCCAGGTCGATGTCGGTCAAGGCATGCACCGCCACCGCCTCCTGCTGGTAGATCTTGCTGACCCCGCTGCACACCACCGTCGGTTCCATGATCATATCCTTGTTATCGCTTCCACTGGCACATAGCGCGCCGCACGCCATGCCGGATAGAGACAGGCCAGCACGCCGAGTGTGAACACCAGCGCGTTGGCAGTGACGAAATCTGCAGTGGTCAGCATCGGATAAATGATTGGGCTGTAACCGAACATCTCCATGCCCTCGGCAAAGGCCGACAGATCGATGCCGCCCTTCAGCGACCAGAGCGTCGCCCCGGCCAGCAAATTGCCGACCACCAGCGCCAGGAGCAGCAGGATGACCGACTCCACCAGCACCATGCCGAGTATCAGGCGCGGCGGCATACCGAGCGCCTGAAACAGCCCGAACTCGCGAATGCGCTCGAACACCGCCATGAGCAGGGTATTGACCAGACCGAACGACATGGCGGTAAAGATAACCAGCGACCAGATCATCAGGAGTCTGTCGGACAACTCCTCGGTCAGTTCTAGTAGGGGCTCGAGCGCGGTCCACGACTGAACGTCGTTCTCCGGCGTCGCTTGCCGGAACCGCCCGACCAGATCCGCGGGCAGCTTGCGCGCCTGCGTCATGATGGCGATTTCCGATACGTCGTCGCCGAGCTTCAGCATCTGCTGCAGGGTGGCGCGTCCGACGAACAGGTAGCCGGTTTCCATCGCCTCGGGCGATCCGTCGAAGATGCCCACGACGCGGAACCCACGATCGGCAATCTGGTTGTGCACGTCCTGGCTCATCACCACCACGCGCCGGCCCAGTCCGGTCTCCAAGCGCTCGGCCAGCTTGCGGCCGAGCAGCAGGCCCGGGTCGTCGTCGGATTCGAGATAGCGCCCGTCGTGCACGGCCTCGGCGATGAACGATAGTCCGCGTTCGCGTGCCGGCTCGATGCCGATCAGCGTGACCCCAGCCGATTCGCGCTCGCTCGCCACCACGGCCGGCACGCGCACGCGCGCAGCCCAGGCGGAGACCTGCGGTTCCGCCAGCACCGCGCGCAACGATGGGCCGGGCGGCGGCAGGCGGTGGTCGATGACCGGATCATCCCGGTAACCCGGGGCATGAATCTGGATATGCGCCGTCAGGTTGCGAATCGATTGCTCGATCTGCTGTTCCATGGCCCCGCGCCCATACGCCGCGAGCACCACGATCGACCACACCCCGAGCACGAACGCAAAGAGAATGAGCGATGTCCGCAGCGGATGGCGCCAGAGATTGCGCCAGGCCAGCCGGACCAATAGCGGCAGGCGGGTCATGGTTCAATGCACCGCATGCATGGCTTCGACGATATGCAGTTTGCGTATCCGCAGCGCCGGATAGAGCGCCGCGACGAAGGTGAACACAAAAATCACGGCCGGTCCCAACATCAGATTCACGAAGGTGATTTTCGGCTTGATCGTCCCTTCGAGGCCGAACTGCTGATAGAGCTCCTGCATCGCCTGAAAGGTGAAGCCCTGGTAATGGTAATAGACGGCAATAGCGCCGCCGATAGCGAGGCCCATGGCGAGCCCGATCAGGGTCAGCAACGCGGACTCGAGCAGCACCAGGCCGCCAATCCGCAGCGGCGTGGCCCCGAGCGCCAGCATGATGCCGAACTCGCGCGTCCGCTCGAGCACCGACATGAGGAAGGTGTTGAGGATGCTGAACGTCACCACCAGGATGAGCGTGATGTACAGGAACCAGTGCTCGATGGTATCGGCCTGCATCACCTGCTTGATTCCGGGGAGCAGCCTTTCCCAGTCGAGCAACACCAGCGACGGATCCTGCGGCATGTGCTGGCGTACCAACGCCTGCGTGGCCACCATCTGCTCCAGCCCGGGGCCGCTGATCACCAGGGCATGCGCATCGTCGCCCATGCCGAAGACATCCTGAAAGGTGCGTAACGGCATCTCCACCAGATGGCGGTCGAGCTCGGGAACGCCACTTTCAAAGAAGCCCACTACCGGCAGCACGGTCGCAGCCACCGAGCCATCTTTGCCGGCACCGAGCAAGGTGAGCTCGTCCCCCAGCTTGATGCGGAGATTGCGCGCCAGCACCGCGCCCACGACCAGCTCCTGGGCCGTGTCGCTCGCGAGATAGCGTCCGGTTTTCACCAGATGCGGAATGGTGGAAACCAGCGCCTCGCGCTCCGGTTCGACGCCGATCACCGGCACGCCGTAGCTGCGTGTGCCGCTCGCGGCCAGTGCAAATCCGTTGGTGCGCACGGCAATCGCCGCCAAACCGGTGCTGCGACGCAGTTTCTCTGCACCGGCTTGCGCCGCGGGAATGGTCAGCCGCATCTGTGGCTTGTCGAGGTAACCGACGCGCTGGATCTGCATCTGCCCGGTAAACACGCGCAGCCCGGTGTCGAGCATCATGTCAAAGGCGCCGAGCTGCAGGGTGATGATGAAAATCAGCAGCGTCGTGATGAAGGCGATCGCCGAGGCCGTGAGCCAGGTGCGGCGTTTGTGTCGCCACAGGTTACACCAGGCCAACCGCAGCAGGATACCCATGTCACTCGCGCGGATTGCGCAGGTTTGATTGTGTAAAGGTGTTGGCCGGAAGTGTAATGCCGAACTGCGCCTCGCGGGTCGTGATGTCGGTCCACTCTTCCGGCTTGTCGACCTTCTGCATGCGCTCGCGCGTGGCGATCATCTTGCCGCCGAGCATCTTCACTTCGGTGGTCACGAGCTTTTTCACCAGCACATTGGCCTGATCATAGAAGGCATGCTCGATGAGGATGTGATCGTCGCGGATCTTTACCACCTCGCGGCCCCACACCACCGGCGCGGTTTCGTTCGGCACCGCCTCGATGACATACAGCTTGTGACCGTTATGGCTCTCGGTGGCGAGCAGTGTGTGCCGGTACTGGTCGATGAGGTCGTCGGCCTTGGCGAGGTCGTTGTTGGAGAAGTCCGAACCCATCCAGCTCTGGTTCATCATGCTGGACGGAATCTTGATCACGCGGTTGATCTTCGGATTGTAGCTCCACATGTCGTTGTCGAGCAGCAACGTGCCATTGCCGGCGTCCTTGGCTGGCGCCGTCACCCGCACCAGCGACTCCTTGTTGCCGCGTGTCCAGACGCGCATGCTCATGGAGCGCTGCCAGTCGGGGCGATGGATGTTCATGTCGAACACGGCGTAGGACGACACATCGCGCCAGTACTCGATCGCGGCCTTGACGATCGCCGTCGCATCCGGAGATTGGGCACGCAACGGCGGCGCCACGAGGAACAGCAGCGCAGCAAGCAGTAAGGAAATTCTTGATCTGAACATGCCGGTCTCGGTCGGGTTCGCGTGGCCACGCGGCATCTGAAGCGTGTTTGGCCATTTAATCGCAAGACATCATGCACGTCTAGTTCACGGGTGGCTGTAGCCGGCCATATTATTCAGGAGGAAGGAAGCAGCACCACGTACCCACGAGACGGGTATGCGGGAGACTCAAGATCAATAGCGCCGCGTGAGTTCCATCTTGTTGCCCTCGCGCTTCATCTCGAGCGCATTCAGGAACGACATGCCGAGCAGCGGCGTTTCCGGCTGCGGACCGTCGATCACGCCCGCCTCCACGTTGCGCAGCACGATCTCGCCAATCTTGACGGTGTCGAGCTTGATGCCGTAGATGCGTGCGTAACCAGAGGCGGTTCTGGCCGAACCCGGGCGGCCCTTGGTGTAGTTGATGCCGGCACGCTTGGCGGTCGCGCTGTTCATGGCGATGGTGTTGGCGCCGGTGTCCACGAGGAAGGTCACGGATGCGCCATTGATCGAACCTTCGGCATGAAAGAAGCCGCTCTTATCGGCAAACAGCGTGACGCTTTCGCGTGCCGCGCTCTGGAACGCGGAGACCACCACGCCGAGCCGCAGGGTTTCGCGTTTACCCTTCAACTCCACCACCGCTTCTTCGGCCTGGGTGTCGGTACTGACGAGTTTCACACCTTCCGGGCTTTCTGCGCCGGTGGCGAGCACACGGCGTGCGCCATCCACCTGCAGGATGGCCTTGTCTTTGAACAGCGCAAACAGCGTAATGTCCTCGGCGCCGGCCACCGCCGGCAGCATGGTGAGCAACAGGAACAGTGGGCGGGCCAACAAGTGCTTCATGGTTCCTGTCCTGAATAAGCCGCGCTAGAATCGTCGCGGTGAAAAAAGAGATTCTGATCTTCCGGCATTTTCCGACCGAGGGCCCCGGCTACTTCGCCCGGTTTCTCGACCGCCAGGGCATCCCGCACCGCACCATCAAGATTGATGAAGGCGAGCCCGTCCCGGAAAGCATAGCCGATATATCCGGGCTTGTGCTCATGGGCGGGCCGATGAGCGTGAACGACTCCTTGCCGTGGATTCCGAAGGTACTGCAGCTCATCCGTGCAGCCGTGGCCGCCGATGTCCCGGTGCTCGGCCACTGCCTCGGCGGCCAACTCCTGAGCAAGGCGCTCGGCGGGCATGTGCACGGGAATCGCGCGAAGGAGTTTGGCTGGCTGCCGGTCAGAGCAGTGGATTCACCCCTGACCAGCGCCTGGCTGGATGACCTGCCACCACACTTCGAGGTTTTTCACTGGCACGGCGAGACCTTCAGCATTCCGCCCGGAGCGACTCACATACTAAAGAGTCGCTACTGCCGCAATCAGGCGTTTGTGATCGGTAAAAGCCTCGGGCTCCAGTGCCACATCGAGATGACCCCGGAACTGGTGCGCACCTGGGCGCGCGCTGGCGCCGGTGAAATCGCCCGCGCCCTGCCGGCCGCGAGTGTGCAGCGGCCCGCGCAAATGCGAATCAGCCTGCCGGAGCGGGCCGCGCGTCTCAACCGCATTGCCGACGTGTTGTACACGCGTTGGGCCCAGGGTCTGAGATACTAAGAACCTATGCAAACGCGTGCCACTTGATCCCATGACCCCGCTACTGCTCGGTGTCATGCTGCACGTGCTGGGGCAACTCGCCGAGCAACACTTGTCGACATTCCTTTATGTACTCTTAGTTGGCGCGCTCATCTCCGCGATTCGCTCGATTGCGGACAGTGCCCTGCTCGCAGCCTCGGCGCTGGTCGAGCGATCAATGGAACCGGACAAGCAGGCCACGCCTTGAATCGGCTGAGGAATCCTCACCCCATCCCTCTCCCGCTTTGCGGGAGAGGGAGAGTTGGTGAGAATCTATGTTAAGAATTGGGATTGATCTCGGCGGCACCAAGACCGAAGGCATCGTCATGGACGATTCGGGCAAGATACTGGCGCGCAAACGCCGGCCGACACCGCAGGCGAACGGCTATCACGCCATACTCACCAGCATCCGTGATCTCGTAGTGGAACTGGAGCGGCACAGCGGCGCACATTGCCGCGTTGGCCTCGGCATGCCGGGCGCGATCTCGACCAAGACCGGGCTCCTCAAAAACTCAAACACCGTCTGTCTCAACGGCCAGCCCGTGAAGCAGGATCTTGAGCGATTGCTGGCGCGCGAAATCCGCATCGCCAACGATGCCAACTGTTTCGCGCTGTCCGAGGCCATCGACGGCGCGGCGCAAGGAGAGCCGGTGGTATTCGGCGTGATCCTGGGCACCGGCGTCGGCGGCGGCATCGTCGTCAACGGCCAGCTCCTCGAAGGCACGCAGCACATTGCCGGCGAGTGGGGGCACAACGTGCTGGAACCAGACGGCCCACCCTGCTACTGCGGCAAGCGCGGCTGCGTCGAAACGTTCCTGTCCGGCCCGGGACTGGCGCGCGACTTTGCCGCACACGGCGGCGATGCCACGCTCGATGCGCGCGCGATCGCAACAGCTGCCGAACAGGGCGACGTGCTCGCCGAGGCCGCAATGCAGCGCTACCTGGATCGCTTCGGGCGCGCGTTGTCGGTGGTGATCAACATTCTCGATCCCGACGCCATCGTGTTGGGTGGCGGCATGTCCAACATCGCGCGACTTTACACGGATGGACGTGCGTGCGTGAGATACCAAATCTTCAACGACGAATTACGCACGCGCATTCTCCCGAACCTGCATGGCGATAGCTCGGGCGTGCGTGGTGCGGCGCAGCTCTGGACACCTGGGCCTCACGAAAAGCAGTAGTCCTGTGCCGTAGTGCGCAGCGTGTATCGCTTTTGCATTGAATGCACTGCATGAGCAGCACCAGCCTGACCACCGACCAGCGCGGTGTCGTCCGCACGGGCCTCAACCTGCTGGTGGAGTTGAATTAACAGCGTATAAAACCGTCCTTTCTTCGCTACTTAAGAGCAGCGACCATTTGTCGCAGGCAGGTCAATTTTGATAAACATCAAAGTACGCCCAAATTGAACCACCTAACATGCGCCCATGCCGGAGGATTCCGGAAATACCCCGTAACTCAAGGAGATCCAAGATGAAACTACAGCACTCACGCAAACTCCTGGTCATGGCCGTGCTGTCCGCAATCGCCGGGCCGGTATTGGCCGCCGATCAGGACCAGCTGCGTACCCAGGACCAGACAAAGGCACAGGATCAGATGCTTACTCAGGATCAGATCAACAAGATGCCCGACCAGCAAATCTATGGTTCGCAGCTCATGACGCAGCAGGAACGCGATGCTCATCGCAACCAAATGCGCTCTGCCAAGACCTATGAAGAGCAGCAGCGCATCCGCAATGAGCACCACAAGCAAATGCAGGTCCGCGCCAAGGAACGCGGCGTCACAATTCCGGATGCGCCACCCATGAATCGCGGTCCCGGTATGGGCCCCGGTGGTGGAGGTGGCATGGGTCCGGGTGGTGGTGGTGGCATGGGCTCGGGTGGTGGTGGCGGCAAGTAAATACTCTCCCGCCAGTACCACTACAGGTACAGCGTAACAAGCGGTATCATCCGGGGCGCACTGTGCGCCCCGGTTTTTTCCGGCGTGCTCCAACCCACTTACCGCAGGAGCAAAAAACCATGACCATGCGCATCCTCCTCACGTTTTTCACTCTCACCCTGCTTATCCCCGGCGCGTTGCTGGCCGGCGCAGCGGACACTGCCCCGGCGGTGCGTTACTCGGTGGAAGGCAAATACGAAAACGTACGCGAAGACCTCATCAATGCCATTACCGGCCGCGGCCTGGTGATCGACCACAACTCGCACGTTGCCAAGATGCTCGACCGTACCGGCAAGGACCTCGGCGCCACGAAGAAAATCTTCGGCGACGACGAGGGCCAGACGTTCTCGTTCTGCAGTTCGGTGATTTCCCGCAAGACCATGGAGGCCGACCCGCACAACATCCTGTTTTGCCCTTACACCATTGCCCTCTACACCACCCTGGCCGAACCAAAGAAGGTATATCTTGCCTATCGCCGCCCGCAGCGCGCGGATGGCAGCGCCGCCTCAATAGCCGCGCTCAAGGAAGTCGATGCACTGCTGGACGGCATTGCGCGCGAGGCGCTGAACCTGCCGGCGAAGTGAGCCATGCGGTTAGGGAAATTTTGAACAAGTACACCAGTCCATTTCGTCATTCCGGCGCGACCGCCATGGATGGCGTAAGTACTGGAAACGCAGGAGCAGTTTCCGGTGCAAGCCGGAATCCAGTGGTTTCAAGGAGTTTCCTGGATGCCGGCTTGCGCCGGCATGACGACAAATAAACTTGCTCAGAGCTTCCCCAGCGCGCCAAAGTCTGGCCACATCCTCACCCGGGCCGTTTCTTACGCCACACGCAACCAGCAGGTATACTACGCGCAAACGATAACGAGGTTCCCATGCGCGTTTCCCGCTTCCTGCTGTCCACCGTCCGCGAAACCCCGGCCGAAGCCGAAACCATCAGCCACCAGCTCATGCTGCGCGCCGGCATGATCCGCAAGCTGGCCGCCGGCGTGTACAGCTGGCTGCCACTCGGCCTGCGCGTGCTGCGCAAGGTGGAAGGCATTGTGCGCGAAGAGATGAACCATGCCGGCGCCCAGGAAGTGCTCATGCCGGCGGTGCAGCCGGCCGAGCTGTGGCAGGAATCTGGCCGCTGGGAGAAATACGGCCCGGAACTGTTGCGTCTCAAGGACCGCCACTCACGCGAATTCTGCTTCGGCCCGACGCACGAGGAGGTCATCACCGATCTCATGCGGCGCGAGATCAAGAGCTATCGCCAGCTGCCGGCCAACTTCTACCAGATCCAGATGAAGTTCCGCGATGAAATCCGCCCGCGCTTCGGCGTGATGCGCGCGCGCGAATTCCTGATGAAGGATGCCTACTCCTTTCATGCCGACGAGGCGTCGCTGCAAGAGACGTATGACGTCATGCACGCCACCTACACGCGCATTTTCAAGCGCGTCGGCCTCGAATTCCGTCCGGTGGCGGCCGACACCGGCAGCATCGGCGGCAATGCCTCGCACGAGTTTCATGTACTGGCCGACTCCGGCGAGGACAACATCGCCATCTGCGACAAATGCGCCTATGCCGCCAACGTCGAGCTTGCCCAGGCGCTGCCGCCGATGGGCAAACGCGCCGCCGGCACGAAGCCGATGCAGACCGTGGACACCCCCGGCCAGCACTCCATTGAAGACGTCAGCCGGTTCCTCAAGGTCAATCCGCAGCAGACACTAAAGACTCTGCTGGTGAAAGGCACCGGCGGCGTGATTGCGCTGGTGCTGCGCGGCGATCACGAGCTGAACGTCATCAAGGCCGAGAAACTGCCGCAAGTGGCCAAGCCACTCATGTTCGTCACGCCCGGCGAAGTCGAACTGGCCGCCGGTTGCGAACCGGGTTCGATCGGACCGGTGGGCCTCAAGATCACCGTGATCGCGGATGAATCGGCCGTGCGCCTGAGCGATTTCGTGTGCGGCGCGAACCTGAACGGCAAGCACCTGATGAATGTGAACTGGACCCGCGACCTGCCCGAGCCGGTCGTGGCCGACATTCGCAACGTACTGGACGGCGACCCCTGCCCCAACTCGCAGGAAAAGAAATGCCAAGGCACGCTCACGCTCACGCGCGGCATCGAGGTTGGGCACATCTTCCAGCTCGGCACCCGCTACAGCGAGACCATGCAGGCCACCGTGCTGGACGAGGCTGGCAATTCCGTCGTAATGCCCATGGGTTGCTACGGCATCGGCGTGTCGCGCGTGGTGGCCGCCGCCATCGAACAGAATCACGACAACAACGGCATCATCTGGCCGGACACCATTGCCCCCTTTCACATCGCGCTCGTGCCCATCGGTTACCGCAAGTCGGACAAGGTGCGTGAAACGGTCGACAAGCTGTACAGCGAACTAGTGCACGCCGGGTACGACGTGCTGCTCGACGACCGCGACGAACGCCCCGGCGTGATCTTCGCGGACATGGACCTGATCGGCATTCCGCACCGCATCGTGATCGGCGACAAGGGCCTGGCCAAGGGTGTGGCCGAGTACAAGGGCCGGCGCGATGCGGCCCCGCGTGAGATCGCTCTGGATGACCTCGCCACCGAAATCGGGCGGCTAGTGCGTTGCTGATGCAATTCCAGTAGCATGCCGCGGAGGCTTGCCAGCCGCCGGACACTGCCGGTTTGCATCGGCATCAGCGAATGCCAGCATCGCGAGCCTGTTTACCTGCGCCCCTTCTGGCGCTCGCTTGTTCAACCACAGGGAGAGAGTCGATGAATAACAAGATCAATGCAGCAATGCGGTTCTTCTTTTTAGTTGTCGGCAGCGTCATGTTGCTCGGTATCTGGCTCACCGGTTTCAATATCGCCCACTGGCTGCTGTACATGCCCGTCGTGTTCTTCTACTTTGCCGCCGTCACCGGCATTTGCCCCGGCCTCGTTTTCTCCGGCAAGCTGTTCCCGGCCAAAGCGACAGCCAAAGCGCGTCGCAAAAAACGCTGATTCCGGGTCCCGACTCATTGCACAGCCCCGTGCGGGATCCGCACGGGGCTTTTTTATTCCATCCGGTCCAACGGGCTACGCGCAGCACGTCCACCCTTTTGTAGTACATGGGTGTAAATCATGGTCGTGTTCAGATCCTGATGCCCGAGTAAATCCTGGACGGTGCGAATATCGTAGCCATCTTCCAGAAGATGGGTAGCAAAGGAATGCCGCAGTACATGCGTAGTGCCAGGCTTGATAATGCCGGCCCGGCGAATGGCATTCTTGAGCGCTCGCTGTAGCGCGTCTTCAGCAAAGTGATGACGACGGACAATGTTCGTGCGCGGATCGCGCGAGCGACTGCGTGCAGGAAAGACGTATTGCCAGCCCCACTCCCACCCGGCATTGGGATATTTCCTGTCAAGCGCGTGCGGCAGGTAAACGCTACCATAACCCTCACGCAGATCCTGCTCGTGCCGTTCCTTGATGCGTACGAGATGGTTACGCAACGGCTCGATCAAGCTCTCCGGGAGCATCGTGACGCGGTCTTTCTGACCCTTGGCGTCACGTATCATCAGCTGCTTGTAGTGAAAATCCACGTCTTTGACACGCAGCCGTACACATTCCATAAGGCGCATCCCCGAGCCATAGATCAAACTGGCCATCAGCCACAATGTCCCATCCAGCTGGGCCAACAGGGACTTGACCTCAGTGCGGGTAAACACCACCGGCAGGCGCGAAGGCTTCTTCGCCCGGTGGATGCCGTCCATCCATGGCAAATCAATTTTTAGAACATCCCGGTAGAGAAACAGGATGGCGTTCAGCGCCTGATTCTGCGTAGAGGCTGTGACATTACCGCGCACGGCAAGATCGGTAAGGAACCGCGTGACTTCATCGGCACCCATGTCCCGTGGATGGCGTTTTTGATGGAACAGGATGAAGCGCTTGATCCAGCTGATGTAGCTCTGCTCGGTGCGAATACTGTAATGCTTGAAGCGGATAACGTCGCGGACCTGATCGAGCAGGCGCGGCTGATAAGAAACAACGGACGATTTTTTGATCATGACACCCTCCCTGGCGGCACGCTAAATAAACCGTAAATTGACCGGAATAAGTATATGGAGTTTACTGAGAATGTGTATAGGTTTGGAACGCGGCCTATCCCGGATCACCTGTCTTCTAGGAATATCCAATAACAAATGGATTTGTATAAAAAAACCACCTTGTACGCTATACAAGTGCGGTATTTTATTACCGCACTTAGGCGGCCTATATCTAGTTAGATGGTGAAAATCATGCGACTCCGACTACTGCTGCTCGTAGTGCTCTGCGTACCCCGACATGCGTACGCAGACGAAGTGGAGAACGTCTTATATTCCCAATGCTCACAGCTGGAACATAGTTTTGTATTGCACCATTTTCACGTTGTGAATGGTGAGCCACCGCCACAACATGCAGCCGCTTGGCCAGCATTACTTTCCAAGAAAGTAATGCGTCTCAAGGGCACGAATTATTACCTTGAGCATGGTGAAGTCGTAAGCTCTGTCAATGATCAATACGTCACTTACGCTCCGATTCGCGGTGTTTGTTCTCTGGGTAAGGACAAAATAGAGTTCATTGTCGAATATGGAAGCTACTCAGTTTCTGGAATGTGTGGAATGTCTCCCGGCGCGCGTCTTACCATCAAGCTAAATGAGAAAGAAGCCTTTGCAAATACCCCTTTTGATGCGGATTGTTCAGCGAACGTGTCCGTGCAAAAGGTGATCTTCTCAAAAACGGGAATTTGGAAGTTCTGCGGCGGAGGAGAGCAATTTGGTGGTCCAGAATTTTGTATCTCACCGCCACCAACTAACTGGATAGAAATCTTATCGGTCCTAGGGGAAGCACGTGCTCGCACCCATACTTTCCACCAATAGTCGAACACCATCTAACTCGTTGTTCGTGCCGACGCCGGTTACAGCGCGCCGTTTCCCGATGTCGTGGTGGCGGCGCGGCACAACAACACGTTAGGCCGGTGAATATGCGCTGCTCAGTTACCATAACGCTTTTTCTTCTTGCCGGAGTGGCAGCCCACCAATCAGGCGCCGCAGGCTTCGACTGTGCGCGTGCATCAACTAGTATCGAGCGGCTTATCTGCACCGATCCCGAACTCTCGAACTTGGATGAGCAGATGTCCGTAATCTACGGACGTGCATTAGCACTCGAACCAAAGTCAGAAAAGCTCCGCTCCGAACAACGAAAATGGTTGCAAGGAGTGCGTGACAAATGCGCGAACTCTAAGTGCCTCAAGAAAACATACGAGTCTCGTCTTGCCGCACTTGAGGAGATCGCGGGATCATTCGACTCGGTACCTCCAACAGAGCACGTGGCATCGCTCTGTAAGAAGCTAGCTGACCCACAAATGCGGTCGGTAATTCTGAAGGACACCGGCGGAATCGAAGACATAAACAATGACGGAAAGAAGGAACGATCCGAAGGGTGTTCGGGTGGCACGATGCACGTACCATGTACACGGTATTTCGATGTCAAAGGAAACGAGATTGTTATTGAGACAGTCGGTTACGAATGGAAAGACTACTGGACGTACGGCCAACGCATCTTTCGAAATATTGGAAGAACGTGGTCGATTCACTCTTATGACGACCATATTCAGAAGCCTGCGTACGTTTCCTACGTCACGCCCAGCAACAAGGAATATGTCGTATGTAAATTCAACAACGATGTGCATCCGGTTGTGTCATTTGCCGAAGAAGGATATGAGCGCATTTGTGACGAAGTCTTAGCCAATAAGGGCGACAGCCTAAGTCCGGTTTCCTTTGATAAACCATCCAATGATCCAAAGCCATTGCCGGAGAATTCCTGGGAACGAATCGAGGACTCTGGCCTTGTCGATATAAATAACGATGGAAGAAAAGAGTGGCTGGCCGAGGTCCGAATTACTAGCGGAGCGGGAAGAGGATGCGATGCAAACCGATTCGTATTTGTTGGAAAAGATGGCAATCTAATGCGGGAATCCGCGGAGCAACGTCAATTGGATGTGATGCAGGGAGAATTCAGTATCAGCTGCGGAAGCGTTAGCAATCGCTTGTTGCAGATTCGCGGTAAGACCTATTTGGAAAGCAATCTAGGCAACAACGAACTTTTTCAGCACGCCCTTTCGCTATGGACCGGCAACGAGGTAAGGACGGTATGTGTCTACAAGACGGGAATACGGACTACAGTCAAATAAACCGGCCTAACAAGCGCGTCGAGTCGGACTCGCTACGTCGGCGCTTCGCGCCGCCTCCGCTCGCCGCTCACGCGCAGCGTTAGGCACTCAAGGCCACAATCATGATCCTATTAGTGGGCTTGTTTTCCCCGCTGCTGATTGCAGCTTTGGCGATTATTCTCGTGGTGTATGTGAAACTGGCTGCACTCACAAAACCAAGTATCGCTTTCCTCATCGGGCGCAGCCTCCTGTATGCGATAATTGGGGCAATTGTGTCGCTCGCGCTCATAATCGTATGGATGGTTTGGTATGAATCGTCTACCGGTTACGGTGCGGGTAATGCTCCTCTTGCATGGATATTCTTTTATGGTCCAGTAAGTGCTGCACTTGGGCAGATTGCTGCATTGGCACAATGGTGGTTTAGAAAGAGTGCTGCATTGCCATGAACCGAAATATAGTCGTGCCTAACCCCCAGTTCCAGGCGACATCGGCGCTGACGCGCCGCCGCGCCTGAACTAGAACGTTAGAGCAAACAAGGATTGGTTTGTGACTGAGATAACCTTTTATCGATTTGCCCTTTTTGCACCATTTCTTGGTCCTTTGTTTGGTTACCCAATTCGGGAACAGCCGTTAGGAATACTGCTTGTAGGTTCTATTGTTGCGGGTGGTATTCCCTATGTGCTCCTCTTAGTCGGTATCCTATTTTGGATGCGGAAACGAACTGCCGAGACAATTCGGCGCCGAATCTTATTTTTACCGTTGCTGTTCGGTTTGGCGTTGGGAACCTACGTATCTCTCGGGTACCTCTACGATGCTTGGGTCAGCAATGCATCATTTCCTCATCCTTTCGGCACCGTGGTATGGATAACAAACTGGGGCATTATTATTTGGTACGTTTGGGTTGGTGTTGTATTTGCGGTTCGTAGCTTGTTCTGGAGGTTAGGATGGCTTCGTTCGTGAAGGTTTGCTCTAACCACCGCGTGGAGCCGACGCGGTGATACGGCGCACCGTTTCCTGTTGTTGCATTGGCCGCGCGGCTCACGCAGAACGTTAGGCGGCCAGAACGTACAGAAAGGAGACCACGATGAGCAACGAACAGGTGGCACCTGAGACGAAAGGTGTTACGGTGAAGTTACTTGCAACGGTTGACCTTGGCCCTGAGATCGAGGGCATGGCAGGGCGCCAACTTCGAATGCGTATG
>Ga0209253_10000667_pt1 | contig 29880 bp, 28 predicted proteins | sample FrelakmetBRP12BR_FD_187145 | JGI IMG/M metagenome (GOLD analysis project Ga0209253, IMG submission 187145) | Freshwater lake sediment microbial communities from the University of Notre Dame, USA, for methane emissions studies - BRP12 BR (SPAdes)... | ecosystem: Environmental > Aquatic >...
ACTGTCAAAAGAAGAAAATAAAATCCTTAAAAGTTTTGAGGACGGTGAATGGGTTTCGGCACCGAACAGCGCGAGAAGGAAAAAGGAGCTGATCCAGCATGCCCGGAATACCCTGAAGAAGGATAAGCGGCTGAACATACGGATATCCGAAAGGGACCTTGTTGAACTGCAGAGAAAAGCGGTCAAAGAGGGGCTTCCGTATCAGACCTACGTTTCCAGCATAATTCACAAGTTCATTAGCGGCACGCTTGTTGAAGTAAGCAAATAACGGTCAATTAAAATAATTCATCCATCCGCTTTCAGCAACGCCTGATCTTAGCCGTTATGTCTCATGATACCTTAGGCCGCATGCAGGAGCAACAATGAAGATCAACATTGACGAACTCACAGAATCAGAACTTGTCGATCTCAACCATAGGATCGTGGAGCGCCTTCGGTTTCTGAACCAAATGCGCGCACATTCGAGGATGCTTGAGTTTAAAATCGGTGACCGTGTCAGCTTTAAGCCGGATGGTCGTCCACCAGTAACTGGCATGCTGACCCGCTATAATAAAAAAACGGTTACGGTTATCACTGATGACGGCCAGCACTGGAACGTGTCGCCCAGTTTGCTGTTCAAGGCGGAGTCACCCGAAAAAGTGGAATCCAGCAGGGCTACCGTGCTGCCGCTCAAGAAGAAATGAACTCACCATAAAAATAATTTTGTTAATTCTTTTAAAGCGAGAGCACATGACTGATGCTTACGGAAAGGGCGGGCTTGTTGTACGGCTTCATCAATAGATCTGCAACCCCCGCCTGCTGCGCTTTTTCCAGCGTCATCGCTTCACGATATTGAATGCCTCTGGCTCTTTTTTATCCTCTATGCTAAATAATCCGGGGATGATGTTTGAAATTGAAACTGTATTTAAAAAGGAGCTGCCATGAAAAATAATCCGTATTCTAAAATCAACCGGCTGGCTGCTGTGGCCATCTTTGTATTGTCACTCTGCTTCTTTGCCGTTGCGCCAGGAAATATTTATGCCGGCGCAGACGCTGTTACCCAGGCCACCGTCACGTTCTGGCCGCAGTCATATGCAAAGCTATGGGGGGAGCAGAAGGATGCCAATCTGCTGCTGCTTCGGACCTTCAGAGAAGAGGTCCTGAACAGCACTGCGGCTGGCAGGGAAATCACGCACCGGCTCTACGACAACTCGCTGGAGCTGTCTCTGCTGCTGGCATTAAACCCTGTGCTTGCCCGTCAGGCAAGGGAAGTCGCGGATGAGCTGTTGCCGTCCGTTGAAACACGGCTCTATACCGGTGAGGCAGCAATAAGGCAGCAGGCTGTCGAGGACATGATAGCGCTGCTTGATCAGTTTGCAGTCAAGGGAAGTCCCAGGCTGAAGGGAGACCTCGGGTACATTCGGGAGGCCCTGTGTGCGGGAGCGATCATGGATGCGCTGCAGGTCATAGTAATTGAATGACCCCGGCATTGTGGAAGGCATTGCAGGGTGATAATCTTAGTCTGATTCCGGAGAAGGAACACGGCATGAAATTCTTAAAAAATCGTTTGTTCATTGCAGCGGTCATTGCTGCTGTAATGGTATCAGGCACAGCGCTGGCCGAAACGCCCCTTGTCGACCCGCAGATCCCCAATGGCGAGCGTGCAGTATATGACTCAAAGATCGGCGACAATAAGTTCACTGTAGAAAATACGGTTGCCGTTAAAACCGAAGGCGGCCGGGAGCTGTATGAAATAACCTCGCTCTCGCAGCGCCAGGACAAGGTCATACAGTTTGACAGGAAAACCATGGCGCTCATTTCTGTTCACACCCTGCGCAAATACCCTGATGCCACCCTTGATTCAATGCTGAAGGTGGTGAGCGAGAAGCAGACCTTTAAGGACCGGGAAATCAAGATCGCTGACTTTAATATTCTCATGTACCTCATGCGCGGCTATCCCTTCGGCAAGCTGCCGTCACTTAAAATCGGCTACTACGGCGAAGGAAACGAGAAGAGCTACACCATGACGCTCACCGACAAAGGCATTGAAAAAGTTACCATCAAGGATAAAGCGTATGACTGCTACAAGCTTGAATTCGGCATGAGCAGTTTCATTGGAGCGTTCCTGCCGAAACTGAACCTGTGGTACAGCGCAGCGCCTCCCCACTACCTGGTAAAATATGAAGGCCCTGAAGGGCCCCCGGGCACTCCCAAAAGGGTTCTTGAGCTGGGACAGTATGAAGTGAAAAGTGGAAAGTGAAAGGGGAAAAGAGAAAAGTGAAGGGTGGAAGGTGAAAAAGCCGGGCAAGATTATATGAAGCTGGTGCGGTACATAAAAAGTTCTATCTATGCAGCGATCTTGCTGCTGGCGGTGACCGGCTGCATGCAGAAAGAACTGGTGCGGGTGGACCTGGATACCTATCTGAAAAACCAGCAGCAGTATAAAGACAAGCACGTTGTAATTACAGCAACACTTAAAGATATCGCAGAGCACTTCGACCGCTATAAAGGCAGGGAGATTGAGCTTTCCGCGCCGCTTACCTATTACGGCAGCAGCGGGTTCTGGACCTGGTATGTTCTTCTGGAAAAAGACGGGAAAAAGCTGCGCTGCTATGAGTACAAGTACCGGAACTGGCCGGACCCTACCGCGGTTGATCTGGCGCTGTCGGCACGGGCGCGGGGAGGGGATGTGACAGCCCGGGGCGACCTCATGAAAGACGGGCTTGATCTCAACCGCCTTAAATACAACGGCTATGATATTGATACCAATTCAGATCTGTACCAGTACCGCTACGTTCCCCTGGGGCGTTACTGGTAGCGTCCCGGGCCTACCGGTTGGGCGGCAAACCGAAGTTACTGAACTTTTCAAAAACCTCTGCGCGCTTTTTTGCAACCTTCTTATTGAAGCCCTCGGCATTAATCACGAACCGCTCGTGGGTGGCCTCGGATATTTTATCAACCCCGTCATCGGCCGTAATTGAGAAAACCAGCTTCTTGCCTTCCACGTTCTCCAGCTTTACCTGCACGTTAATGGTCAGGCCGGGAGGGGTCGCGGCAAGGTGGTTCAGGGTAAAGCCGGTGCCAACGCTCTGCTCATCAGGCCAGTCAAGATGGGCGGTGAGCAGCTTGATGCACGCCCACTCAAAAAGCCCGACCATGAACCCGGTGGCAAGAACATTGGGCATGATCTGAAACTCCGGGGCTTCGGGAAACAGGTAGGGGACGGTTTTATTTTCCGGAACCGTATATTTGAATTCAAGCGACAGTCCCGGTTTCAAAGTATCTTTCATAAACAGCCTCGCGCTCTTCATGTTCCGTGATGATGTGTTTGAGGGCCAGGGATTAGACCCGCGCTGGCCCTCAAACTCAGAACTTCAAGCATTCAATACTATGGCTATTTCGGCAAAGCACCAACAATAGCTTTTACCACGCCATCACTGCTTACTGCTTCAATAGTCAGCAGGTTGCCCTTCTTGCTGTAATAGTCGATTAACGGCGCGGTCTGCCTGTTGTAGGTCGCAAGGCGGTTCAGGATTGCCTCCTCGGTCTCATCGCTTCTCTGGATGGTGGGGCTGCCGCACTTGTCGCAGATGCCTTCCTTCTTGGACGGCATTGTCTTCACATTATAGATTGCCTGGCATGACGAGTTGGAACAGGTGCGCCGGGTGGTGAGGCGGTCCAGCACCACCTGCTTGCCGATCTCCATGTTGACCACGAGGTCAATGGCAAGGTTAAGCTTCTTCAGAAGTCCGCCGAGAGACTCGGCCTGGGGAATGGTGCGGGGAAACCCGTCCAGGATAAAACCCTTTTTGCAGTCAGGGGCCTGCAGCCGCTCTTCCATCATGTCCATGATCAGGGAATCAGGAACGAGATCGCCGCGGTCCATATACTCTTTTGCCTTTTTGCCGAGAGGGGTGCCCTCCTTCACGTTATTGCGCAGCATGTCTCCGGTTGAAATATGCGCTGAGCCGTCATGGGCGATAAGCAGCTTGGATACGGTGCCCTTGCCTGCTCCCGGTGAACCTAACAGAATGATTTTCATACGTGCCTCCTTTTATCCGCTGGTAGCGGTACTGGTGAATTGTATAGCAGGCTGTTGAAAAACACCCATCTGCTTCGTTGCGCTCATCCCTCGTCATTGCGGCGTACAGCACAGTACGCCTCATTCCTCAGGATTTCGCGCGCCTTGCATCTGTATGTTTTTGACCAGCCTGGAAAAAACTACTTTTTCAACAACCTGATAGTGATTTGTCAGAACGTGAAATGTACTAAAAAAGAGCCCTCGCTGCAACATTAAATTTTTCATCCTCTCTCTTCTTCAGCGCAGAAATGACTGTATGAACTCCCGCACCTCCTGTTTGCCTCTGTAAATACCGAAGTGCCCTTCGCAGAGAATGTCCGCCTCAAGGCCCAGGAGAAACTTCAAAGACGTTATATAGTCCCTTCGGTTGGAAAGAAGGTCATCATGGAGAGGGCCATGAATATCCTGTCCGAAGAGAACCTTCTTCCCCGTTACTTCAGTTACCAGCACCATGGAGCCGGGCGAATGACCGGGACAGTGATACGCAATGATGCTGTTGCTGCCGAGCTTGAAGGTCTCCGCTGCTGACCGTATTTTATGGTCAATTGCTAATGGTTCCAGGTACGCGTTGTACCACTGTGCGGCAGTTACCCTGCTGTCACCTGATTCAAGGTACTCTGCATCACGTTCATGCGCAGCAATGGCGCAGCCATAATGCTTCCGGACCGCTTCAGCACCGCCCGCATGGTCATAGTGGCAGTGGGTGAGGAAAAGGTATTCTATCTTTGCGGCTGCCGGCAGGCACTGAGAAATATTCTGTACCAGCTGCTGGTGGCCATTCCCGCACCCGGCATCAATGAGAGCAGCCGCATTATCAAAGGCCAGCAGATAAATCGCGGCATCGCCGGAACCGGTCAGGCTCTCTCCGCCTACCTGCCAGACATGATCAGTTATTTTCATAGCCTGCAGTTTTCCCGGCATTACTCTTTTATGAAATAGCGATGGTACTCTTCTTCCGCGAGGTGGCTTTGCAGAAGCCTGCTCACAAGCGAGAAGATTTCGTTAAGCTCCCCGTCGGTGAGCCGTTTTCTGAGAAGCGCCATGAGCCCGTCATCAGAGAATTTCTGCAAATAGCATACAACCGTGTTCTCATCCGTTTCACGGTCAAAACCAAAACCGATCAGCCCATCATAGTGTTCAACAAATTCATGGGAGTGTTTGGACATAATAAAAACCGGCCTTTAAAAACAGATTGAACATTTTATTTCACCTCTACAATAAACTGGCGGTGCTCGTCTTTCAGGGTTGCGGCATCGATGACCTCAAGGGTTCTGTTTTTCATGGATGGCGTGCTCAGCGCGTCAACGCACACCCGGGCAATCTCCTGCCTGCTGACCATGCCCGATATTTTCCCGCCCTCGCCGAATGCCACCTTCCCGGTGAGTTCTCTGTCTGATAAGCCGCCGGGACGGATAATAGTATAACTTATGCCGCAGCCCCGGATAAACGCCTCTGACTTTTCTTTCATCCTGAGCACCGGGGTCATAAGCAGCCTGAATATAAAACTAATGGCATATCTGCTGTCCCCCGTGCCAATGGAGGAGATGACCACCATGTGCTGCAGGCCCTTTTTCAAGGCTGCCCTGGCCAGGTTTTGATTACCCATGTTGTCAACAGCATTGTTCTCCCTGGCGCTAAAAGGCTTCTTTGAGCCGATAGCGCTGATAAGAAACGCCGCTCCCTCAAGCGTCCGCTCAAGCGATGCGGGTAAGGCAAGATCAGCTTCCGCTATCTCAATCCCCTTCTGCTGCTGAATAGCCGCGGCTGCAGCAGAGCGGACCAGCGCCCGCACGTTATAACCTCTGGCTGCCAGCTCCTGCACGATGAGCCGGCCTGTTCTGCCGGTAGCACCGGCTATTGCGACAATCTGATTCTCTTTTCCCATAAGGCTCCCCTTAATTATATTTTTAACTGGTTGTTGAAAAAGTGGTTTTCTCCCAGGCTGTTGTTATAGTTTCTGCAGCATGGTGATGAGCTGTCCTTTTCCCTTTTCCCGGAGTGAAGCGCCGTGGCTGGGTAATAGTGCATCAAAATCATATGCAAGAAGTTTGTGCAGGCTTTTCACCGCCTGGTCATAGTCCCTGCTGTACATTTTAACCGGGGGATTTAATTCATCCCTGCCCGGCGCGGGGAAACCCGTGCTTTTACCTATGACACAGTCGCCTGTTATGAGCGCCTGGTTCTTGTAGAGCAGACAGATGCTTCCCGGGGTATGGCCGGGCACATGGATAACCTGAAGGTCTTCGCAAAAAAAATCGCAGTCCTGCAAAGGGTGATCAACAATGCAGGGTACAGTCTTCAGGTATTGAAGAATCTCCGGCGGGATAAAGGCCGGCGGCGCAGGCTGCTCCCTGCCCTCAACGACCGGGATGTCAAGCCCGTGCAGGGCAACCGGCACCTGGAGATATTCCTTCAGCTGTTTTAAGTTGCCGGTATGGTCGCTGTGGCAGTGCGTGCAGATGATGGCATCTATGGTTATTTTTTTCTCCCGCAGAAACCTGATAATCGTTTCATAAGCCCCCTCCTTCATCAATTTTTTTTGCTCTTCACTCTCAAAGGCAAAACCGGTCTTTTCCAGAAAGGCAATAACCTCATCATGCAGAGGCCCGGAACCGGTATCAACCAGGACATTTTTTTGCGCTTGAATGACGAATACTTTTGTGTTTGCTATTGCCAGCTCGTGAACACCTGCTATCTGCATTGCACCGCTCCTGTTCATCTCTCTGAGAAGGGAGAAACCTCAATGGGGCTAAAAAATTTAATTGGCCTGCATAATTTTTAATAATATCCTGACTGCTTTTTTATTCAACCATTTTCCGCAGCTGCTTTTTCATGGTGTCTATTAATAACGCCCCGGCTTTTGATTAAAAAGTAGTATGTACTGATACTTGTTTTTATGGTATTAATAATAACAACAAATTTCATCGAAAACTGTTATAAAGAGCAATCTCTGGTCTTGCAAAAAGGATTTCTTTAAAAAAACATTTTTTGTTCCGAAAGATGATAGGAGTCTGGAGAGAGTGGTAAATTATAAAAGCAGAACAGGGAAAAATCCGCAAATAAGATTTGCCTATATAATAAATACATATTAAAATAATTAAATATATGAAAAAAGATTTATTGCTCATTAATCCTCCCATAACCCTTGAAGAGCGTTATGGGAGCTTTGCATCTGTCGGCAGCCAGGCACCGCCTCTGGGTCTCTGTTATATTGCGGCGACAGTGAGACAGGTAAGCTATAGCGTGCAGATCCTTGATGCGCCTGCCTTTGATATGGACCTGCCCCGGACCCTAACAGAAATTGCCAAAGCCAATGCTGAACTAATAGGCATAACTGCTTCCACCGTCTCAATAACGCGGGCAGGGGAACTGGCAGCGGCAATAAAAAAGCAGGGCATTACCGTTCCCATTCTTATCGGAGGCCCCCATGTTTCCTCTCTCCCGGCAGAAACACTGCAGGAGTTTAAGGAATTTGACATTGGGGTTTTGAATGAAGGCGAATATACGGTCCCCGAGATAATAACCTGCTATAAAAATGGCGGGGCTATCAGCGATATTCCGGGCATTGCCTACCGTAAAGGAGCTGAGGTCCTTCTTTCCGCGCCCCGGGCCAACATAGAAAACCTGGATGCATTGCCGTTCCCGGCCTGGGACCTGATACCCTCGCTGCCAAAATATTACAAACCATCACCCCATAGTTATTATCAGCTGCCGTCCTCAACACTGCTTACCTCTCGGGGCTGCAACGGGACCTGTACCTTCTGCGCCCGCCCCTTTATGGGTGAAAAATACCGGAGCCACAGCGCTGAAAACACTATTGAGATGATTGACCATCTGGTGAAAGTCTATGGCATCCGGGATATTATGTTTTACGACGACAACTTCCTGCTTGATAGAAAGCGGGTGACCAAAATCTGTGAAGAAATCCTCAGAAGGAACTACAAACTCAGCTGGTCATGCCTGGCAAGAACCGATATCATGCCCGATGATTTCTTCAGGTTCATAAAACGCGCCGGTTGCTGGCAGATTGCCTATGGCATTGAAAGTGCCGACCAGAAGATCCTGGATAATCTTAAAAAGAGGACCACCATAGAAAAAGTTGCCGAAATGATCCGGAAAACCAATGAAGCCGGAATTCACTCACGGGGCTATTTCATGATCGGCTGCCCCGGCGAAACTTTGGAGACGATGGCAAAGACAACCCGGTTTATTACGGAAAGCGGGCTCAGAGACTTTCATGTAACCTTTTGTACCCCCATGCCGGGAGCGGAACTTTTTAAAACAGCTGATCAGTATGGCCAATTCGAGCGCGACTGGAAAAAGCTCGGCTTCTGGGAACCGGCTTTTATCCCTGCCGGGCTCACCAAGCAGGATCTCATAAATAACCACCGGAAAATGTACCGGAAATTTTATCTGCGGCCACAGGTGATTGCCCGCTATGTCTTTAAATTTATCACCAGTCCCAGAAGCATTGGCAATACCATCCGGGCCGGGCTGAACGTGGTTGGTTATGGCTTTGGAGATATCGTGCGGAGGAGATTAAACAAGTTTATCGGAGGCACCCGATATAAATCGGCGCTCAGGGGATTGGCGAAAAGCAAACTGCTAAAATAAGCCCTTACAGAATGCTCAACCGGGGTAGATTAGCCCTGAACATTTTACGGTTATCGAAACCCGCGCATTACCAGCCGCCGTTTCAATCCGAAAAAGGTATTAATAGTAATGCATATCGTCTTTGTATCATCTGCATGTGAAACACTTGCCATAGAGTACCTTGCTACTGCCCTCAAACAGGCCGGGCACAAGTGCTCGCTGTGCTTTGACCCGCAGCTCTTCAACGATACCTTTCTCTATTATAAACGACTGCATAAATTTTTTGACTACACTGAAGATATCATTACCGAATTGAAATCCTGTAAGCCTGACCTGGTTGCCTTTTCAGTGGTGTCTGATAATTATCCCTGGGCAATACGCCTTGCTGACCGGATAAAAAAGGCCCTGCAGGTTCCCATTGTGTTTGGCGGTGTGCACCCGTCCTCGGTGCCGGACTATGTTATCAGGCAGCCATCAGTAGATTATATAGTAGTGGGAGAAGGTGAGGGGGCGCTGGTTGACCTTGCAGACAACCTGGGAAATCCAGCCATCTGCCGCACCATTCCCAATATCTGGGCGAAAAACGGAACAGAGGTGTTCAAGAATGAGGTGCGGCCGCTCATCGAAGACCTTGACGCGCTGCCGTTCCCGGATAAAGGCATCTTTTATGACAAGCTGCCCTTCTTTGCAGAGGGCTACATAACTATTACCAGCCGGGGATGCGTAAATAAATGCACGTTCTGCAACAACTCTCTCTACAAGGATATAATCTATCCCGGCAAGGGCAGATTCATGCGCCGGAGAAGTCCGGAAAATGTCCTTGCAGAACTGCGCTGGGCAAAAGCAACCTATAATTTTTCCGCGGTGCATTTCTGGGATGAAATATTAATCAGCGACAAGAAATGGCTTTTTGAATTTCTGGATGGCTATAAGAAAGATATAAATCTGCCATTCACCGCCTGCATTCATGTTAATTTCATCGATGAAGAGTCTGTGGCTCGGCTCAAGGAGGCAAACTGCTGGCAGGCGATTATGGGTGTTCAGTCCCTCAACGAAGAGCTGAAAAAAAACATCCTCAACCGCAGGGAAAGCAACGAGAAGGTGAGAAGCGCGATCCTGCTGCTGCGCAGTGCCGGCATTCATGCAATCTGTGAAAATATGCTGGGCCTTCCCACGCAGACTGAGGATGACCTGGTCAACATGCTCTCGTTTTATAATGAGACCCGGCCCAACCGTCTCAGCCTCTATTTCCTGCGCTATTTCCCGCGCACCAAGATTATAGATATAGCCATGGAGCATAAGATGCTCACGCCCCGGGACGTGGAAGAGATAAATGAGGGCCTCACTGCCCGCTCGTTTATCCAGGGCGGCACCATTACGATAAAAAACTTCGCCCGAATTCAAACCTATCTGGTGGTGCTCCTTGCTCTTCCCAAATGGCTGAACAGAGTTCTCATCCGGGCCAGGATCTACAAGGTTTTTCCGGACCTGGGCATGCTTGCCCACAGCATTTCGCGTCTGCTTGACCGGCACAAGGAATATGATGTTGATGCGGCTAACTTTATGGCCCGGTACCGGCTGTTTGCACGAAAAAAACTGGCAGACAGGATACGGACGCTTTTTCCGCGGCCTGGATTAAATAAAAAAACCGGGCACGTCAAAACCGTTTGACGCTTTTTCCCTTGCATTCCGTTCTACTATAAAGCCGATACATGAAAATTCTTCTCCTATCCCTGTTGCCAACGACTGAAAATTTCGGGGTTAAATACCTGCATGCCAGCCTGCTGCAGGAGGGCCATCAGTCAGCAATTCTTTTCATTCCCTCGCATACCCAAAATGTTCAAGACCCGCTGCTCGATTTTATTGCATCATATCAGCCGCAGTTAATTGGCTGCGGGTTTATGAGTTATGAAGCCCCGTTTGCTGCCTATATCGGCAAAAGCGTCAAAGCGCGGTATCCTGATATACCGTTTCTGGTTGGCGGCATACATCCCACCATAAGCCCTGAAGAGTGTCTTGAGTATGCTGATATGGTCTGTATTGGTGAAGGGGAAGAGACCGTCCTGGAGATAGCGCACGCACTGGAAAAAAATGCCGGCTTCGCACACATCAACAACATAGCATTTAAAGATGACTCAGGGATAACAAAAAATCCGCTCCGCCCGCTTATAGATGATCTGGACCGGATCCCGTTCCCTGAACACTTGCCGGCTCATTCCTATGTCTACCATGGAGGCAAAATCCTCGCCATGGACATGAAGCTTTTCAGGCAGTATACCCGCTATGACGGCAAGGCATATAATATGATAACCTCCCGGGGGTGCCCGTTTACCTGCGCATACTGCTGCAATTCATTTTTATCCCGGCTTTACGGCACAAAAAAAATAAGAAAGAGATCCCCGGGCAATGTGATTGAAGAGCTGCGCTCGGTCATAAAACAGTTCCCTGGTATTATCCTGGTGAATATTCATGATGACTGTTTCCTGGCCCACAGCAGAGAGTGGCATGAGGAATTCGTCGTCGATTATAAAAAGTGGATAGCCCGGCCGTTCATTGTGCGCTCAACACCGCTCCACCTGACCGAAGAGAAGGTAAAGACCCTGAAGCCGGCAGGTCTTGCCTGGGTAACGATGGGGCTGCAGTCAGGAAGTGAACGGATCAACCGGGAAGTATATCACCGTCATGTTTCCAATGAAAAATTTTTAGAGGCAACCGACATCGTGCGGAAATACGGCATTAGCGGATACTACGATGTCATCCTCGATAATCCTTTTGAAACAGAGGAGGATGCGTTGAACACCGTGCGCGTCCTGCAGAACGTGCGCAAGCCTTTTCAGCTTCAGCTCTTTACCCTCACCTTCTATAAAGGTACGGAGATTTTTGACCTGCTTCACGAAAAAATGGGTTCCCTTGATCTGGGGATCAGAAATTATTTTAACTACCAGCCCACGTATTTGAATAAACTGGTGAGGATTTCTCCGCTGATTACATCCCCCATGATAGACTATTTTGCACGGAACAGAGAAAAACTGATTGCAAAATCAGTGCTTGCTATTTTATATTTTTTCATCGTGATTTTTATTGAACCCGTATCTTATTTCTACCTTATGCTTAAAGCTTTTAATTACAACCTGCTGCTCACTATTAAAATTGCTCTTCCAACATTTAAAACTAAAATACGCGAGCGTCTCATGAGCTTTGGGTTCGGCTCCTCCTGAAAAAACGTATCATGTCAAGAACACGTGCCATCCCTATATTACTGCTCATTATTATAACATCTGCCGTTTCCGTTACTCTTTTCCTCAAGCCTGCAGATATCCTCTCACCGTCTCCGATTTATACCGATGACTATGTCCTGCACTATTCCCAGTGCCTCACCAGCAGGTATTTTCTCTCCTCTTCCGGCAGGTGCTGGGGCTATGATCCCTATTTTCTTGCCGGGTACCCGAGCGGTGCCTTGGCAAATGCTGATAATAAGGCCTGGGAGCTGTTCTTTTTTGTTCTGTCCCCGCTGCTGGGACCGTTTGCCTTTAAATTGTATCTTATTTTGTTTTTGCTCCTGTACCCCCTGTTTCTCTACGCTGCAGCGCGGAACTTTAACCTTGCCCGAGGCCCCAGCCTGATTGCTTCCGTGCTGGGAATACTTTTTTTTCATCTTTCTCTTCCCGTCGAATTTGTGTCCTGGGGGATGCTCTCCTATGTTTTTATGGTCTACTTTTCCATCTACCTGCTATCGCTCTTCTATAAACTCTTTGAATCATTTACGGTAACACGCTACCTCATCCTTTGCGTACTTACCGCGCTTTCCCTGTTAATGCATATACTGACTCCGGTGCATCTCTTCATCCCCCTTGCTGTTTTATATGCCGGTAACGCGGCCAGGCTGTCTCTCAAGCAGCATGCCGCAATGGCCGGCATGGCCCTGTTTGTGCTTGCTGTGAACAGCTACTGGCTGCTGCCGGTGCTGCAGTTTTTTAACGATAAAACCGTGCGGCCTGAAAATTATGAGTTTACCCTGCAGATCAAGAACCTTTTTGAGCCCCTCAGGGTCTATGTTTTTCAGCAGCCGAGTGTTATGCATCGCAAGCTTCCTGAATTAAACAGAACTTTTATTGACACATTCGTGCTGGGTTTAAGCCTCTACGGACTATATTCCTGGTGGAAAGAAAAAAGGTTTAACCTGTTTTTGGCGTTTGCAGCCGGGGGGCTGTTTCTTTTCATCATTGCCTATTATGGTTCCCACACCAATTTCTTTCCACCACTGCAGCCCCAGCGTTTCACCATTCCGTTAAATATACTGCTCATCATTCCCGCATGCGCCGGGTTGTATCTGCTGGCACGCACCCTATTGCAGGGGAAACCCGCGGCAGCAAAGCTGTGCGCTGCCTGCCTGCTGCTCATAGTGCTGGTGGCGCCGGCAGGAAAGATACTGTACACCATTTACACCTGCAAGCTGTATCGCCTGAGCTGCGCTGTTCCTGCCCCATTTGTGAGATTGACCGCCTATTTTAAAGACCATACGTCGCGCGCGGGCAGAATTCTCATTGAGGATTCTGAATTCGATACCCTGCATCAATTTTTTGGTTCTCATTACACCGCCCTGTTACCGGAGTACGTGCAGCGGGAATATCTGTGCGGCCCCCGGCCCATGTATCCCATCCTCCACAGCTATGCAAGCTTTACCGCGGGTACACTCTTTGAAAAAAAGATTGAAACCTTCTCCCTTCAAGAACTGCAACGCTATTTTGACGGCTATAACGTGCGCTGGATTGTGGCCTGGCGCACAGATTCAAAACAGTTTTTCGACCGGTTCCCCGGCTATATTGTGAGACTCTCTGACATTGACAATTTTACCGTGTATGAAGTTAAGAGAACGGCCACTTTTTTTCTGAAGGGGTCGGGAACCGTGCGTGCTGATTATAACCGGCTGGAGCTTACCGATATCGTCCCTGAACAGGGGGAGATAATAATTTCCTATCACTGGATGAAGTTTTTCAAGACCATCCCGCAGGTCCGGATTGAGCGGGCCGACGCCCTGGGTGATCCGGTGGGATTTATAAAGATCCTAAATCCGCCGCCATCATTAGTGGTGGTTAACGGCTATTAATCAGTTTTGTTCCACAGAGTAAGCGGTTATGTCTGCAAAACAGATGAGCTGACAATTCATTTGTTGCTAAAAAGTTTAATTAATGATTGGAGAAACAATGGCATCTTCACTGATTCAAAAAATGTACGAAGATTTCAAGGCACGGGGGGAATACAGCCTTCCGCAGGAACTGCTGCCGCCTGAAAAAGGCTATTGTTTGAATGCCTGGGTGCGCGAATTGTTTAACCACTACCAGGCAGAGGGCATTGTCGCCCGGGCACTCGATGACCTGCCGGCCATAAAGCTCTCTCAGCAGCCGGACCTCAATCTCGCGCTGCAGGACATTCATAAGTTTATTATCAGTGATTTAAATCTTATCCCGCTCGAAGGGAAAAGGAAAATTATAGAGCAGGCCGTGCGCCACGAGACTGGTGCGGAAGCCTGGCACCATATCATCCCTCTTTTACTGGAACAGCTGCAGGGGATGAACAGAGAAACCGTTCAGGAGGAAGTGACCTGGAGGTTCAGCCCGGTGGGAGAAGTGCTCTGGGTGCTGACCTGGTTTTTCATGGAACGGGAAGAAGTAGTGCCGCCCCGGTCAACCCGCCTGGTGTGTAATCGTTTCCCCTATTACACGTGGATTCTGGAAAAAGAAGGGGAACCTTCGGTGGTGCAGAGCTTGTGGCTGCCTGATAACCCGCTGTGCCGCTGGGAATGGCTGGCAGCAGATCTTTTTTATCAGTGGCTGCAGACCGGAGAAAAATCCTGACGCGCCTGCCCCCCCCCGCGTCTATCAGGTTATTGAAAAAGTAGTCTTTACAGGCTGGTCAAAAATATCCAGATGTAAGGCGCGCGGAATCAAGAGGAATGAGGCGTAATTTTCAGTACGTCGCAATGACGAAGGATAAGCGCAACGCAGCAGATGGGTGTTTTTCAACAGCCTGTTAAACGCCGCGGGCTTTTCGGTATGCTTCCATCAATTCAGTTTTAGTAAAAAGTGCCTCGACTGAAGAAATATACTTTACGATCTCTTCTCTGCCGCCTTCCTCGCGGTCAACCAGCACGACTGCTTTTACCACCTCAAGCCCTTCTTCGCGGGCGGCCTCGATGGCCCTGATGGTGGACCCGCCGGTCGTTATAACATCGTCTACGATTACCACCCGGTCGCCTGGCTGCACATCGCCTTCAACAAGTTTTTTCAGACCGTGCTCCTTGCGCTCTTTTCTGATGACAAAAGAGTTGATCTTCTTTTTATTGAGAAACGCGGTATAGGCAACCGCTGAGGCAATGGGGTCAGCCCCCAGGGTCAGTCCGCCGATGGCATCTACGGGAAGCGCCTGTATCAGATCAAAAATCATATTCCCGATCAGATACTTTCCTTCAGCGTTGTGGGTAACCTTCCGGCAATCGACATAAAAATCGCTCATCCTCCCCGATGCAAGCTTGAACACCGGAGTGTCGCTGTATTTTACGGACTTTTCGATCAGGAGTTCTTTGAGACGAGCTTTGCAGGTATGGTCCATGGGTATAAACCCTATATGCTCGGGCTTACAGTGTCAAGGGTTTTAGCAATTTAAATCTTCCCTATAATAAAGAAAGGCAGCGCCCGGATCAGGCCCTGCCTTTCTACCCCAAAGTTGCTTTAGACAATCTCTTTTCTTTATTTCGCCTGCTTCTGTGTCACCAGTGAAATCACCACCAGCGTTATAAAACTGAGCGGTATCGATATGATGCCGGGGTTATCAAGGGGAATGGGGGCCTGTGTAGCAGGCAAGCCATAAATGTCCGCATAGGTGCTGGGAGAGAGCAGAATCATCCCCAGCGCTGATACCATGCCTACTACAATGGAAGCGGCAATCCCTTTAGAGGTCGTTTTTTTCCAGAACAGCAGCATGATGATTGCCGGCAGATTGGCAGATGCGGCCACGGCAAACGCAAGGCCTACGAGAAACGATACGTTCATTCCCTTGCAGAGTATGCCCAGCAGTATTGCGATACAGCCGACAACAACTGCCGAAATTTTCCCTGCCTTAACCTGGCCCTGATCGGTCATTTCAATGCCTAAAAAATTTGACATCAGGTCATGTGCCACTGCCCCGGAAGCTGCGACAATGAGGCCGCTCACCGTACCAAGAACCGTCGCGAAAGCGATTGCGGATATTATGGCAAAAAGGGCGGTGCCGAAATATTTTGCGAGCAGCGGCGCCGACATGTTGCTGCTCTCAAGGTCAATGACGCCGGAGACCATTGCCCCCAGGCCCATGAACAGGGTGAGGATGTAGAAAAAACCGATGGAGCCGATGGCAACAATGGTTGATTTGCGCGCGTCTTTCGGGCTGGGGACCGTGTAATAGCGGATGAGGATGTGCGGAAGTGCGGAGGTGCCGAAAAACAGGGCGATCATAAGGGACACGAAATTAAGTTTTGACATGAAATCAGAGCCCTTATCCACTTTAAATTTCAGCCCGGGGCGCATGATATCTTTTCCGGAAGTCGGGTTCTGATAAAAGACTGAAACCTTGTCTTTGCCGTCGCTGATAGCTGCCTTGCCGAAACGGACAATCTCGCTTGATTCCAAAGTCTCAAGGAACTGAAACGGACCCAGGCCGCCGGTCTTGTCAACTTCCTGGCCATCCACAATAATCTTGCTTGCGCTGCCGACCTGGAAAAACTTCCGCGCTTCTTTGGGCTCGCCATTGTAGAGCTTGGTGCCGTCCGCGCGAGTCGTGAGCGAGAGTGCTTCTTCAAGCACCGGCGCCCCATTTTTTTCACCGGCCTTCCACCATGAATTAATGCCGTCTTTTTCAAGCTTTACGAACTGTCCCTTTTTATCTTTAAATTCACCGGCGATTTTATAGGACGTGTCCTCAACTGCAGTAATAGCTCCTCCTGCGGCAACAGCTTTCAGTGCTTTAAACTCGTGGTAATTTTCTGAAGGTTTCTTTGAAATACCGTTATTGAAAACGCAGATGGTAAGAATTGTGGAAAAAACGATCAGGAGGCCGCCTTTTATAAATTGAACATACGTTGTTGAGGTCATGCCGGCTGTCGCCACGATGAATATAACAATAGCGCCAACCATGATAACCCCGACATAATGGGGAAATCCCAGCAGCGGAGTAACCAGGTCGCCGGCGCCGACCATCTGCGGCACCAGATAGCACAGGGAAACAACAAGGGTGCTGATGGCTGCGGTGAGCTGTATTCCCTTGGAACCGAATTTATAATCAAGCGCGTCGGTAAACGTATATTTACCGAAACGCTTCAGGGGTTCTGCAACCACAAACAAGGCCACAACCCAGCCAGCAAGATACCCTATGGAATACAGAAATCCGTCATAACCGTCAAATGCGATCATCCCGCAGATTCCCAGAAAGGAGGCGGCAGAAAGATAATCACCGGCAAACGCTATGCCGTTGACACCCCAGTGAATGGTTCCACCGGCCGCATAATACCCTTTTGATGACTGCGTCTTCTTGGCAAAATACGATGAAATCCCGAGAACAGATAACACAAACGCGATAAACAAGCCGATTGCGAATGGCGAAGCTGCATAAATCATTGCTCAGTCTCCTTGCTATTTATTAACTGCATATTCCTTTTGTGAACAGAGGTAGTTGTAAATAAGTCCCATAACGATAGCCAGTAGAATCAGACCGAACCCGTACACGCCTGCCAGATTAAGGCCTGCAATCACTTTTACTCCCATCAGTTTGGGACTCACTACGTTTATGATTATAAAGCCGGCATACACTAAAGTATAAAAAATAAACAGATACACCCCGAGCTTTGACTTGTACTCTGACGCTTTGTCTTCTCCCCATTGTGTCGTTGGTCCGTGTGCCATAGTCTCCTCCTTATTTATCTATAGTGCTTACTTTGCTTAATAAATCTTTACTTGCTTTAAATTAATGGGATTTTATATTCAAATATTCCATCAATGTCAAGGCCAAAATACAAAAGTTCATAAATTTAACAGCATGGTGTTTAATATGTGAACACGCAAGCTCCGTCTAATCATTTGAATTCGCTTTAGAATTAATTTTAATCGCGGAAGCAGTTTTTTTATGTTTAATTATTGAACATTAGGGCTGTAATTTATCTTTATCTGTTTATTTTGTTGCCTATCCATAATCATTCCAACTATTTGATTTTATTTTGTATTTTTAGTTATTTTCTCATGAGCGGCATTCCCTTGCCTATGGCATGGATATTGATAAAAGAAAGTCTGAAAAATATAAGGGTTCGTGTATTTATTTATAGACCCTATTGACGGCAGCAGAAGTTCATAAACAAAAGGAGGAAGTATGACACAGGCAGTAAAAAACAAAGGATGGATGGTAACATTCGCAGGAACCGGCATTAACCTTGCCCTTGGCATTCTGTATACCTGGAGTATTTTCAAGGGCTCCATAGCAAAATCAATTGAGGCAAAAGACGGCATCTTCAGCTGGAGTGCAGCGCAGATGAATGACCCGTACTCTGTTTGCTGTCTCTGTTTTGCATTCTCAATGATCATTGCCGGCAAGTGTCAGGATAAGGTTGGGCCGCGCATAACTGCTTTTATCGGCGGCATTCTCGTGGCGATCGGGTTGCTGCTGTGTTCTCAGTCCAATAGTTACGCAGCATGGCTTCTGGGTTTCGGCGTGCTGGCCGGAGCGGGGATCGGTTTCGGCTATTCCGCGGCAACGCCGCCGGCCCTGAAATGGTTCCCTCCGGCAAAAACCGGCTTGATTGCAGGGCTGGTGGTGGCTGGTTTTGGGCTCGCATCAGTTTATATCGCGCCCCTGTCCGAGTATCTCTTAAAAACCATGGGCATCAATAATTCAATGATGCTGTTTGGCGTCGCATTTCTTGTCGTGGTGTGCGGGCTTTCCCTGCTGCTGGTTAATCCTCCGCAGGGCTATGTGCCTGAAGCTGCGACACAGAACAAAAAGGGAGCCGTTAAAAAATCCGCGTTGAGCGTTGATGCCACTCCCGCACAAATGATGAAGTCAGCCAACTTTTATGTGCTCTGGTTTATCTATTTCATCGGTGCTGGCGTGGGACTGATGGTTATCAGCAGCATCGCCGGCATGGCAAAGAAGAGCATGCCCAATGCAGCATTCCTGGCAGTGGCCATCATGGCGGTGGGCAATGCCGGCGGCCGTATTATAGCCGGCATATTATCCGACAAAATCGGCAGAAATTATACGATGCTGATGATGCTTCTGTTCCAGGCAGTGCTTATGCTTGCCGCCATCCCGCTGGTCGGCGCAGAGCACCCGAGTGCAGTCCTGATGCTGTTGCTGGCAACGTTTATCGGCTTTAACTATGGATCAAACCTGTCCCTGTTTCCGTCTCTCACCAAGGATCTGTGGGGGCTCAAGTCGTTCGGCATTAACTATGGAATCATGTTCACGGCCTGGGGGATTGGCGGGTTTGTCATGAGCAGGGTATCCCAGATGCTGCAAACAAACACCGGAAGTTTCAGCTCATCCTTTCTGATAGCCGCGATTATGCTCATTGTGGGAGCCGGGCTGACCTTCTCCATGAAAGCATCCAAGCCTGCCACTGTTCCCGCCGGCGTCATATTTGAACCCCAGTTGGGTTTTACCATGGCTGACGGTGGTGAAAAAATAGAAAAAAAGGATACGTAATCGCCCCTGCGGCCCCGCCCCATCTACGGTGCGGGGCCGCATCTCCTGAACGCCCAGAAAAAAAAGGAGAGATCGAACACACGGGATATATTATAAAACTTTTCAGGGCTGTTAACAAAAACGCTACTATACATACATGTCTGTTTATCACAACCCGGCTGAATACGGTTGCAAGTCTATGAGCAAAAAAGAGTGTCATCTGATTCCGGAAGAAGAAAAAAGATGCGTCTGGATGACCACCGGCCTGATCTCCTATAAGCTCTGCGCCCGTGACTACCGGTGCGAAACCTGCATGTTTGATCAGGTGATGCGCAATGAGGCCGCAGCAGAGGATTCCCGGCAGGAAGCCGGGACCGGGGAAGAGCTCTCTTCAGTGCCGGATGCCTCTCTCCATCTGCGCTGGTCGCTCTTTTATCATCCCGGTCACTGCTGGGTAAAAGTTGAGGACCCGGAAAATGTCCGGATTGGCATTGATGATGTGCTGACCCGGCTGATGGTTCGGTTGAAAGCAGTAGTTCTGCCGCAGGAAGGCGAGATGATACGTCAGGGGGAATGTTGCGCGCACATAATTCAGGAACACCATATCATACCGGTTATTGCACCGCTTACCGGAACCATCCAGCTGATAAACAAGCGGCTGCAAAAGGAACCTGAGCTGATAATGAGCGACCCCTGGGATGAGGGGTGGATGGTCACCGTAAAGCCCGCAACCCTTGAACATGACCTGCGGAACCTGCTGTTCGGCAAAAAGGCTCTCGCCTGGTACCAGCAGAAGCACCAGGAACTGACTGCAGCGGGCACGGCAATGCTGCAGCACTCATCGAACGACCTCGGCCCCACCATGCAGGATGGGGGGGTGAAAATAAATTCTCTTGCCGAGCTTCTCAGCGCGGAGCAGTACTATCAGATAATAGACTCTTTATCCCGGAGCGAGAATTGCCCTTCTCCGGAAAACTGCTTAACAACAAAGACCGTGCCATAAGCTGGCGGCTGTCATACAAAATCCTATCTGGCACGCCATACCTCTGCCACACCTCCACTGATGTTCCGCCCCCTGAACCTTACTTCAATCTGATGGTCTCCCGGCAGGTGAAACAAAGCTCGCGCGACTTCTGATCAATGTCCTCCACATAGGTGGATGCGTTAAGTACGCAGCCGGGATGAAAGCAGTGGAGCAGCCCGAAGGTGTGCCCCAGCTCATGCACTGCTTCTTTCAGGAGCCGGTCATGCATCAGGCCGGGGTTTTCCGGCAAACCGTAAAACTGATTGTTGAGCCGGTGCAGCGAAACCACCGCCCCGATGCCGTCAAGCTGCGCCTCGCCGAAAACATAGGTGAGTATGGGAATAAAAAGATCCATGCCGGTAATCCCCAGAATTTTGTATGCATCCGCTGGGGGCGCGGCAATTAACTGCCGCAGGATAAGAGAGGAGTTGTACTGTTTTCTGTGGGGGTCGAAGGTGTCCGGCAGGTTGACGTTAAAGGCGCGGCATTTCGTCTTGACGCCAAAGGCATGCTCAACGCAGCGCTGCAATTCTTCAATACAGCCGAGTCCCTGTCCGCTGATGGGCACGATGTAGATATAGAACATACTATCGGCGCGGCAGCACTATCATTTTTTTAACCGGTATTTTCCTATTTTATTATACAGGGTAAGCCGGCTGATCTTGAGGATGCCTGCAGCCTGAGCGACATTGCCCCCGGTGCGATCCAGAATATCTTTGATATGATTTTTTTCCACTGCCTCCAGGGTCTCTTCGCTTGACAGTTTTGAGGAAGGATGAAAGGGAAAAGCGAGATCGGATACTTCAATGCGGGGACCCCGCGCACCCACCATCGCCCGCTCAATAACGTTCCGCAGCTCCCGGATGTTTCCCGGCCAGTGGTATCTCATGAGCATATCCAGCGTTTCGGGAGAAAGATCGGTAACAGTTTTATTCATCGACTGGGAATATTTATTCACGAAAAACCGTGCTATCAGCGCAATATCTGATTTTCGCTCACGCAGCTGCGGCAGGGTTATGGAAAAAACATTGAGCCGGTAATACAGGTCTTCACGAAAGCTTCCTTCCCTGACCGCCTTTTCCAGGTCCTTGTTGGTTGCGCTGATAATCCTGAAATCAACGCTGATAAGCTTATCGCCTCCCAGCCGGGTGAACTGCCGCGTTTCAATGACCCGCAGCAGGTCCATTTGCATCTTCTCCCCGATATTGCCGATCTCATCCAAAAATATGGTTCCTTTGTCGGCCATTTCCAGCTTGCCCCGTCTCCGGTACAGCGCCCCGGTGAAGGCCCCCTTTTCATGGCCAAAAAGTTCGCTTTCCAGCAGCCCTTCCGCATAGGACCCGCAATTGATGGTAATGATAGGAAAATACCTGCGGTTGCTGTTGCTGTGGATAGCCCGTGCGATCAGTTCCTTCCCGGTGCCGCTTTCTCCGCGGATCATGACGGTTGAATCGGTCTGCGCGACCGTGGCAACCTTATCCATGACCTTTTTAAGTGCCGGGCTTTCTCCCACAATCTCCTCCGGGTAGGAGATTTCCTCAATCTGCTGCCGCAGCTGCATGTTTTCAGTAAGCAGCCGTCTCTGTTCAACTGCATTCCTGATGAGATGGCTCATATCATCAGGGTCGATGGGTTTGACAATGTAATCAAACGCTCCCTCTTTGAGCGCCTGGATGCTGGTATCAACTGAGGCAAAGGCGGTAATGATAATAGTTATAATGTCCTTATCAATCTTTTTTATTTGCCGCTGCAGTTCCAGCCCGTCCATGCCCGGCATTTTAATATCCAGCAGAACAATCTCCCAGGAATCCTCCTGAAGCTTTTTGAGCGCGCTGGTGGCTTCTTCAGCCGTATCTACCCGGTATCCGTCAAATTTAAACCATTTATAGAGAGCATCCCGTACCGAAGCTTCATCATCAACAATAAGAATGCCTATGTCGGCTGGTTTCATCGTGCAAAACTCCTTTATTACGTTTGGTTGGCAGCGCTCTGTTGTGTGCGGGGGAGGGTGATGACAAACTCGGTACCCGCGCCCGTGCGCGAATCCACCCTTATGGTGCCGCCGTGCCGCTGGACAATGCCGTATACCACCGACAGCCCCAGCCCCATGCTCTTATTTGATTCTTTTGTGGAGAAAAAAGGCTCAAATATGTGCGGCAGAACATCAGGAGGAATGCCCGCCCCAAAATCCTTCAGCACGATCCGAACGCGCGCCGGATCATGATAGTTTGTAGAGACAATAATGCTCCCCCCGGGGGATGACGATTCTATGGAATTAACAATCATGGCGATAAGGATCTGCTGAATGGCGCCTGCATCGCATTGAATCAGGTCGTCTCCCTGGCCCAGCTGTTTTTTGAGCTCCAGGTTTTTCATCTTGACGCTGTGGGCAATCACTTGCATGCTTACATCAACTATTTCATTGAGATGCGTCTCTTTCACTTCCCCTGAAGCCCGTTTTGCAAACTGCAGCAGGTTTTTGACGATGTCTCCGCAACGTTTGGCCTCGGCAGCGATAAAAGAGAGGTTATTATTGATCTCTGCCGCGGTTTCAGTGTCACCGGTAGCTTTGCTCAGATATCGGGACGAGAGTTTGGCATAGGATAGAATTCCTGAAAGAGGATTATTGATTTCATGGGCGACCATTGCCGAGAGCTTTCCCAGGGACGCCATTTTTTCTGCAAATGCCAGGCTGGCCTGGGTTTTTTTAAGCTCCTCTTCTTCAACCCACAGCTGTTTCTGGGTGCGGTAGCTCTGCCGGATAATGCTTGCGAGCAGCAGCAGCATCAGCAGCAGAATAACCCCTGAAATCCTCATGACGGAGCGGATCAGCAGGGCGATTTCCGCCTGAACGTCGTCACTGTAAATCCCGGTGCCGATAATCCAGCCCCAGGGTGCAAACCCCTTCACATAGGAGATTTTAGGCACAACGAGATTTTTATTGTCGCGGTCCTGCCACAAATAGTCAACATAGCCGAAGCCGTCCTTCTTCACCACGTTGACAAATTCCACAAACACCCTCTTCCCGTTCGGGTCCTGGTAGTCGCTTAAATCCCTGCCGTTCAGGTCCGTGCGGTACGGGTGTATGACCATGCGCGGTTGCATGTCGTTGATCCAGAAGTAGTCCTTCATCTCCTGGCCGTAGTGCAGGCTGCGGATCTGGTCAATGGCCTGCTTCTGGGCCTGCTCCCTGGTCAGCACCCCCAGCCGCACATCGTTATCCAGTTTCGCCAGAATGTTCCAGGCTGAGTTGGTCAGCTCGCGGATCATCTCCCGCTTGCGGTCCAGACTGTTTTTTTGAATGGTGGGAATGATAAACATAAACAGCGCCAGGATGAAAAGCGCGATGGTGAGGATGGTGGGAAGAATAATCCTCATGCCAAAGGATTTCCAGTGAAAAGGTAGCTGCTGGGCTGTCATGACGTTTTGAAAAAACTGATGCTGTAGATTGCCGTGCGTGTTTTAGTTCGTGTTACAATACCCTCACCTCAGCGCTGGCCTGATACCCCGGGTGCACCCCTGCACCATCCAGGCGGCTGGGGACAAACAGAATGAGTATATATGCTAAAGAGACCGTCGTGTCAATGGCCGGTTTCATGGCGCGATAGCCATAATGAAATAAAATTTTTAAATACAAAAACTGTCTCGTTCAAGCCGGGATAAAAAAGAAAAAATTTGCAGGGCTCAGAGGGTGCGAGGTTGAATAACCAGGTGGGACTGATTAAGGGTTTCTGTTTTAAAAAACATCACTCGATGCTGACCGGGGGCCGGTCCGGCCTGATGATTTTGAGCTTTATCAGCAGTCTTTCAATAAGGGGCGGGCGCTCCCATGCAATCTGGTGCATCACAATCCTGAACTGATAATCTGCATCTAAAAGGCCGAATCCCTTCCAGGTGTCGCCAAGACCGTAGTACCGCGTACAGGCATCCCCGTATTCAAAGAGCTTGTGATGATGGCCGAACAGCCACAGTCGCGGCTTAAAATGAGCCCCCAGTTCGTCGCTTCGGGGAAAACCGGTCGCGCCATAATAATCAAGCCCCGGCGAATTCGGCACGCCGATCCCGTTCGGGCAGTCATGGGTAAGAATAATATCAACGGCATCCCGAGGGATTGAAAGGCACTGATTAATATTGGCATCTGTGATGATCGCCCCCTTCTGCGTGTTGAAAGAATCCATATAGGCTGCCCCGCCGAGCGCCAGAAAGCGGTAGCCATCCAGGGTGTGGACGGTTCCCCGCGGGAGGTAGGTGAAAAAATCCCGGTATTTTTCCGTGAGCCGGGGGAAGGCCTGAAAGTCCTCGTGATTACCTTCTATGAAATATACCGGCCGGATAAACCGCTTGCCCTTCCTGATGAAGTATTCATGCAGATTGGCTTTATAAATCCCGAAGTCTCCCAGATGAATGACGCAGGAGATCGCATTGTTCAGGACCGCCTCGGCATATTCGACCTGCTGATTGATGGTATCGTAATAACAGTGCGTATCAGAGGTTACCAGTATCAATTAAACACCGCCCATCTGTCCGGTAAAGTCATAGCTCAATCGCGCCTGAAAATGTTTTGTTTGAGCAAATATCTCTTTTAGCAATTTGCGCTCAATGTAGGTCAGTTTTCTGGGACTGACATAGTTATCGGGATGTTTATTCCCCTGCATGATGGCCTCTGCCTGCGTGCAAAGACGGGTCTGCATCAGATAGCTGTATGCCTGTATCATCTCCTGATAATTTTGCTGCGAAAGAAGGTTGCGTTCATACAGCTGCTTTAATCGTTCAAAGGTATTGGTCGCCGCTATGTTATGCTGCAGCGCATAAATTCTTGCATAATCGACAATCGGCATCATGGAGCTTTTTATGTCAAAAGCTTTCTTGTTTTCCCCCACCGATTCTACAACAAAATTCCCGAAGAAACCTATGGGAGGGCTCAGCTGAAGCACGTTTCTTGCCAGCAATTGGAAAAAACGCGGGTTCTGCCCTATGACCGTATGTAAATGTTTTCGCAACAGCTGCACAAAAGTCTGTTCACCATAAGCGCCTCTGAAATCAAAAAAGATTTTCGCTTTCAGCAGATCTTCTGCCGTGCCGTTGGCAATCCATTCACTGAAATATCGCTTCCAGGTAGAGAGTGGCTGGCACCATTGCGGATTTTGCGCCATATTGTTTCCCTCGCAGTAGGAATACCCTGCCTGATGCAGCCAGCCGCAGACCCGCTGCCCCAGATTCAGGAAATACCCCTGCACCGATTCCTCAGCCTCCGGCGGCACATCTTCATAGATGATGGCATTATCCTGATCGGTTCTCAGCGTCTGCTCTTGACGCCCCTCGCTGCCGAAAATTATAAAAGTAAATCTGGCGGGAGGACTGCCAAGCTCCTGAATGGCAAAATCTATGAATTTTTGCAGCACGGCATCTACAATAATGGTTGTCAGATGATTAATATATTGAGGTTTTGCGCCGCTATTGATTACGGTATTGATAAGATACGGGAGTTCTGCATTGTGCTCAATGATGTCATGGGGAGCTTTGGCGTTATTGATATCCCGCAGAAGAATCGTGGGAGAATATTTTTGAATTGCGCTGATGTGGTCACTGCGAATCACACCAATAATACGGTCATGATTATTGGTCACAAATAGATGGGAAATGTGTTTTTGCTCCATCAGAAGACCGGCCTCAAAAATACACGAGTTGCAGGACATGGATATGACGGGGGAACTCATGATGCTTGAAACGGGCTTATCCAGATGACATCCTTTAGCCATAACATTTTTTCTCAAGTCCAGATCGGTAATGACCCCGACATTGTTTTCCTGGTTATCTCGTATCAACAGGACGTCGGTATCCCGCTGCTCCAGTAAGGATACCGCCGCTGCAATGCTGGTGGCGGGCGAACATACTACGGCGTCCTGTACCTGCAGGCTTTCTATCGGCTGGTTAAAAAAAAGCAAAGCCGCCTGCATTTCTGAAAGGAGGCGTTCCTGCTCTTCTTCTCTGGATTTAAGGTCTGTTATGTCTTCGAGAATCCCATCAACATAGTGCGGATTCCCGTCTTCATCTTTAATGACAACAGCCCAGATGGAGGAGAAAAAAAATGTCCCGTCTTTTTTCTTGAGCTTGACAATTTCTCTTTTAATTTCTCTTTTTGAAACCTGCGGCTCGACTTTTGGCTCAAATTTCTTCCGGTCGTCCGGATTAACATACAAATCGACCGCTGAGATAGAAAGAAGTTCTTCCTTGCTGTCATAACCAAGCAGCGAGACCAGCGCCGGGTTTACCTCGATAAATTTCGGGCTGTCGCCAATGGTCCTCCTGAACAGCCCGACATTGAGGTTGTTTGCCAGAGTACGAAACTTTTCTTCGCTCACACCTAACGCGTCCTCGGCCTGCTTGCGCTGGGTTATATCTGTTGCAACCACGATAAAGCCTGCCCGGCCCCCGATAACAATCGGGGATGTGGACAATATGACATCCCTGCTGCCCCCTGATTTGGTTTTCAACTGCGCTTCAAACCTTTCGGGAAGCGGCTTTCCCGCCATGAAATTCTGCAGGTGCCGGTAGCTGGGATGAGCTGGTGTCTGCACGAAAATTTCCTGGACGGGCATCTGCGAAAACTCGTCCTGGCTGTATTCAAGCAGCGCTGCTATGGTCTGGTTGGCATACATATACCTGCCCTCGAGCGCCATAAGCATGCCTTCAGCAGCAGACTCAACCAGGGTGCGGTATTTCACTTCAGACTCCTGCAGCGCCTGCTCCGCAATGCGCCGCTGCTGCTCGGTTCTGAAGCTCTGAATAATAATGGTTGCCAGCAGCACTGCCATGACCACCAGGATGAACAGCGAGATCTCAATGACATTGCGAATCAGCAGGGCAATTTCCGCCTTCACGTCTTCAATGTAAATCCCGGTGCCGATGATCCATCCCCACGGCGCAAATCCTTTGACATACGAGATTTTAGGTACAATGCGGGCTTTATCATCCTTCCACTGCCACATATAATTGACAAAACCGGAGCCCTCTTTTTTGACCACGTTGACAAATTCCACGAACACCCGTTTCCCGTTCGGGTCCTGGTAGTCGCTTAAATCCTTGCCGTTCAGGTCGGTGCGGTACGGGTGTATGACCATGCGCGGGTGCATGTCGTTGATCCAGAAGTAGTCCTTCATCTCCTGGCCGTAGTGCAGGTTGCGGATCTGGTCAATGGCCTGCTTCTGGGCCTGCTCCCTGGTCAGCACCCCCAGCCGCACATCGTTCTCCAGTTTCGCCAGAATGTTCCAGGCTGAGTTGGTCAGTTCGCGGATCATCTCCCGCTTGCGGTCCAGGCTGTTTTTCTCAATGGTGGGAATAACGATAGAAAAAATGGAAGTTAAAAACAGGGCGATGGTGATGGCGGTTGGCAAAATAAACCGCACCAAAAAAGATCTCCACTGGGGGGATACATTCTGCAACGCCATGATATAAAAGGAATAATTATGCGTTGGAAGGTTATTATTTATATCTCATACGGCCCGTTCATTGAACGGGCCCTGAAGGTGCGTGCTTGCGGGAAATGCGCTACTTTTCTTCTATTGATTCTTCCACCTTCATGCCGAAATGCCGGCCGGCCGCTTCCACCAGCACCAGGACTTTAGTTCCCCGGCTGAGTTCAACAACAGATACCGGGGTGCCGCCGGGCGCGGTAAGACGCACGGTCTCGGCATTCTGCAGGATTGCGGAAAAAATCCTGTCCTTTACAGCTGCTTCGATGAACACCAGGGGCCGCTTCTCTATTTTAACCCGCCCCACCACTGCCTGTTCGGTCTTTCCCTCGCTGGTTACAATGAGCACCGGGTCCCCGGCTTTCAGTTCTGAGAGATAGCGCGTGGTGCCGCCTGGAACCCTGACATAGGCGTGCACGGGCCCGGCATTCACCCGGAACGGCCGCGGCGCCACGTACGGGTTTTCAATTGACTCCGCGTGCACCAGAAACATGCCGCTGCTGCTGTTGCCAATGAGCATTCCCTCTCCAAGGCCCATTGACGAGCAGGTATCAATGCAGACCCGGTCCCCCATGGTAAGCGGCAGCACCCGGGTGATTGCTGCTTCCGCCAGACACAGCTGTTCCCCTTCTTCCTTGAGCGCCGCGATAATCTTTCGCAGCTCAGCCTCATCCCGGTTGTTGATAACAATGCCGTCAACTCCCCGTTCCAGAATTGCCAGTGCGGTCCGGGCATCGGCAAGCGTTGCCACCTCAAGAAAAATATTCTGCCGCTGGGCGATAAGATTCTCCAGGGGAATGATGGTCCAGTCCCGCGTTGTTACCATCACCGGCTTGTCCGGGGCAAGCCGCGCTATCCGCTGCTCATCTTCTTTTGAGGCTATGTCCACCATGAAAACATCCGTCCCCGGCTTCAGATCGCCATCTGCTGCTATGGTGCGGATGACGCCGAACTTTTTTGCCTCAGCGCTGTGGCCCGGCGGCAGCACCAGGGCCTCGGCACCGCTCTCAAGGGCGGCAATGGCAATGTCCTTATCCCAGGGATCAACTTTGACCCAGATTTGTTTCATCTTTTTTCCTTCAACAGTTTAAGAGCCTCTCTTATTGAGCTGTCTTCATGCACCAGGAGGCTTATTGCCTTTACGATCCGCTCCGGCGCGTGGTGCTGAAAGGCGTTGCGGCCGATGGAAACTCCCGCTCCCCCGGCATCAAGAGAGCCTTTGACCATGTTCAGAATATCTTCATCGGTTTCCATCTTTTCTCCGCCTGCTATAACCACCGGCACAAAACTGCCCTCGACAACCTCGCGGAACGTTGCCGGAGACCCGGTGTAGGGAACTTTGACAATATCCGCCCCCAGCTCGGCTCCGACCCGCGCCGCGTGCTTAACCACGCTCACATCATATTCATTTTTTATCTTCTTGCCCCGGGTATACATCATGGCCAGCAGCGGCATGCCCCAGGATTGCGCTTCACGCGACACATAGCCAAAATCCCGCAGCATGTCTTTCTCATCATCAGCGCCGATGTTGATATGAATGGAGACCGCGTCAGCGCCGAACCGCACTGCTTCCTCCACCGTGCACACGAGCATTTTCGCGTTAGGGTCCGGTGCCAGCTTGGTGCTGGCGGACAGATGGATGATGAGACCTACGTCCTTGCCGCTGCCCCGGTGGCCGTTGGCAACCAGGCCCTTGTGCATCACGATGGCGTTGGCGCCGCCTTCGGCAATGGCGTCAACGGTCTTCTTCATGTCAATGAGACCGGGCACCGGGCCTATGGTCACCCCGTGATCCATGGGGATAATCACTGACTTTCTCGAATTTCTATTAATGATACGCTCTAACCGAATCTGTTTTCCAATCATAGTACCCCCTGATGATGATAAAACTCCTAAACCCTAACCCGGACAAGCCGGAACCAAAGTTAACCGCAAAGACTAAAAAGGAACAAAGATAGATTGAATTTGGAACTCAGGAACTCACAAAGGTAAAAACAAAAATTTCCTGATTTCTTGAGTTCCAGATT
>Ga0209253_10000668_pt1 | contig 29863 bp, 30 predicted proteins | sample FrelakmetBRP12BR_FD_187145 | JGI IMG/M metagenome (GOLD analysis project Ga0209253, IMG submission 187145) | Freshwater lake sediment microbial communities from the University of Notre Dame, USA, for methane emissions studies - BRP12 BR (SPAdes)... | ecosystem: Environmental > Aquatic >...
TACACCGATTCGCAGTATGTGCAGAAGGGCATCAGCGAATGGATACATAACTGGAAACGACGCGGCTGGAAAACGGCAAGTAAAGAGCCTGTAAAAAATGAAGATTTATGGCGGCGCCTGGATGCGTTGGCTGCCGGCCATACCATCGAATGGCGTTGGGTCAAGGGACACGCGGGTCACCCGGACAACGAGCGTGTAGATGCGCTGGCTCGTGCCGGCCTGGAACAGGCACGCGAATCCGGCAAGACCATCGTCGGCCCGGTCAAAGAGGATAACACCTGGACCGGCAGTCTTTTTTGATCGCTCGACATGATGTAATCCCAACCGCCTCGTATCGCGACACAAGGAGTCTGTATCTCCTTCTACTAATTGACGGTCTCCTGTCTGGCAGGGTATTCTAGTGACCAGAATTGTGGTCATGATGGATTGTGAGGTGGGCTATGGCGAAAACGTTATCTTTGTCCGAGGTGAAGACGCGGTTGCCTGAGCTGGTGGCGGGTGTGCAGGAGCGCGAAGAAGAGGTCGTGGTCACGAAGAACGGCCGCCCAGCTGCGATTCTGATCAACGTCGATGAGTATACCCGTTTGAAAGAGACGCTGGATGTGTTGAGCGATCCGGCCCTGATGAAACAAATCGGCCGGAGCCAGGCATTCTATAGGGCTGGAAAGAAGGGCCTCTCTTTTGAGGACGTGTTCGATGAGCCATTCACCCCTGCCAAGAAGCGCCGCATTGCGTGAATCCCTTCCGTCCCGATATCCCTCCGCATGTGGCTGAGGCGATCCGTTCTCTCCATCCAGACCTGAAACGGTCCATCAAAGCGGCTGTTCGTGGGATTGCAACAGACCCAGAATGCGGAGAGCCGCTCAAGCGTGAACTCAGCGGCTTATGGAAGTATCGCGTCCGCCGCTTTCGAATCGTCTACGCGATCGACCGCAAGGCGCGGGTCATTCGGCTCATCGCCATCGGCCATCGCCAATCTATCTACGAGAACCTCGCCTCCAAACTTCGCACAAAGAGCTACCCCGCCTAGATAAACCAAAGGGATCGAGAGTCTTTTCTGATTACACGGCGTGATGTAATCCCACGCGCCCCGTTCCGTGGCGCGCGGCGGCCTTGTGATGGTGACTTGATTTTCCGTCTGCTGGGGCTTAGCCTAGTGTCAGTTAAACCGGCAAGGAACACCCATGGCGAAGGTGACTCAACTCAAGATCGAGCTGGAACAGGAAGAGGATGGCCGGTGGATCGGCGAAGTGCCAACCTTGCCGGGCGTGATGGCCTACGGACAGACGAAGGCCGCTGCGTTGGCTGCCGTCCAAGCCCTGGCTCTTCGTGCGATGGCCGATCGCCTCGAACATGACGAAGCCGTGCCTGAGGAGTTACTGAACGTCTCGTTCATTGCGGCATGAGCCATTGGCCTTCGACTCAAGCTTCCCGCGTTCTCTCCGCGCTTCTCCGCATCGGTTGGCAGATTAAACGAACAACTGGTTCCCATCGAGTGCTCCAACGAATCGGTTGGCCTGATGTTGTGTTTGCGTTTCATGACCGCGTCGAAATTGGTCCACGCATGCTTGCCCGCCTCTCCAAAGTGACAGGGCTCAAGCCTGAAGACTTATGAAGAACAAGAGGTCTGGCCGTCTACTTATCTGCGTAAATAACAGGGGCTATGCTGCGTCGCTCGAAAAACGAAAGCTCTATATCGCTCGCCCTGATGCGATGGCCGACGTTTTCCACCATTTCATGATGGCTGGTGGGACCTGCCCTGTTTTTCTACTCTTTGACTGGAACAGCTTGCGGAGCTGGCGAGGTCTCCGGAGTGGGAATCGTCGCGGTTGTAGGAGGCGTTGCGCCGTTCTTGAACGGCAGGTCGAGCAGCGCATAGGGGTTCACGCGGGCGCCGTTGAGTTTGACGCCCCAATGGAGGTGCGGACCGGTGGCGCGTCCGGTCGCACCGACTTTGCCGATGATTTGCCCCGCTGTGACCAGATCTCCGTCCTTGACCAAGATCTCCGACAGGTGGAAATACATCGTATAGAACCCCAGGCCGTGATCGACGAAGACACCCTTGCCGGAGAAAATATGATCGACCGTGATGCGGACGATCCCATCATTCGTCGCCGCGACATCGGCCCCCATCGGCGCGCCGATATCTTCTCCGTTGTGCGGATTGCGCGCCTGGCCGTTCATGATCCGCACGCTGCCGAAGATGCCGGTGCGTTTGCCGCTCACCGGCTCCACGAAGTTGCTGTGCCATAACTTCAGACGCGAGTTCTCTGCCAGCGCCTCCCGTACTAATTGTTGCTCGGCTTTCCAACGTGCTGTGCTCTTCTCGTCCAGATCGACCTTGTCTTTCGGCAGCTTCAGATGCTCGACGGCAAACTTCTCTTTGGCCACCTGGATATTGAAGCTCAACTGCTTCGCCTGTTCGCCCTGCTGCACTTCGACGGACAGCTCATAGGTCCCGGGCTCGTCCTGCATGTCGATCCCGATCAAACCAATATAGCCGGACGGCTGCCCCGGTCTGAACTCCCGAAAAAATGGAATCGTCCGGCTGAGAAACGTCCCCTTCACTTCCGTCGCCTGTTCTTCGCCCTTCACCTTGACCACCAGCACCTGCCCCTGCTTGCCGCTGTATTCCCCATCGTGACCCATCGGCGCTGGAGGCGTATTAGAAAACAACTCGACAGGAAAGACGCTGGACAACAACAAGACGGCCGTGATCAACGTTCGGTCCAGCCGTGAGATCCGCATACGCGTCGATTTGGGCGATGTCATCATCATCGGTAGAACCGTAGCCCCGCGACCTGCGAGAGTAACTCATCCACCCGCCGATTCACAGCACTGAAGGGATCCATACAGAGAATCGTTTCTTCCCAATAGCCATTGAGTTTCAGATAAGTCCAGTCGACCGTATAGGACCGATTCTTCGCGCGGGCAAACCGGATGAAATCGCCGCGCACCTTCGCCCTCGTGGTCTGCGGCGGAGTCGACATAGCCCGCTGCACCGCTTCCTCCTCCACCACCCGTTCGATCATCCCCCGGGACTCCATCAGATAGTACAACCCGCGAGTCCGTTTCACATCATGAAATTGAAGGTCGAGCAGAAATACCCGTGGATCGTCCCAGCCGCATCCCTTCTTGTCGATATAGGACTGGATCAGATGGCGTTTGGTCACCCAATCGATTTCACGCACGAGCTGCATCGGATCCTCTTCGAGCTTATCCAGCACCATGGCCCATCGTTGCCACACATCGTCGAGAACCGGATCGTGCTCCTGTTGGGCCAAGTATTCCTGCGCTCGATCCAGATAGATCCGCTGAACTTCGATCGCCGTCAGCTGACGACCATCATCCAGTTTAATCTTCCGCTTCAAGGTGGGATCGCGTGACACCTCACGAATGGCTTTGACCGGATCCTCGAACTCCATCCCTTGGACTGCGTACCCTTCCTCGATCATGGACAGGACCAACGTCGCCGTGCCGACCTTCAAATAGGTCACGAACTCCGACATGTTGGAATCCCCGACGATGATATGGAGCCGCCGATAGCGTTCCGCGTCGGAGTGCGGTTCATCTCTCGTATTGATGATGCTGCGCGAGGAGGTGGTCGAGGAGGAGGTCTTCTCGTGAATGTGCTGGGCCCGTTGAGAAATAAAGTACTGAGGCTTGCCGGATACTTTTAGAACCTTCCCCGCTCCACTATAGACCTGGCGCGTGACGAAGAAGGGAATCAGCTGCTCCGTGACCTTCCAGAAATCGACGTCGCGGCGCATGAGGAAATTTTCATGGCACCCGTAGGTATTGCCGAGCGAATCCGTATTGTTCTTGAAAATGTAGATTTCACCGGACAGCCCCTCTTCACGCAAGCGCTCTTCCGCCGCGGGCAGACAGGCTTCAAGCAGCCGCTCGCCGGCTTTATCGTGGATGACGAGATCGAGAATGTTGTCACACTCGGGGGTGGAATACTCAGGATGGCAGCCTGTGTCTTGGTAAAACCGGGCGCCGTTTACCAGGAAAGCGTTGGAGGGCCAGCTGTTCGGGATAAGACCTTCAAAAATATATCCCAGCACCTTCTCCATCGGCAGATAGACCCGCCCGTTCGGAGAAAAAATGAGACCGTACTCATTCTCCAAACCGAAGATCCGTCTTTTCAGAGGGCTGGGTTGCACCATGCGCGTATGACCAGAATACCAGCCGGCCCCGCCTTCTTCAACAGAAGGACAGTATCCGCCGATGCGGTCTATCTGGTTGGTCTGGCCTATCTAGTCTGTCTGGTTCATTTCATTCAACCAAACACACGAGACAGACCGAATAGACTGAACAGACTAGACAGACCAGATAGACCAAATGAACAATTTAGGTTGCGAGGAGCTGTTTGGTATCGGTCGGTGCTAGACGACGGAACTTTCTGCCGTCGCGGGTGCGATCCAGGACTGCCACCTCCAGGCTCTCCAGCGAGAGTTTCTGGTTCCCGATCTGTTCGAGGGCGGTGATACAGAGACTGAGTGCCGTCTGAAGTTCCGGGGGTTGAGTTAGCCCTTTCTCCTTGAGCAGGGCCTGCACGGCCTCGGACTTGCCTCCGATGACCGCAAAGGTCCGTTCATCGATGATGCTGCCGTCGAAGGAGATGCGATACATCTCGTTGGGCTGGCCGTTGTGTCCGACCTGCACCACCAGAATTTCCACCTCCATCGGCTTCAGCTCCTGGCTGAAAATAGTGCCGAGGCTTTGAGAGTAGCCGTTCGCAAGAGAGCGGGCGGTCACATCTTCCCGGCTGTACATGAACCCTTTGAGATCCGCGTGCCGGATGCCGGCCTTCCTGAGATTTTCAAACTCACTGTACCTGCCGGCTCCTGCAAAGGCGATACTGTCGTAGATCTCGGAAACTTTATACAGCGAGGCGCTGGGGTTTTCCGCGACGAGCAGTATCCCGTTCACATATTCGATGGCGATGATGGAGCGGCCCTTGGCGATGCCTTTCTTGGCATACTCCGCCTTGTCCTGCATCATCTGCTCGGGCGAGACGTAATAGGGCATCGGCATGCTTAGCTCTCCTTCGATCGACGTGTGGCAATCAACCCGTCATAGATACCGCGGATCTGTTGGTCTGAGACATCGGTAATGCCGGTCGCATTGACGATCTTCGCGGTGGGATAAATGCCCCGCACGAGATCAGGCCCCCCGGTCCCGACGTCATCATCTGCGGCATTGTACAGCGCCAGCAAAGCCAGCTTCAGCGCATCCGGTTCAGCCAGGCCTTTGAGAAAATGCTCCCGCATCGTATTGCGCGCGTCTTTCCCGCCCGATCCGATGGCATGGTAATCCGACTCTTCGTACCGGCCGCCGGCGAGATCATATTTGAAGATACGGCCTTCTGCGCGTTTCAGATCATACCCGACGTAAAGCGGCATGACGACCAGCCCTTGAAAGACCATCGGCAGATTGGCCTTGACCATCTGTCCGAGCTTGTTGGCCTTCCCCTCACAAGACAGTTGCACACCCTCTAACTTTTCGTAATGTTCCAGTTCGACTTGGAATAGCTTGGCCATTTCGATACAGGGGCCGGCGGCGCCGGCGATCGCCATCGCGGAATACTCATCGATCTTGAAGACTTTCTCGATCCGGCGCTCAGCGATTTGAAATCCTTCCGTCGCTCGACGATCTCCGGCAATCACCACGCCCTGTTGATACTTGATTGCCAGCACCGTCGTGGCCTGGGGAACCGTCATCGCTCCGGCCCCTCGCATCGGCTCGGTCATGGCCTGAGCCTGCAAAAATCCACTGCGGCCGGTCGGAGTCAGCGCGGGATGGTGCTGGGTCAAAAAGTCGAAAAAACTCGGGTCGTCATGGTTGGGCAGAAATGGCAATTTCATAATATCAATCGCGAGGAGGATGGTTTATCGGGCCTTGAGCTTCTCCAACAATGCATCGACCGTCTCAACCTGATCGAGAAGGTCGCTCGTCAGCGCGGCTGTGCCTCGGAGCGGGTCCATCAAAGGCACTCGTTTCACCTGATTATTACCGACGTCGAAAAGCACCGAGGTCCAGCTGACCCCATAGAGCGACTTCGGAAACTTGCTGACACATCGTCCGCGGAAATAGGCGCGCGTCCCAGGAGGCGGAGTGAACTCCGCCCGCTCGATCTCCACTTCCTGCACGATTCGCTCGATCAGGTGGCTGCGTTCGAGCGTAAAGTAGAGGCCTTTGTCGGGACGAACATCATGATACTGCAGGTCCATGAGCCGTACGCGAGAATCGTCCCACCCGCAGCCCTTTCGCTCCATATAAGATTCCATCATCTGACGCTTCGCCACCCAATCCAACTCACGCGCCAAAAGCCGAGGATCTTGCTCCAACTTATCCAGGACGTCTTCCCAGCGGACGAGAATATCTTTCGTGACTTGAGGGAGATCGTGGCAGGCATAGTATCCCATGGCGGCCTTCAAATAGGCTCGCTGAATCGCCACCGCCGTCGTCGAGCGCCCCCCCGTCAGTTTGAGCGTTTCCTTCATGCCCAAATCCCGAGACACCTGCTTGATGCCTCGGACCGGATCGTCCAATTCGAACTGCGGCAGATCTGCTCCTGCGTCGAGCAGATCCAGAACAATGGCCAATGTGCCGACCTTGAGGTAGGTCGACAGTTCTGCCATGTTGGCATCTCCGACAATCACGTGCAGCCGGCGATATTTGCTGTACTCCGCATGCGGCTCATCGCGTGAATTGACAATGGGGCGCCGGACCATCGTATTGAGATCAACAAGGCACTCGAAGAAATCCGCACGCTGCGAGATTTGATACTCCGTTGGGCTGGTCTGGTTCTCTGCGCCAACCTTACCCGCCCCTGCAAAAATCGGCCGCGTCACAAAGAACGGCGTCAAGACCTTCACGATGCGTTCGAAGGGAACCGCGCGAGACATGAGATAGCTCTCATGATAGCCGTAACTGTTCCCCTTGCCATCGGAGTTGTTCTTATACAGCAGGCAATGATCCCGCCCGGTGACGCGCGCCATCTGTTCGAGGCACTGGGCAAGGATTCGCTCGCCGGCTCGTTCGAATGCCACTACCTCTCGCGGATTGGTACACTCAGGCGTGGAGTATTCCGGGTGGGCGCCATCGACATAAAGACGCCCCCCATTGGCCAGCACCTTATTCAGCTGACGATTGTACTCGGGATTGGGCCGCTCCCGTTCCCCCTCGACCTCAAACCCCCGCGCATCGAGCAGCGGGTTCTCATTTTCATAGTCCCAAATGGCCAAGGGAGCCGGCAAACCCGGGTAGTGTCCAATGACGGCGATGGAGTTGGAGACGGGGTCTGAGGCGGCAGGATCGCGCGACGCGATGCCGAATTCTGTTTCTGTTCCCAGGACGCGGGGGATCGGCGGCGAGGTAGGTTCCTGCATAGCTATGACATCTTAGAGATAGTGCCCGGTCGTAACCGTGTCGATCTGACGCGAGTCGCCAGGACCCCCGCTGATGGTCCGAAGATGCACGATCTTCTCGCCTTTCTTCCCGGAGATCTTCGCCCAGTCGTCAGGATTGGTCGTATTGGGCAGGTCTTCGTGCTCCTTAAACTCCTCCCGAATGGCGCGGATCAAATCCTCGGACCGAAGACCACGACCTTCCTTCGCGATTGCCCGCTTGACGGCGAACTTCTTCGCACGTGACACGATGCCTTCGATCAGAGCGCCACTCGCAAAGTCCTTGAAATAGAGTACTTCCTTTTCGCCGTTCGCATAGGTGACCTCGATGAACTTATTCTCCTCCGAGGAGGCATACATTGCCTCGACCGTGAGGTCGGTCATCTGCGCGACTAAGGCCTTGGCGTCTCCACCGTGGCGCTGCAAATCTTCCTCGGCAAACGGCAGGTCGATGCTCAGATACTTTGAGAAAATATCCTTGGCCGCCACCATATCGGGACGACCCACCTTGACCTTCACATCCAACCGCCCGGCGCGAAGAACCGCCGGGTCGATGAGATCCTGACGATTGCTGGCTCCAATCACAATCACATTACGGAGCCGTTCCATGCCGTCGATTTCGGAAAGAAACTGCGGGACGATCGTCGATTCGATATCGGAAGAGATCCCGGTGCCTCGTGTTCTGAAAAGCGCATCCATCTCATCGAAGAACACGATGACAGGATTACCGTCCGCCGCCCGCTCTTTCGCTTTCTTGAAAACTTCGCGGACCTGGCGCTCGGACTCACCGACATACTTATTGAGCAACTCAGGGCCCTTCACATGCAAGAAGTAACTCCGCACTTCTTTCCCGGTGAGATGCCCGAGCTTCTTCGCGATCGAATTCGCGACAGCCTTGGCGATCAGGGTTTTCCCACAGCCTGGTGGTCCATAGAGCAAGACCCCCTTTGGCGCGCTCAGCTTGTATTCTAAAAACAAGGTCGGATGAAGAAACGGCAACTCCACCGCATCGCGAACCTGCTCCAACTCATGTTGCAACCCGCCGATGTGCTCATAGTCGACATCGGGCACTTCTTCCAAGACCAACTCTTCCGCCTCGGACCTCGGCAACTTTTCGACGACATAGCCGGAGCGAGGATCGTAGAGCAGATGGTCTCCGACACTCAATCGTTCCGCCAATAGCGGGTCGCCGAGTTCTGCAACCTTTTCTTCGTCGAAATGCAGCGTCACCAGGGCACGATTGCCGTCCAGCACGTCTTTGAGCCGCACGACTTCGCCCTGAATATCGAAGCCCTTGACCTCAATGACGTTCAAGGCCTCGTTCAGGACCACTTCCTGCCCCTTACGCATCGCCTTCCCATTGATCGACGGGTGCACACTGACTTTCATCTTCCGTCCGGACACATAGACATTTCCGGTTCCGTCATCATTAAGGCTGGAAAAGATGGCGTAGGCTGAGGGAGGCGCGGTCAGTTTCTCAACTTCGGCGCGCAAGGCTTCAATCTGCGCCTTCGCTTCCTGGAGCGTGGAGACGAGCTTTTCGTTTTGTTTGGTAGCTTGGTCGAGCTGATAGCGGGATTGGTACAGCCGGCGGACTTCTTCTTCCATCGACTGGATCTGCACACGAAGCTTTTCAACTTCGCGAACATGTTCATCGTTTCGTTGGGCCACGTCCGCTTCTCCTTCAGTCAACCGCTTCGTGATCTGCGTGACAGAATCTCGGAGAGACCGGAATCGACTAGGACTTTCGTTCTTGCCGTCCATGGCGCTACCCGAAGAATGCGAAACACCTTGCTGAATCGAGAAGTCCTTGTCGCGCGGATTCTATCACCCGTTCCTGGGGTGGTCAACCGGACAACGAGATGTTACAGCGTGATGGTCGTGCGTTTCGCACATTATGGTACGAACGTCACGGCGTCGAATAACTCGCGCGTCGCTGATTCTACATCATCCGCACCGAGAATCGCCGTGATCACTGCCGCACCGAACGCTCCGGCACTCCGCATCTCACGCGCGCGCGCCGCTGTCACGCCGCCAATCCCGATAATCGGGATGCGGACCAGACTGCATGCCTTCTCAAGAATGTGAAGGCCGAGCGGCGGACCGAACATCTGTTTAGACGGTGTCTCGTAGATCGGGCCAAGAACGATGTAGTCTGCGCCTTGCGATTCCGCCTGCCTCGCCGCTTCTACTCCATGCACAGAAACGCCCAGCAGACGCCCTGCTCCCAACAGCTGTCGTGCAATGGGAACCGGCAGACTATTGCTGCGTAAATGGACGCCGATCCCTTCCAGCGCCAATGCGACATCGATCCGGTCATTAATGAGGAGTTGGGATCCTGACGAGCCCGTGACGGCTTGCACCTCCCGCGCAAGCGCAACGAGTTCTCCCGCTGAAAGATCGCGTTCACGGAGTTGCACCATTGATATCCCAACTGCGAGCACCCGCTGCAGAAGAGGAACCAACGGACGCCCTTTCGTCTGATGGCGATCCGTGACGACAAGAAGACGGCTGGATAGTTTCAACATCGACAAAGCAATGAATCAGAAGCCCTGAGTACTGCGTGCTGAGCAGGATGCTCAAAACGGCCATCCGCGTCGTGTGCGGTCTGTCTGGTCCATCTGGTCTGTCTGGTTCAACCAAACAAACGAGACAGACCGAACAGACCAAATGAACAAGACAGGCTGGCGGACGTTTTCAGCATGCTGCTAGAGCATGCCCTCGATGGGGCTACTCGCCGTCGCATACAGTTTTCGCGGGATTCGTCCGGCCTTGTAGGCCAACCGGCCTGCAAGCACCGCATATTTCATTGCCTCCGCCATGGCAATGGGATCTTTTGCACCCGCAATGGCCGTGTTCATGAGTACCGCATCCGCCCCCAACTCCATCGCCAGGGCAGCATCGGATGCAGTCCCGACTCCGGCATCGACGATGATCGGCACCTTCACCATTTCCATGATGATTTTTAAGTTATACGGATTGCGGATGCCGAGTCCAGACCCGATCGGCGCAGCCAAGGGCATGACGCATGGGCACCCGATGTCCACGAGCTTCTGCGCCACAATGGGATCGTCGTTCGTATAGGGCAAGACGATAAAACCTTCTTTGACCAGAATCTTCGCCGCTTCGAGTAATCCAACCGTATCGGGAAAGAGGGTTCGCTCATCGCCTAGCACTTCCAGCTTGATCAAATCCGACACTCCGGCGGCCCTGGCCAAGCGGGCATAGCGGAGGGCATCTTCCACGTTGTAACAGCCGGCGGTGTTTGGAAGAATGGTGTACTTCTTCGGATCTATATAATCGAGAAGATTCTCCTTGGAGCGATCGGTAATGTTGACGCGCCGTACCGCCACAGTCACCACATCGGCGCCCGACGCCTCAATGGCTTTCTTGGTTTCGGCAAAGTCCTTATATTTCCCGGTCCCCACGAAGAGTCTGGATTTGAACTCATATCCCCCGATAATCAGTCGATCGCCTGTCATGATGCCCTCTTAGAATAATCGGTCGATGATCCGCCGCCGATAAAACTCAGGATCTCCACTCGATCTCCCTGCTTGAGTCCACGCTGGTCGAACTCCTTACGGTCGAGGATTTCCAAGTTCAGCTCCACCGCCACACGCTCCGTCTTGATCGAGAGTTCACGCAGCAAATCTCCCACGGTGGCATCGGCCCGACAGCCACGCGGTTCGCCGTTTACCTGGATCTGAATCGCCTCTGCCATCGTTCATCATCCTAGGGGACCAGAATTCCGAATGTCAATAAAGCCGAGGCGGCTGTCCCCTTGCGCCCGTATCCCTGATCGCGTCAGAATAGCGCTCTCACTGCCTATGCCATCCACCCCAGAACACAACCAGAAAGTCGCCACTATCTTTCGATCGATGGCGGAACGATTGGCCGCACAACGGGCGAACCCCTATCGTGTCAGAGCCTATCGGAAGGCAGCGGATACCATCGAAGCTTTGGAGGAAGACGTTGCAGACGCCGCCGCACGGCAAACGCTTGAGGATATTGAAGGAGTCGGCAAGGATCTGGCGGAGAAGATTAAAGAGTTTCTCAAAACTGGAACAATTCAATCATATGAAGCTTTAAGAACACCACTCCCCGACGCCGTGAAGGCCTGGACTCAGTTCCCTGGACTGTCCGAGTCGCTCGTGGCCTATCTCTATACCCGCCTCTGCATCACCACATTGACCGATCTGGAACGGCTGGTACGATCACACATGCTACGCACCGTACCAGGATTCTCAGGATCGGAAGAGAAGCTGCTGGAGGCGATCACCGCCTCACAGCAGCAGCCTTCCATTACGAAGCCCGGGGAAGCTCCTTAAAGATTTTCCAGGTCTTCAGCATCTCGACCGCCTTTTGGAGCTGCACATCCTGCTCAAGCGAGGGATCACTGGAGACATCTGGGAAAGGAGGGGGAGGTGTCGCGATGTTCTTCTGAGCGCCCTCTTCCGGTCCTTTGCCATTTTGAGCCGGTTGATCTTTCCCCGGCACGACCGTAGGCTTTATCTGCTTCGGGTCCCCTTCCTTTTCACCGGCCTTCGTCTCGCCTGTCTTGGCAACAATAGTCGGTGGTTGGGCCTTCACGACAATATCAGGCGTAATACCGGTTGTCTGGATCGAACGCCCCTTCGGTGTGTAGTACTTTGCCGTCGTGAGGCGGAGCCCGGACCCATCCCCCAGCGGGAGAATCGTTTGCACTGATCCCTTGCCGAACGAGGTCGTGCCGACAATCACCGCCCTCCCGTAGTCTTGTAATGCACCAGCCACGATCTCAGACGCACTGGCCGATCCTTCATTGATCAGAATAATCATGGGCGAATCGTCCATCTGATCTTTCCCCTTGGCGATCCACTCGTCCTTCTTACTTTCACGCCCTTTGGTATAGACCACTAGCTTGCCGCCTGGGAGAAACTGCTCGGAAACCTCAACGGACGCGGTCAGCAGTCCGCCGGGATTGTTGCGGAGGTCGAGGATCGTCGATTGGAGCTTTTGGTCTTTGAACTGCTTGAGCACTTTGCCCAGATCTCGCCCCGTCGATTCTTGGAATTGCGTCAGCCGAACGTACCCGATATTGTCCAATACCTTCGACTTCACGCTTTCAATCTTGATGGTATCGCGGACCAGCGTAAATTGGAGCGGATCAGGAGTGCCCTCCCGCTGAATCGTCAAGTTGATCTTCGAGCCCTTGGGGCCACGCATCTTCTGAACCGCATCCATCAACGTGAGCTCTTTGGTCGGCTCGTCGTTCACCTTGATAATGAAATCGCCTGGCTTGATGCCGGCTCGGTAGGCCGGCGTACCCTCGATGGGCGCGATCACCGCCAAGCGGTTCTCCTTTACCCCAATCTGGATGCCGACACCCCCAAACTCACCCTTCGTTTCAACCTGCATTTCTTTGAACATCTCCGGCGTCATGTAGGCCGAATGCGGATCGAGGGTCGACAGCATGCCACGAATGGCACCCTGGACGAGATCCTTCACTTTTGTTTCATCGACGTAACTCTTCTGAACCTGGGTCAACACCTCGGAGAACGTCTTCAGTTCTTCGTAGGTTTCCGTGGCATGTCCGGTCCGTTCCCACCCCTTACCGAGGAGCACGCCCACGACCAACGCCACCACGACCATCGGGCCTAACATCCAGAATCGTCGTTGGGGATTCTGATCCATAATGTACTGTCCTTTCCCTACCGCCTCGCCAACCATTGGAGAGGATCAACCGGTTCTGCCCCATGGCGCAACTCAAAGTATAAAGTATTTTCACCTGTCATGCCTGTGTCGCCTGTTTCACCGATCGCTTGCCCGGCATCCACCTGCGTCCCCACTGTTGCCAGTATCCTCGACGCATGAGCATACAACGAAAAGAACCCGTTCGCGTGATCAAGGATTATAACGAGTCCATATCCTTTCAACCAGTCTGCGTAGACAACGGACCCCGGCATCACCGCATGGATGGCGCTCCCCTCAGCCGTCTTTATTTCGATCCCTCTACGCTGCACATAGGTGTTGAAGGTTGGATGTTTCTGACGACCAAAGAGGGAGACAACGCTCCCTTCAGTCGGCCACGGCAGTCCGCCCTTCCCCGCGTGAGGAACGATCCCCCCGGTCGGGGGCCGAACCGCGGCCGCGCGGCGGCGCTGCTCCATTTCTCGCAACAGATTGTCGATGCGCGATGCAGACCGTTCTAACTCTTGGAGGGCATGCTCGTAGGACTCTTTCGCCTGAGTGATCTTGGCAAGATAGACCTTCTTTTCTCTCTTGACCGCTTTTATCTCGGCCAACTGCTTCTCAGTGCTTTGCTTGTACGACAACATCCCGATGCGCGCCTCTTCCCGCTGCCGCTCCGCCTGCTCCATATGGGTCATATCGGCTCGGAATGTGCCCATGAGGGCATAATCCCGTTCAGATACGGACGAGAGATACTGGAGACGGCGTTGGAAGTCGCCATAGGAGTCCGAGGCAAGCAAGGTTTTCCAATATCCAAAACGGCCCTCCATGTACTGCACCCGCAGCCGAGCCAGAATGGCGTCCTGACGTTCTCGCACACTAGCACGCAAACCGGCGAGTTGTGTATTGATTTCCTCTATCTCTTGGTCTTTCTTCCTCAACTTTCGGCTAATCTCCTGATGCGTTTGCCGGTAGTGCACCACGCGTTCGTCGAGCGTCTGAATCCCCTGCAAGAGAGACTCTCGCTTTTTCCCCGCTTCATCGGCCTGCTTACGTGTCTCCTCAATCTGACCTTTGAGCTGGTCGAGGGCCTTGCGCTCTTTCTCAATCTTGTCGGTGATTGGATCGGCGCCCGCAACTGTCGGCCAGAGGAAACCCAGCAGCCCCAAGATCATGATTCCGATCCTGAGCTCCCTCCAACACCTCACGCCTTGTCCTCTCCGAAACGCCGTATCGATACGAAACTGCCGGCAAACCCAAGCCCCATCCCCACCGCAACCAGGGCAAGACAGACTGATGGGGGGAAAAATGCCATGAAGTTCTCAATCCCGGAAAACCGTCCCGTCGTTCGCATTTGCTGCCGAAACAATTCGTACATGATCTTGAGCATGACGAGCGAAAGCGTGCTACCTAAGGCGCCAAGCGCGGCACCCTCTAATAGATAGGGGATACGGATAAAGCTGGTCGTCGCCCCGATGAGGCGCAAAATGGCAATCTCGTCCCGTCGGGCGAACAATGTGAGACGAATCGTATTGGCGATAATGGTGACCGCCGCCGCGGAGAGAATGACACCGATGCCGATAGCGACCAGCTCAATCGATCGAATCACCGTCGCGAGGGCGTCGATCCAGTCCTGATTATAGTCGACCTTGGAAACGCCGGAGACCTGCCTGACCCGTTCCGCCCATCGCTTGACTACATCCGGCGAACGGAAGAACGGGCTGAGCGCGACGACAAAGGAAGCGGGCAAGGGATTCTGGCCCAACCCCTCAAGCAGGTGCGACTCTGAAGGGAATTGTGCCTTGAACTCTCCCAACGCCTGCTCTTTCGAGATGAACAGCAATGAGGCAACGGCGCGATCGTTCCGCAACTGCCGCTCTACCTCAGCGACCGAATCGGAGGTGAGCCGCTCATCGAGATACACCATGATTTTGATATCGTCTTGAAGCCATCCCGCCGCCGCCCGCAGATTGACGTAGAGCAGCAAGAAAACGCCGACACAGGCCAACGTAAAGGTCGTGGTCAAGATGGCGACCATCGTCGTCGTCCGGTTGGTCCACATATTGATCCAGGATTCTCTGAGGAGATACGAAAACGTCCTCATCCCAGCACCCGCTCTTCCGGCAACAACCGCCCCTGAGACAAGGTGAGCACCCGCCGATTCACGAGAGCCATGACCTGAGGATCATGCGTCGCCACCACGACTGTAGTGCCACGCGCGTTAATGAGTTTAAAGAGTTCAATGATCTCGGACGTCAGGGCAGGGTCTAAATTTCCGGTCGGTTCATCCGCCAACAGGACGACCGGACCATTCACAATCGCGCGCGCAATGCATACACGCTGCTGCTCCCCTGTCGAGAGGCCCGCAGGAAGCTGATCCCGCTTGTGTTCGACACCGACCGCCCGTAATGCCTCCGTGACTTTCCGGCGAATGTCGGCGGAAGACGCTCCTTGCACCAGCAAGGGCAATGCCACATTATCGAAAACAGACTTCTTCGGCAACAGCCGAAAGTCTTGAAACACCGTTCCCACCTTGCGGCGCAGATACGGAACATCGGACCTCTTGAGCATCGTCACGTTTTTCTGATGGACAAAGATCTCTCCCTTATCGGGCCGTTCGGCCCCGATGAGCATGCGCAATAGCGTCGACTTGCCCGCTCCGCTGGGCCCCATGAGAAGGACAAATTCTCCCTTGCCGATCTCGAGGGTGACGTCCGAGAGCGCCGGGCGCTGATCATACTGTTTCGAAACGTGGCTTAATCGAATCATTGTGGCCTACCAGCGGAGATCGTCTCCGGACACTTCGAAGGCGTTCTGAATATGCTCGATCTGCGAACCGACGGTATCCGTGCCTTGCAGCAAGACGACATCGAATCTGCATAGCCGATCTTTGATGTGGTGACGAGCCAAATACTGCGCCGCTAGGCGGATCAACTTCTCCTGCTTCCGTTGATGGACCGCATGGATGGCTCCGCCGAATGCGTCGGTTCGACGCGCCTTTACCTCGACAAACACCAGCACCTGGCCGTCTTCAACCACAAGGTCCAGCTCCCCTACTGATGAACGCAGATTGCGGGCCACGATCCGATACCCCTTATGCCGCAGATACTCCTCTGCAGCCGATTCCCCTTCTTGACCTAGCCGTCTCCGGGGATCGAGAGTGCTCACCGGCTCATCCGTGGATATTCGTCAGAGGCGGCATGCGAGAGGGACCGCCTGCGTCGCTACTGCCGCTCAAGATTTGTGCAACTGGAGCAAACGTGCGCCGATGAATCGCGCAGGGGCCATGTTGCGCGAGCCGCTGCAAATGCTCTTCCGTCCCATACCCTTTATGGGAAAGAAAATTATAGTCTGGATAGACATGATGGTACCGCACCATCATGTGATCGCGCGTGACTTTGGCCACAATCGACGCGGCAGCAATCGAGATCGACAGCATATCACCCTTAATGATAGAGCGTGAAGGAATGGTGAGATGCGACAACGTGACCGCATCGATTAACAGGTAGTCCGCCGGGAGAGTCAATGATGCCAGCGCACGACGCATGGCCAGGCGAGTTGCTTCTAAAATATTGACGCGGTCGATCTCCTGCTCTGTGGCAATCCCGACAGCAACCGCGCGAGCCCGCCGGACAATCACCTCATAGAGCCGCGCACGTTCAGACTCAGAGATTTGTTTGGAATCGTCGATACCGACCAAGCGGCAACGAGTGGGCAGGATCACCGCCGCCGCGACGACAGGGCCAGCCAGAGGGCCCCGTCCGGCTTCATCCAGACCGGCGATACGGCGATAGCCGCGCCGCCGGGCTTCCAATTCAAACTCGTCGGTAGGTCCCACGGTGTGGCCCCGCGATACTTCCGTTGAAAGGGCACCAGACAGTCGTGGATGGCGGAACCAGGGAATGAGACTAGGCCTTCGAAGCCGCGGCGGCTCCGGCCGGCTCTTCGGCCTTACGGGCGACCCCGGGCTGCCCCTTCACGCTCGCGACAAACTCTCGATCTTCGACCTTGGCAAACTTGCCCTTCTTCCCTCGGAGATAATATAGCTTGGCCCGGCGCACCTTACCTTGACGCATGACCTCGACGCGCGTGACGATCGGCGAGTGGAGCGGGAAAATTCGTTCCACACCGACGCCGTAGGAGACTTTGCGCACCGTAAAGGTCTCTGTGTTCAGCAACCCTTTACGAGCGATTACCGCGCCTTCAAACACCTGAATGCGCTCTTTTTCCCCTTCCACCACTTTCACATGCACGCGGACGGTGTCCCCAATTTCAAAACTGGGCGCCGACTTCTTCGTAAAAGATTGTTGAATACGTTCTAACCGATTCATGAGACTACCCCTTCCTCCCCACATCGAACAGGCATGCCAGCCACGCCTTCACGAGTAAGTTCGTCTAGCAATTGTTGATCTTCGAGACTCAAGACCCGATCTTGCAAAAGATCCGGCCGTCTCTGATAGGTACTTCGCAGGGCTTCCTTCCGACGCCACAGACGAATGGCCTCGTGATGTCCTGAAAGCAAAACATCCGGTACTGGCACTCCTCGAACTTCCGCTGGTCTCGTATAATGCGGATATTCGAGCAACCCCTCCGTGAACGACTCTTCCACGATCGACTCAGGATCACCCAACACACCGGGAACCAAACGGGCTGCGGCATCGATGAGCAGCAGCGCTGGCAATTCGCCTCCGGTCAATACATAATCCCCGACGGAAATTTCTTCCGGATGCAAGGCCAATCGCACCCGTTCATCGACTCCCTCGTAATGGCCACAAAGGATGACGAGTCGACGTTGGTCGGCCGCCAAATTTTTCGCATAGGCCTGCGTGAACGGGCGACCGTGCGGGGAGGGAAACAGCAAGCGGATCTGTTCGCCAGCCCTTGTATAGTCGGCCTGAATCTCTTCTACTGCGCGCAAGATGGGCTCAGCCTTCATCACCATCCCCGCCCCTCCGCCATAGGGCACGTCGTCCGCCACCTTGTGGCGATCGAGCGTATAGTCGCGCAAGTTGTGTACGCGAATGTGCAACAGACCTTTTTCCTGCGCCCGTTTGAGAATGCTCTGGCCGAGCACCGGTGCCACCATGTCGGGAAACAGGGTCAGAATGTCACAGCGCATGGCGATCCTCAACCAGGTCATCGATCCCGCGAACCATCATCCGACGGCGCTGGAGATCCACCGAGGTCACAAAGTTCTTCGCGGCCGGAATGAGGACTTCCTCCGCCCCCTTGCGAACGACGAAGACACGATTGTCCGGTATCTCCAAAATCGCCTCCAGCACTCCGACCTCGTCCCCCCGCTCGTTCTCAACCGCCATCCCGATGAGGTCGCACTCAAAGTACACGTCCGCATCCAACACTGCCGCTGAAGAACGCGGCGCCTGGATCAATCCCCCGCGCAACGCCCCTGCTTCCTCCGGCGTCGTCACGCCAACAAGACCCATGATATAGGTCGAACCAGCGCGCCGAACATGCGTCACCGTCTTTTCGACCATCTGCCCCGTTGGATCCAAGACATGCACCTGCTTCAAGTGTTCCAACCGGCCAGGCACATCGCTCAACGATCGCACTTTGAATTCGCCTCGCACACCAAAATGGCGCTCGATCTTGCCGATTGTGACAAAATCTGCCTGAGCCATGGCCACAGACTAGGCGACCTTCTTCTTCGCTGCTTTCTCTGCCTCAAACGCCTTCCACACACCGCACCGACGGAGCAGGGTCTTGACCGTGACGGTCGGCTGAGCGCCCTGGCGTAACCAGCTCAACACTCGCTCCTGCTTCAACTCCGGCAGACCCGCCTCTTTCAAGGGATCGAAGATCCCGAGAATTTCCAAAAACCGACCGTCGCGCGGCTTCCGGGAATCCGCTGCCACAACGCGGTAGAGCGGTCGCTTATGTCGTCCTGTCCTCGTCAATCTCAAATGAACAGCCACTAGAATCCTCCTCCTGTACGAAACATCCGTATGATGGTATCGACCCTTACCTGGAGCGCATCAGTTGCGCAAGTTGCCTGCGCCCTCCAGACCCTGCCATAACCTTGGCGATTTTTCTCGCCGAGAGAAACTGCTTAATCAATCGATTCACTTCTTCCACCTTCGTCCCGCTTCCACGGGCAATCCGCTTTTTTCTACTTCCATTGATGACCGTATGATCGCGCCGCTCGCGTACCGTCATCGAGTCGATCATCGCCGTGACTCGTTTCATCTCTCGCTCCGGTACCTGCCCATCCATCGCGGCCTTGAGCTTCTGACCACCCGGCAGCATCCCTAAAATCTGGTCCATCGAACCCAGGCGGCTGACTTGCTTCAGCTGGGCACTGAAATCCTCCAGCGTCAGCTGGTTGCTGGTCAGCCGTTTCTGCGCATCTTCCGCCTGCTCACGCGAAAAGGTCTCTTGCGCCTTTTCGATCAGCGAAAGGACGTCGCCCATTCCAAGGATGCGCGAGGCCATCCGATCGGGATGAAACAGCTCCAGCGCATCGAGCTTCTCGCCCACACCCAAAAACTTGATCGGCTTGCCGGTCACTGCCCGGATAGACAGCACCGCCCCGCCACGGGCATCGCCTTCAACCTTGGTCAGAATGACGCCGGTCAGTCCGATACGTTGATCGAATTGACTTGCCATCGTGACCGCGTCTTGGCCCGTCATCGCATCGGCCACCAAGAGTACTTCCTGCGGTTTCACGGCGGCTCTCACAGCCACCAATTCCCCCATCAACTCATCGTCAATGTGGAGACGCCCGCCGGTGTCCAGTACGACGAGATCGCACCCCTGGTCCCGCCCCCGTTCCACACCAGCCTGGCAGATGCGGACGACATCGGATTGGACAGCCTGTGCCTGATCGGCACGATATACATCGATGCCAAGATCTCGTCCTAGACTCGCCAATTGGTCACCGGCTGCCGGACGACGAGGGTCTGCCGCAACCAGGAGTACCCGTTTCCCTTGAGCCTTGAAGTATCGCCCAAGCTTGCCGCACGTCGTCGTCTTTCCAGCGCCTTGGAGCCCCACCATCATGACGACAGTCGGGGGATTCGAGGCCAGCGCCAAACCGGCTCGCTCGCTGCCCATCATCTCCCGCAGCTCTTCCCACACGACCTTGACGACCTGGTGCCCGGGCGTCAAACTCTTGAGGACTTCCTGCCCAACGGCCTTCACGCGGACCCGCTCGATGAAGTCCTTGACGATCTTGAAGTTGACGTCGGCTTCGAGCAGCGCGAGACGAACTTCTTTCAACGCTTCCGCAATGTTCTGTTCAGTGAGCACTCCAGAACCGCGTAGCTTCTTGAAAATATTTTCGAATTTTTCGCTGAGAGCGTCCAGCATAGCGTCACAAAGAAAAAGGCAATCGAAGCCTTAATCCCACATCTCCGATCGCCTAGAAAACTCTAGCAAAAGAGCATCGGGGAGTCTAAAGGACGAGGCCGCTTGAAGTCAAGGGAACCGGAACGTACATTTTATTGACATGTCGTCGGCCTTTCGCTAAGGTCCGACGATACCTCCGTAAGACTACGCAGAGAGCTATAAGGCGGATGCCGTGAAAAAATCACCTCTGATTCTACTGGTTTTCATACTCATCGGTGGACTATTGGGTGGAGTACTGGGAGAAATTCTCCGGGTCATGGCCCCGCATGGCACAATTCAAACGATCTTCGCCACCAGCTATGTCCTTGGTATCACCGAGCCACTGACCATCGATCTGGTCCTCATTAAGTTCACCATTGGCTTCCTCACCAAGATCAACCTCCTCAGCCTCATCGGCATGTTTTTGGGCATCTATCTATACAAAAACGTGTAGCAGCCCTCTGGCAGGATGCTGAAAAAGCCCTCCAACGTCGTTCTCGGTTCATCAAAATCCTCAACGTACCCCAGAGGGTACGCCTCCGGTTTTGATTCACCTGCGGCCTAGTTGGAGGCCTTTTTGAGCATCCTGCAACCTGCTAGATTTCCTGGTTCAATTCTAACTCTTTCAGCTTCAATGCTCGAATCCGGTTTCGGAGGGCTGCGGCCCGTTCAAATTCCAACTCTTTGGCGGCGGCTTTCATTTCCGTTTCCAGCCGTTTGATGATCTGTTCGGTCGCTTCCTCTGCTCCATAGATCGCCGGCGACTCCGCAGCCAAATCCAGTTGCACCGCATCCATTTCCGCCGTGGCATATTCGAGCGACAGGACGTCCTTCTTAATGCTCGTGGGTACGATACCGTGCCTGGTATTATAGTCGGCCTGAATCGCACGCCGGCGCTCGGTCTCGGCGAGCGCCATGCGCATAGAATCGGTGATGGCATCACCGTACAAAATCACGTGGCCCCGCACGTTCCTCGCTGCCCGCCCAGCCGTCTGGATCAACGACCGATAGGACCGAAGATAGCCTTCCTTATCCGCATCGAGAATCGCCACCAAGGTGACCTCGGGGAGATCCAACCCTTCACGCAGAAGATTGATTCCCACCAGTACATCGAACACCCCGCGCCGTAGATCTTGGATGATTTCAGCCCGCTCCAACGTCTTGATGTCAGAGTGCAGATACCGCACTTTGATGCCAAGATCGTGGTAATACTCGCTTAAATCCTCCGCCATACGCTTGGTCAAGGTGGTAATCAGCACACGTCCGCCCTGCGCCGTTTCAGTCCGCACTTCGCCAAGAAGGTGATCCACCTGCCCTTTGGCCGGACGCACATCGATGACCGGATCCATCAGACCGGTCGGACGAAGGATCTGCTCGACCACCTCGCCGGCCGCATGCCCCAGCTCATAGGAGCCTGGCGTCGCGGAAACGTATACGGCCTGATTGAGGCAACGCTCAAATTCCGCGAATTTGAGCGGCCGGTTATCGATCGCCGAGGGCAACCGGAATCCGTACTCAACCAATGTGCGCTTCCGAGAATAGTCGCCCTCGTACATCCCGCCTACTTGGGGAATCGTCGCATGGGATTCGTCGACGATCAGCAGAAAGTCTTTGGGGAAATAGTCGATGAGCGTCGGAGGCTGCTCACCGGGCGCGCGGCCACTGAGATGCCGCGAGTAATTCTCGATGCCATGGCAGTATCCCATCGCCCGAATCATTTCAAGATCGAACTTGGTGCGCTGCGCGATCCGCTGGGCCTCCACCAGTTGATTCTGTTTCTTGAAATAGGCGACCCGCTCATCCAATTCTTCCTCAATACCTGTAATCGCCTTCTCATACCGATCCGGGGCAATGAGGTAATGCGTATTCGGGTAGACCGCGACTTTGGGAAGCTTCCTGAGCGACTTCCCCGTAAGCGGGTCGATTTCGTGAATCGCGTCGACGACATCGCCGAACAACTCGATCCGCACGGACACTGCTTCATTCGAAGCAGGAAAGATCTCGATGACGTCGCCGCGGGCGCGAAAGGTGCCTCGGTGGAAATCCATGTCATTGCGGGCATATTGAATTTCGACCAGCTTCGCCAGGATCTTCTCCCGCCTAATCTCCATCCCTTCTTCGAGGAATATCACCATCTCGTGATACACATCAGGCGACCCCAGGCCGTAAATACAGGAGACCGACGAGACGATCAGCACGTCGTTCCGTTGAAGCAACGCGGATGTCGCCGCATGCCGCATCTGATCGATCGCATCGTTGACCGATGCGTCCTTGGCAATGTACGTGTTGCTTTGGGGAATATAGGCTTCCGGCTGGTAGTAGTCGTAGTAACTGACGAAATACTCTACCGCGTTGTGGGGGAAAAACTGTTTAAACTCTTGATAGAGCTGACCAGCCAGCGTTTTGTTATGGACCAGCACCAACGTGGGCTTCTGCACCTGCGCGACCACATTGGCCATGGTAAAGGTCTTGCCGGATCCAGTCACACCGAGCAGCGTTTGGTGCTTCCGTCCGGTCACAATCCCTGCCACCAACTTATCGATGGCCTGGACTTGATCTCCGCAGGGCTTGAATGGGGCTTCGAGTTGAAACGGCGGCATGGGACGACCTTTCGGTCGTTATCTTACCATCGGAAACCGCACGGCGTGCAATAGAGACGACACGAAGTTCGAGGTTCCGGGTTCGAAGTTCGGAACCCCTCGAACTTCGAACCTCGAACCGTCATCCTTCTCACCCATCACGCTTTTCTGGCAAGTCTCGCGTGAATTAGGCGGATTAATATCGTGAGTGTCTCGACCCGCCGGCAAAAGCTCCCAGCCTATGGCCAGGTCCTCGATTCTCACCCTCGCGAGATCGTCGACCAGCTGGTTCCGCGCTTCGGCGAGGCCGTGAGCGAGGATCCTGGTAGTCGCTGACGGGCATAGGAGCCGGCGCAGGAAGGGCAGCAAATACAGGAAGCGCAAGTTTTTTCGTCTCGATTCGTAATTGTCTCACCATTCGAAGATACTCTCGCTCTTCGGATTGAGACAGAATCAAGTACGTCGCCCCTTCCTTCTCTGCTCGACCGGTTCGCCCTGTCCGATGGACATAGGAATTCGGATTGGTGGGCAACTCATAGTGAATCACTTGGGTTACATCCTGAATATCGAGCCCTCTGGCTGCAACATCGGTCGCCACGAGCGACCGGAGTCGGCCGGCCCGAAAGGCGCCGAGCGTTCTCTCACGCTGCGCTTGGCTGTGATTACCGGTCAACGCTCCGACCGAAGCCTGTTCTCCCCCCAGATGAGCCGCCAACCGCCGTACCTTATACTTCTGATCGCAAAACACCATCGACCGTCCCACGCCAGTCACGCTCTGGAGCAAGGTATGCACGAGTTGCGTACGAGCCTGATCCCCCGGCACGACATAGTAGGCATGCACGATCGTGGTCGGTGTACTGATCCCCGGATCGACCGAGATACGAGCGGGATTACGTTGCATGGTCTGCGCGAGCGTTTGAATCTCCCCGGAAAATGTGGCAGAGAACAGTAGCGTCTGGCGTTCGACCGGAAGGAGACGAATGATCCGCTGAATATCCCGCAGGAACCCGCGATCCAACATCTGATCCGCCTCATCCATCACAAGAAACGTCACGCCACCTAACTTCAAGTGGCCGGAACCGGCCAAGTCGAGCAACCGTCCCGGTGTACCGACCACCACCATCGGCGGTCGCTGCAGCGCGCGGTAATGGCGCTCGATCGGCGTCCCACCGTATACAGACAGTGAGGTCACGGACATCGGAGCATACTTGCGCAGCTCCATCTCGATCTGAAGCGCCAATTCTCGCGTAGGTGCCAATACCAAGAATTTCGGACCGGAAAGATGGCCCGGTCCAGACTTGGCGTAGGGGCCTGGTGCTGGCGCAGAAGCCTCCCGTCGCATAACTTGTTCGATAATCGGCAGCAAAAACGCCAGCGTTTTTCCGCTCCCGGTTTTGGCTTGTGCCATGATGTCCTGGCCTTTCAGCGCCAGTGGAATGGCAGCCTGTTGCACCGGTGTGGGTGTCGTCAGGCCCGCCTGTATCAGGCGCTGGGCAAGGGACTGGGGCAGATTCATATCAGCAAACGTAGACATAGAACTCCTTGTATAGGGCACACTTCCTGGGACTGCACGGTCCGGCCTGATGAGAGGGCCGAGAAACGCATCACGTTGATGGGCAATTCTAGGAAGGAAATAGCGGGGCTGCCGGATGGCAGCCCCGACGTGTAAAACACTTGTTACGGCTTAGTACCGGTCTCCACCGCCGCCGCGACCGCCGCGACCACCACCACCACCGCCGCCACCAGTACGTGGCTCCTGTGGGCGCGCTTCGTTGACGGTCAACGTACGACCGCCCAACTCAGTGCCATTCAGCGCGGTAATCGCCGCCTGCGCTTCTGAATCCCCGGACATCTCCACGAATCCAAACCCGCGGGACTGGCCAGTAAACTTATCTGTGATAATCCGGGATGATGTCACCGCTCCATGAACAGCAAACAGATCGCTCAGCTGCTGCTCAGTTGTGGAATACGGTAAACCGCCGACATAGATCTTCGAACCCATTGGGCTCCTCCTTTGAGAATATGTGTTGTCTTGGACTCGAGAACAAAGTGAGGAAGGAGTGGGCCGACGACGCAAACACCATAGCGGCTCAAGGCTGGCTTCCGATCAAATTCCCGTGCAGGACCAAAACAACAACTGTCTTAGGCCTTGTCTCTCTCTGTGGTATCACCACCAGGCCTTTCGCAATGATACACGAAAGACACTCTACTCCTCAGTCCTTCCAATTGCAAGCGGCAACGCAATCGCACGCAACGCTGTCTGTTCGGCTAATAGGCAGCGGGAGCAGAAAGCGGGCGGTGCGAAAAAAGTGGAATGGCGTGTAAGCTGTCGAAATCCAGTGCAATTGGTCCGCGAACCAGGAGCCCGACTTGACCGGTCGCCAGAGATTGATCCTCAACCGTCACAGCGAGCTGTCCGTCGAAAAATGTTTCGATAAAGTCCTTGCTGATGATGGTGTTCCGCTGAATCCGCAGCATGTGCCAAGAAGTGGCCTTGGGCATGATCGACGACCGGCCGAGCCTCGTCTCCTTTCCATCCACCACCCGACTCACTTCCAGCGTCTTCGCCGCAAGATCGACCACCACCGCATAGAAGTGTGTGGCATCTTTGAGCCCAAATACCACGCCGCCCACTCCCGCCGCAGCATCGACGGGAAACCGCATCCTGACCGACAGATCCGGATATTCATACTGAAACCCGTCTGCAACGATTAACCGGTAACAGCTGACAGCCTGACACGACGAGTTCACAGCCAGAATGTTCGACTCCGAGGGGGCATCAGTATCCGCCTTAACCGTCCAGTCCGCAACCGGTCCCTCGCCAAACCCCAGCATTGAGAATCCGGCAGGAGCCTCGCCGGATTTCTGCTGGTCGAAGGTCCAGCGATTAAATAAGCCTCCTTGAGCCTGACTTTTCAGGTTGGTTTCTTTTTCGGTCCGGCTCTCTGCCTGAATTGCGTGGGACCGCTCGATGCAGAAACTCCAGCCACCCGCAATCGCGGCCAAGATAAGCACAACAAAGCCCCTGACGATATTCCTACGTTTCACGCTTATGCCGCGTTCCCTTGCAACGATCTTTTCAATCTGTTGTTACTTCGGTGTCCGCGTCTTGAGATCGAGAATGTCTTGCTGGAATCGGTCACGGGCAGCCATGATCACCTTTCGGCGTTTCCATCGCCCCCAAGCCCACCACCGAAGGCGATTCTGAAACGTGACGCCCGGTGTTGGAGCGCTCCCACCGGGGGCATGTTGGAAATCATAGCCCTGTTGCCGCTTGCGATTCTCGAAAAATCGGCGGTAGAGATGATCATACAATCCTTTGCCTGAGTCACCTGCACCCAAAGCGCCCTCCCTACAATAACAGGTTCAATCGTTGGCTCTCCGTGACAGGAGGCGAACAGGCCTGACGTTGACAGACATACGCCGTTGGCTGTCCGTCCACACTCGTCTTCCCGGCAGCCAGCGCCAATTCGGATTCCCCGGCACGACGAATGGCTTCGACTACCAACACCGCACGGTTTGGCAGGTAGCGTTGATGGACTGTTGAGAGAAACGATTCAGTCCTGGCATCGCCACGAGTCCCGACCACAACAATTTCTTGTGGCGTCCTCAGGTACCAATCCAGCGCACAGAGCATGGCCGATGAGCCATAGGCGTTGTGTTCCATCACGTTCCGGAACACCCGGAAGAGGTGCTCGGCCCGGTCATGATACCGCTGCTCTTTTGTGAAAGAGAACAGTCTCAATAAGACCATGGCAACAGTGGCATTACCGGACGGAATCGCACTATCGGTACCGGACTTCATGCGATGGAGGAGGGCTTCATGGTCGCGGCTGGTATAAAAACACCCGCCCGCCGCCTCATCCCAATACCGCTCCAGTAGATGATCCGTCACCTCGCGAGCTTGCTCCAAATACCACCGATGCGACGTAGCCTCAAACGCGTCCAGCAACGCGGCGGCAAGACAGGCTGCATCGTCTAGATAACCGTTCAAACGCCCCTTCCCGCCCCTAACCGTACGATAGACTCGCCCGTTCTCAACCGCATAGTCCAGCAGGAATGTGAGTGCTTGTTCCGCTGCCGCCAAATACGCGGGAACTCCGAACGCGTGATAGGCGTCGAGATAGGCGGACACCATCATCCCGTTCCAGCTCGTGAGAATGTTGTCATCCCGCTGAGGCTTCACCCGTCGTTCCCGTGCTGCAAGCAACTTCAGCTTGGCAGGCCGCAACAAAGACTCTATCTTCTCTTGCGCTTCGGGCTCGAGCTGCACCCCGCCGAGCCGATTCAACACGTTCTTGCCTTCGAAATTGCCGCTCTCCGTCACCCCATAGAACTGGCAGAACTCCTCAGCCGTTTCGGCCCCCAACACCGACACAATCTCTCCCGGCTCCCAGACGAAGTAGCTGCCCTCATGCCCCTCACTGTCTGCATCCTGCGCCGCAAAGAACGCGCCGTCCGGATGCGTGAGCTCACGACGAACGTACGCCAAGGTCTCCTTTACAACCTCATGAAACCGGTCCTCTTTCGTGAGACGCCATCCATCGAGATAGATCCGCACCAGCTGCGCGTTGTCATAGAGCATCTTCTCGAAATGGGGAATCAACCACTGGCCGTCCACCGAGTAGCGATGGAACCCGCCTCCGAGATGATCGTAGATCCCTCCGGCTGCCATGATTCTCAGCTGTAACAGCACCTGTTCTTGATGAGAGACTTCTTTCGTCCGAGCCGCCTGGCGCAGCAACAGGTTGAGCGGGGGAACCGTCGGAAATTTCGGCCCCTCGCCGAATCCGCCATGGACCGGATCGAAAAACTGCCCTAAATTCTTCGCCGCCTCATCAAGTAAACGATCCGTCAAGGGATCGTCAGACGGCTGCGGCGTTCCAACCCGCAGCAGTCCGGCTTTTACCTTCTCTACATTCTTGCGGACATCGTCACGGTGATTCCGATAGGCCTCGACGACACCGCGCAAGACCTCGGGAAATCCCGGCAGGTTGTGGCGGGGCGCCGGCGGGAAATACGTTCCACCGTAAAACGGTTCTTGGTCAGGCGTCAGAAACATTGTCAACGGCCACCCGCCGCCCCGTCCCAGAAATACCTGCGCGGATTTTTGATAGATATCGTCCAGGTCCGGACGTTCCTCCCGATCGACCTTCACGTTGATGAAATCCTGGTTCATCAGCCCGGCAATCTCGACATTTTCAAAACATTCATGCGCCATGACATGGCACCAGTGGCAAGCCGAATAGCCAATCGACAACAGAATCGGCTTGTCCTCCGCTTTCGCCTTCGCCAAGGCTTCCTCGCCCCAGGGATACCACTCCACCGGATTCTCCGCATGCTGCCGAAGATAGGGGCTGGCTTCTGCGATGAGTCGGTTCGAAAAACGATTAGTTTCTGTCGTTGAATCTGTCATCGCTGCTTCATCCTCATAACCCGGCATACTACCTTGGCCTGCAACCGCTCTGCAACGGACCTGTCGGTCTATGCTATAGTGCCCTCGTTACTTCGAAAGGCTCACGGCATGAACGGCTCGACGCGTAGCGGCGCTCTCTCCTTTGTTGTAGTCATTCTCCTGGAAATCATCTTCAATCTGTTTCCTCTGGGCGCCCAGGGCTTCGCGCAATCGGAGGAAGTCCGCCCTGCATGGCTCCAAGCGCTCGACAACCTGTCCAGCGAACGCATGCTGGCCGACGTGCGCACGTTAAGCAGCCCGGTCTTCAATGGCAGGCAGGCCGGATCGGATGACGACCTGCGATCGGCACAATGGGTTGCACGGGAACTGGTTTCGGCAGGATTGCATCTACCGCTCATATATAACAACTCCGTCACCTTCCCCTTTTCCCGCACAAGGAAGGGCCCACCTCTAGGCCTCATGGCCTCGATGGTCTCCACGCCCCTCATCGCACCTGACCCGGTAGTTCGAACCGGCGCAGCAGACCAGTTGGTCACAGCACAGTTGGGCACGGACTACCTCCCGGTCTTTGATTCCCCCTCTGCCGACCTTCAAGGTCAGATCGTCTTCGTCGGTTATGGCATTGTCGATCCCACTCAAGGAATCGACGATTACGCCGGCGTTGACGTGAAGAACTGTATCGTGCTCTTCCTCCGTGGCAAGCCGGATCACTATCCAAGCCCCGTCAGCCATGCGGATAAGGTCCGCTTCGCGCGAGATCGAGGTGCCTTGGCCTATCTGACTGCGACAGGGCCAATTCTCAATCCCTATGAAACGCGACGCGGCGTCACGGGAAGGCCCAGCGCATTTTACGGGCAACAACCCCCTGACCAAGCTCTCCCTGGCGCATGGATCAGCACCAACCTTGCAGAGACTCTCCTCTCCGGAAGTAGTGAGGGGTCCGACCCTGACCGCCTTCGCACCCTCCAAGAGCAACTCAATAAAGCCCCATCAGCGCGCGCGCGTCAATCCAACCAGAATGCGTCCCTCTACTGGAAGACTACGATTCAGGACGGCTTGCTGACCAACGTGGTAGGGCTGATCCCTGGTACAGGGCCGGATACCATCATCATCGGCGCCCATCGTGATCATTTCGGACGCCCGGCAGGCCTCTGGTTTCCAGGCGCCGATGACAACGCATCTGGAACAGCTGTGATACTGGAAGTGGCGCGGGCTCTTGGGGAAATTGGACTGCGCCCCCAACGGACGATCCTCTTTGTGTCCTTTAGTGGAGAGGAACGGGATCTGCTCGGATCGCGCCTCTATACATCGAGACCCGTCGTCCCCCTCAGCTCAACGAAAGCCATGATCAACATCGACCATGCCGGGGCGGGAAACGGGCGGTTAACCGTTGGGATCACAGGGTTTGAAAAAACCATGGCACAGGAGGCGGGCCAGGC
>Ga0209253_10000669_pt1 | contig 29839 bp, 27 predicted proteins | sample FrelakmetBRP12BR_FD_187145 | JGI IMG/M metagenome (GOLD analysis project Ga0209253, IMG submission 187145) | Freshwater lake sediment microbial communities from the University of Notre Dame, USA, for methane emissions studies - BRP12 BR (SPAdes)... | ecosystem: Environmental > Aquatic >...
GCAGCTCGTAGAATGAAATACGTCCCAAAGGTAGCCCCGAATAAGATCGCAACAAAAATAATGATCTCGATGATATCTTTCTTTCGTATTTTTGATTTCCTTTTATCTTTCTGGGGGGAAGTTCTGCCATTCTCTGTTACCTAATTAAACCCTCAATTAATCCTACTAAAACCATAGATCTCTTTCCATTAAAATTTACTCGGTCATGCGTTTACGCTTTTTTAGAAATTCAATTTCTTTCATACGATGGATTTTTTCCAGTTCAGCTTTTTTCTCTTCCCATTCAGAACCAGCCAATGGATAATATCTTACAATTAATAATGTCAATAAAGCGATTATTGAAGGGATCACAAATATGGATAACATTATTCCGAATTTTGCCATGAAAGTTTGACTAGATTGATACACATCATACCCAAATCTCCCAATAATGAATAAGAATAACCAAGTTCCTATTGAAATACAAAATTTAGTTAAGAAAGCTTGAATTCCAGAGTAACTGGTTTCTCTCCGTTTTCCCGTTCGCATCTCATCATAATCTACTATGTCTGCAAATAATGGAGAGGAAGTAAGAGAAACTGCAGCCATCCCAAAACTAGCAATAATTAAACCAATTAATGCCCCAAAATACCACCATCCAATCCCAAACATAAGTAAAAGTGATAAGGCAAGCCAGATTACCCCAAAAATTAATATTTTCTTTAATCCATGTTTGGGAACAAGTCGATTAATTATAATGGAAAATACAATCTGAGAAATTGCTAGTAAAAGATAAGGTATTGTAACTAAAATTCCATTAATCTGCAACACATCACTAACATAATAAAGAAGACCTGTTCCCAGCATACTTTCAGCAATAAGCACTAAAAATACTCCAATTTCATAAATAATAAAAGCTCGATTTTTAAAGGTTTCAACAAAACTTTGGATGAATCCCAGAGGTTCCTCATCAATTGTGTATAGATTTTCTTTCAAAAAGTAACTATTTACAAACATCATGATGCCCATAACTACCCCAATAATTATCATAGAGGGTCGGAAAAAGGGATGCAAAGAATCAATGGATTCTGAACCACTTTCAAGTAAAAGATAAGAGGTTAATACACTAGTGAATAATCCAAATATACCACCAATTATATTACTCCAAACCATCAGTGTGCTACGATTCCTACTTTTTAAGGCAATTTCTGCAGGCAAGGGGTAAACAATGCATCCTAGCAGGGTAAACAGGGTATCGAATGCGCAAAGAGCCAATAATAGGTTATAAAATAGTACTGTTTGGTTTGAAGTATCCCCGATCGGATACCAACACAAAATAAAGAGGATTGCATAAATGAATGACCCGTATCGGAGATATGGCATGCGGCGGCCTTTTTTGGTTCTAGTTCGGTCTTGAAGCGTTCCTAATAACGGATCATTGATAGCGTTCCAAATTCCGAATATTAACCATGCTATTCCAGCTTTCTCGGGATTTAACTTGAGAATGTTGGTATAAAAAAAAGTCATTCCCGTCCCTACTATTCCATTCAGAGTGTTTAAGCTCACATTAACGAGTGCATAATTCACTTTTTGGGATAAGGGGAGTTTTTCTTCTATGTTGCTTATTTCACTCATTGGGAATCAAATGTTTTTAGTTTTTTACGTAAATGGAACAAATAATTTTAGTTTCGAGGAATAGTATAAAATAATTGTGAATTCGCTTTTTTCAACAAAATTCAGTAAATCTGACAGAATCCTCGTATCTGGAAATGAAGCAATTGCCAGAGGAATTATGGAAGCAGGCGTTGGATTTGGTTCTACGTATCCCGGTACTCCGGTTAGTGATGTGGGTGACATTTTATATGAGTATTCCAAAACCGAGCAAGGAAAGCACTTGATTTTCGATTATGCGATTAATGAAAAAGTCGCATTAGAGGAAGCAATCGGTTCTTCATGGACAGGTCTGCGTTCCGTGGTAATATTCAAGCATTTAGGTATGAATGTTGCAGCTGATGCATTGCACACGATCATGTATTCAGGGATTGGTAACGGTGGAGGATTAATTATTATCGTTGGTGGCGATCCTGATGCAAGTTCCTCTACAAATGCAGAAGATGTACGATTATATTCAAAACACACTCATCTTCCCATTTTATTTCCCTCTACCGTCGAAGAATGTTACAAATTTACGAAAATCGCATATACAATCTCCGAATATTTGAAATTGCCCGTAATGGTATATACGACTCCAAAATTGAGTTTCATGACTGGAATAATTACTCCTAATCGCATTCCTAACAACCTACCTTTAAAGCGGGATCCCCCCAAATTTGAGCGAAATTTTGAGCGATTTGTCAATGCACGACATCTTGCTTTAGAAAATAAAGAAAGACTGATGGAAACAGTGAAAAAAGTAGAGGAACTTAAATTCTTGAGCAATGAAGTGGATTTTTTTCCAACACGTAAACCAACTAATCGATTTGATTTGGTAATCATCACAGGAGGATATCCGTATTTAATATTAAAAGATATTCTCTCTCAATATGGCTTAAACGATATAGTTCCGATATTGAAATTGAACATCCTTTATCCAATTATTCCCAAATCTATCACTGAGTTTGTGAAAGAATTTATTCCTAGGCAAATATTGGTAATTGAAGAATTGGAACCCATGATTGAAAATGATGTGAAAACCACTCTTTTTGATGCGAATCTGAGCGTTCCTGTAAAGGGAGTATGGGAATCTCCCAAAAAATATTCCACTGGAGTTCAGAAAGGAGAAATAACGCATTTCCACATCGAAGAGATTCTACGAAAATATATTAAAATCCGTTTTCCTAACGGTTTGAAGGATTATAAAAAGGAATTAGAAAACTCAAAAAACCTCTTGCTTCAACGGGAACCTACATTTTGTCCAGGATGTTCCCATCGTAACGTGTTTTACGCATTACGAAGAGTAGCGAATGAGCTGAAACATAAAAATGGTTTAGATCTTATTTTTGGCGGAGATATCGGGTGTTATACACTTGGCATGTCTCCCCCTTGGTTAGTGACTGACTGGTTGATTTGTATGGGCGCGGGAATTGGCATCGCAAATGGAGTTGCAAAAGTACTGAATGCCTATCAGATAAACAACCAGCATGTTGTTGCTCTAATAGGGGATAGTACGCTATTCCATTCTGGAATTACACCTCTTCTAAATGCACTAAAGCAAAATTTGAATATCACTTTACTTGTTTTAAATAATTATTATGTAGCAATGACCGGTCATCAACCCAGTTTAAGTGGAATTCCAGATTCCCATCATTCTAATGCAGGTTTTCAAGGGAAGCAATTAAAAATCGAGGATTTCGTTCGAAATCTTGGAACTCCACAAGTACATGTGGTGGGAGGGTATGATATTCCGCAACTTGAAAAGACCTTTATGAATGTGTTTAGTCAAAACACACAGGGAACAAGAATAATTGTAGTTAATGCTGAATGTGCATTAGCAGTAAAACGAATTGCAGAACAGAAATGGAGTAAACCAAGAGGTTCACAACGTGGTGAGGAGCTGTACATCCAAATTAATGAATCCTGTCCTATGTGTCATGAGTGCTTTGAGGAATTTGGATGTACCGCAATTAAGCAAACCAAAAAAGATGGAAGAGTAGTATATTATATTGACGAATCCTCGTGTATGAGAGAATACTGCGAAGCTTGCTTAGTGATATGTCCGAATCACTGCATTGAAAAAACCATTATTAATCCGAAGGGAGGAGAAACCTACTGAATTTAAATGTGCTTATTTGCGGAATCGGGGGTCAAGGGGCAGTATTTTTAGGTTCATATCTTCGGAATTATTTCCTTACAAAATATCCTAGTGCGAGGATTGTGGGAACGGAAAACCGAGGAGTATCCCAGCGGGAAGGATCTGTAATAGCCAGTATGCGAATTCAAACTGAAACAGAGGAACAGAATATATTCAGTCCTGAAATTCCTCCCATGTCCGCAGACCTCATTATTGCTTTAGAACCCTTGGAAATGCTGCGTAACTTTCACGTAGTGCATCGTCAGACTATTATACTCACAAATAATGAACCCATAATGCCCAAATCTAGTGTGAAATGGTTGGTAGGTGAGGTTAAAGGTGAAGAAAGTGAATCCGTGAAAAAATATGCCAAATCTGACTGGCTAATTGCACACACAGAAGGATTATTCGATAAAATCCCAATAGACTCATCGCAATCAGCCATAAAAATTACCAAACCAAAAAAAAAGCCCGGATTTGATTCTAATATTCCACTAATCTCATATAGTAAACACAAAAACATTCTCGATCTGAATTTTTATTCACTGGTACTGGAGGAATTAGAAGAAAGCTCCCTTCTCAATTTTGTGATGTTGGGATTTTTAGCTACGATATGCCCTTCGATCCTGGATTTTCCCTCTGTGCATTCGTTCTCTTGGGATTATTTCAAGGAGGAGTCTTTAAGACAAGAACAGAATTCTTCTGCATTACGATATGGTAAGAAGTTAGCAGGAATGCATCCTCAATTCATTTAGATAACTTAAGTTTCCTGTGTTCTACCATTAAGCATCTATCCATGACAATGGGAATTCTGTGTTCGTCCGCAATCATTTTGGATTGGTTATGAGAAATCCCACGTTGCAGCCAGATTAGTCTTGGATTCAGTTTCACAGCATCTGTAACTACTGCGGGGGTTTGTTCACTGGGACGAAAAATGTCTATAATATCTATTTTGAAGGGGATTTCTTCCAAAGAAGGATAGGATTTTTCTCCTAAAATTTCCTTCGCGTTCGGATTTACAGGAATAATTCGATATCCCACGTCTTTTAAGTATTTTGGTATTCGATGAGCGTCTTTATTGGGATCAGTAGACATTCCCACCATGGCGATGGTTTTACTTTCTTTAATAATATTAATAATTTCTTGGTCTAGAGACATAACATATAGTATTTGTCGTTAAAATAAAAAAATACGGGATATGGTAAATAAAAATAAGAATGATAATACACTTTCAAAAATAACAGGTAGTTCTTTCTAGCTAAACATTTATCAAATTTTGCATGGTACCGGCATATGAATGGAAAAGGAAAAACATTCAAAATATTGCTTGTAGGATCGCGTTATACAGGCAAAGGTCAAATTGGAAGAGCATGGGCGCATACGGATGCAGATCTACCCACTTTACAACCCGTAATGCTATATGAACGCATGGTTACGATAAAAGGAAACGCCTACCGTGTAATGGCGTGGATTTTATCCTTCGACCCTGAATTTGAAGATCTTCGAAGTGCGTTTTATTCCAAGACAGATGGGATTATCTTGACTTATGATGCAAACGACACGACAAAAAATACTTTTGTAGATCTATTGAAATTCCTTAATGAAATTAAACAGAATTATCCAATGGGGTTGCCACCTGCGGTGACCTTTGGAACTCGGCTAACGGACACAATTGAATTATCCAATTCTTTGCGAAAACGAGTTGAGGAATGGGCATATAAAAATACGTATGGGCCCGTAATACAAGGACTCTATTCCGATAAGGAACAATTCCAAGATGCCGTCGATTCTGCATTTAAAGCATTATTAGAGAAAATATTCCAAAATATGCATTGATGGAACTTTGAGTGCAAATAAAATAACAAATGTACCCGTTAGAACTAGAGGTAATAGTAAATTATCATTGATTTTGAAAGGATTCGGACAAACTAGATCAATTATGATAAACACAATGACCGCAGCAATCGCATAATATATTCCTGCAAATAGAAATACAGAAATTAGAGAGGTTATACTTCCCGCGATCGTTCCTTCTATAGTTTTATTGTTATGTCGATATTTATGTTTTCCATAGCGCATTCCAACGATGCTCGCTGCGGAATCTCCGAATGAAACTACACTCGTAACTCCTAGAAACAATATACTGGATAGAATGACCGATGAGACAGCTAACCCTGTGATTAGGTATATGTACGAACCTATGGCATTTTTCTCTTCCCAGCGTAATTGCCTTTGAACAATCTCTTGAAAAGGAAAATTAATTTTTCCAGATAATCTAGAATATTCAATTGTTAATAGTAATAGAGTGCTTCCTCCAAATGTTAAAGAAAGAATTGAACGACTTGTTGAAAAGATTTCAGTATTGAATATATTTTCTAAAAAGGTGGTTCCGTCATTCCTGAACCAAAAATTTTCCCATTTTTCAATGAAATAGGAATATTCTGGATGGCTAATCCAGTATCTCACCAAAATATATGTAATTACACCACCAATCAATATTGCAAATAACGCTAATCCAAATGCGATAATGTGGTTGGATTTTCTCTCCCAGTCTAGTAAACGTTTGGATATGAAAAATTCATCCGGTTGTTTCGAAGATAATACATGTTGAATCACGTCCGCAGAAGGAATTTTTTTCTTTTTTGTGATTTGCGCTATCAAAAATACAATTCCTAAACCAAGAAAAACTGACACGATGATTATATTGACATTTTGCCTTAATGATCCATCAAAAGTAAATGTAAGTTTTATTTGGGATATAATTAGTAAAAAAATAAGGCAGAGCAATAATAGAATTAAATTTAGAGGGTGTTCCTTTAATCTTTCACCCTCTGGACGTTTTTGAGAATGGAAATTTCGAAGTATTAACCGAATCATTCCATATATATAAATTCCAAACCCACTAGCAACAATGATACGCGAAACTATGGATAAGATTCCCAAAATGTTCACTCTGAAACTTGCTTTCCGAAAAACCTAATAAAAGATCTAATAAAATGATCTAATAAAAAATTGATTCTAGAGAGATGCATTGTATGACCGAGAAATCTAACGATGTTCTAAAAAAACTCAACGACTCGTTTCAAGATTTTGTAAAGGGGATTTTTGGTGAAGAAACCACGAAACGTATGAATGAATTTTCCAGTCAAGCGATTAAAACCCTTGTGGAGTTTGGCGATAAACTTATTGAGTCACTAAACTTACAAGATAATGATTTAGTGAAGAAATCTAGCAACCAGATCAAGGACATCTTGAAACAAACGGGTCTACTGGAAGAAGAAACTGAGGAAGATTTTTAGGTTAGTATCCGAAGATAAGCAGACGTAATCAAGTGGCCACGATGCTAGCCTCGAGTTTCTGGATTGATTTAAAACTGGAAAGCTGGTGTGCATTCGCACTCAGGGGTTCGAATCCCCTCGTCTGCGCCATTTATTACCCTTTTTCACATCTAAGTCTAGGATATTATGGTTTTTTATTTTTTAATCCATAAATTTTTGCAGTAGTTCTTCATTAGAATTATTAAAGGATGAAAATGCCATGGTTAAGGAAAAAAAAAACACCAAATCCCACGCATCTGAAGAGGATGAAAACTTATCACATGATGAACCAGGCAAACGAGACACCGATGACACTAGCGAAAATTTGGACGTGATCTCGAGAGTTATAGATGAAATGGAGGATATGGATCCAGTACAATATCTGGTTCAAAAAAGTCCCACTGAAAAAATCGAGAAAAAAGCACAGAAATATTTGCAGCAACAGAAGGATTATGGAAAATATGAACCTGTAAAACTCGATTATTCATTGTTCTTGCAACTTCCTAACGCATGTGGCTTGAGTGCAGTGTTAATGCTTGTCGATCCTCTTCAAAACGAAACCATCGCAAAAAATCTTTCGTTTATATGGGATCATGTTAAATCGATTTCCATAATAGTTCAAGAACGTAAAGAATTCCAATGGGCATATGCACTGGAATATTTACTACTAAAATCCTCGACCAAAAACGATCTATTTAACTATATCCACTCTTTGGAAGGAATAGATTATTATTTTATCAGTTTGGAAGCCGTTTTGAGACGATTGCAGCAAGAGCATCAAGAAAAAGGAAGAGATTTCATTGTTAATGCATACGAGGATTTTTTTACTAAAGGGATAATTAATCAGTTCTTACTCTCCCAACACATCAATTTATATAAACACAATCCGGAAATCCAAATCCTCATGGCAATTCTCGGATATGAGTTTGTAAAACAACCTTCAATTGATGGAACTGGAGCCTTATTTTTTACGGAGGAAGAACTTAAAGATTTACAATTCTCCAGTTCAAGGAAAAAACTTAATAAATTACGTTCTGAATACCTTAAAGGAGCTCGAATTATATGTGGTACCACTTTCCACTGGGTGGTTGTCACAAAAATCTTTAGTATACAAGATAAAGTTCAAATCTCAATGAATGATCCATCTGGAAAAAGATATAATGTTAATGCACAGGAGCTTTCTGATAAAGACCGCTTTTATATCTTTAGAAAATCGAACTCCACACCTAAAAACCTTTGGACCCAGATAATGAACATTTTAAAGTTGGATGGTCCAAAGGAAGTAACAATTTTTAACCGGATAAAGGATGAAATTCAAAAACGTATAGAAAGTCAGTCACACGACGATTTAACATCTGCAATAAATTCTCTAAATACGAAAATACAAGTTCAAACAAAGGATAAAAAGGGAGAAATTGCTAGCACCGTTTCGGACATTCCTCTAAAAATTCATGAGGATACTGTCAAATCAATAAAGAAATCCCATACACAAGAATCCAGTTCAAAAACAGGTGAAATGTCCGATAAGCAAAAACCAGAATCCACTGATATGTCTTCCAAAGAAGCGTTCATGAAAAAAATGCGAGAAATTATTGGAGATTGTTTTCAGGATTATGAGAGTTTATGACATTATTCTTTTGTTGGATTGGCATAACAATAATCACAATTATGGTTACACTTGAAAATGCCCGAATATCCACCAATATCGCGAGAAAGTTGACATCCGCAGGATTCTCGTTGACCAGGGTCTCTTTTTTGCGCAATTTTACTATTTGAGAGTTTTGAGATTAATTCCCCGTTTATGCAATGTGCCTGCTGAATTCCATGATAACCAACTAAATCCGGTTGACAGCAAGTGTGCAATGTGATATCATAGTGAGTGCAAATATCTATTAGTGAGTCAATTTCTTTTTTTTTTTGTTTTAGAGTTAACTCCACAAGTTTCTTGGCTCGATGATACATCCTATTCTTCACTTTTGAGTATGCTTGAGTAAATGAAAAAATTATGTCTCTTATGCCCATTTTCGATACTTCAGACATGATTAGATTAAAGTCGTTTAGATTGTTGAGAATCTGAATAGAATCGATATGTTGGTAAAATACGATGGGATCGAAACGAACTTGCACATGATCGATTCCAAAATTCTCTATTAGCCATGTTAATTGCTCAAATCGGTCTTTTAATGGTAGTTTCAAACCTGATTCAAGTTCTGAAATAGAGTTAATAGTGAAATTAAATATATGAATCGGATACTGTAAAAATAAATCCGGATTTGTCTTATAGACCTTAATCCATGGTCCAAAGTTTTTACTCCACCAAACCCATGCTAAGACATCACTGGGATGGAGAGATACTAAAGAAACCTTCCTGCTAAACGGATTCATCACTTCTACTTGTCCCATTCGAATGCGATCAGCAATCCAGTCCATTAGAAATGCAGGAATATCTGTTCGTCGAGAACACGAGATGATGGAAGATTGCACAACTTTCATACAATGCAACTCAGACTATTAATCATGATTCATTTACAATCCTATTCAATTAATTACTAAACTAATACATGACTTTTTTTCTTCGAGAGAAAATGCACTCCTAATCCGATTGATTCTATTACGAGAATTCCTAATATAATGGATAATACTATGGAAGAACCGCCAGAATTGTTATATCCCTGAGTTTCAGATCCAAGAGCTTCATATAAAAAACTGAGAGAGGAGACCTCCATCATCGAAATTCCCGGAAAAATTCCAAACTGAAAAAAATTTTTGGTGCATAAATTCGGTTTCGAGAGGATCTATTTTACTTGTCTTCTGATTCTATGGCGGAATTAACATGTTTTAACTCAGATCCGCAGATTCTATATGTTCTATCTTGTTGCGATAAGGGCAGTCTGCAAATTGGATAAGAATTCCGATCTGCCATACTATCAGATTCTCGAAGCTTTATATAAATTATTTCTTCCAGTTCCCTTTCAGGATTTCTGTTTGAGTATCAGAAGTAAAAAAAAGAGAAGGAAGGAATGCAAAAAAAGGTGTATATCACTTGTATGCGGAGGAAAGTAATATGGCCAAAAAGACTCTTTGCATTCCTCATAGTATGTAAGGAAAGCCAACCTTATAAATTTTAAGTGTATTCTCCTACACATATAAGAGGATTAAAGCATAAAGAAGAATGCTGGAATCATACATGTCTCTAAAAATAATTCATATTAAGACAATATACGAATATATTAGAGAAATTGTCGAATATCCCCACAGATCTAAAATTTCTATCTTTAATTAGGATGAGATGGAAAAAAGAACCAAAAAAAACTGATAATGCTTCCCAAAAAAAACATAAAAATTTTGCACGTTTTATCAACCAGCTCATAAGAATATGAAGTAAAAGTGTTTTCGGGTTATATAAATATAATTAAGGAAACACCTCATAACATCAATTCCAGTCAAATCTGTTCTTATTTTATTATGAAGATCAATAATGTTTACCAATTTTGTTATATCGTCAATTTTCATAACGAAAATAATCTATTCATGGAAATTTTAAAGAGAGAATGGACATATAATTTTGACAGAAAATATTTACAGTCGGGATTCCATCCTATTTCTTTTCCGCAGCTTTAGTTATATCACGAAATTAGAAGAATCGTAAAACCATATTCCATGCTATGATATCCAAAAATTCAAAATGATATGAAAAATAATCGTTATAGACTTCCAAAAAAACAATACTTTAAGAGAAGATTTCAAAAGGATCAAGTCATAATCCCGAAACAGATCAGGGGAACAATTGATTTCAAATTTATGAAAAAAACTGGGGATTAAAAAAATCTGGATCAAGTAGTATGTTCTTTCTGTTTAACAATAAAAAAGATATGATCTTTTTAGATGACTAAAATTATGTACTACAATTCCACAAATCCTATCATAGTGGATTAGATAATTCTCCCAATACAAATTGAGAAGTATGGGTATTAAACCTTAAATTACGAACATTTCAGATGAGAAGATTAACTATGAATCCAATTGAGATATCTCGACCTACATTCGATCGCGAATACCGATTCTGGCCATTATTTGTCTTGAGCTTCACCCGTACGTTCTTTTATGCCATTTTTGATGTTGCATTTCTTAACTACTTGATTTTTGATCGGAAATTAGATTCTGGATTGATTGGTATTATATCTGCAATCACATCGATTATATATGTGGGGGGTCCCTTTTTTGGGCGATATATCGCTACAAAAACAAATATGAAAAATGTAATTTTTCTCTCGTGGAGTGCTAGTACGCTAATGTTAGTTCTGAGTGTAATAATTATGAACCCTATTGCTCTGATTTTTTTCCGTTCATTCGAAGGATTCAGTAACGGGGCATTCTGGCCTCAGATTTGGAATTATTTGACTTCATGGGAAAAATCTCATCATATGAAGAACAAGAAGATTGATTTCCTGAAAATATTCAACTATTCATGGAATTTGGGGTTAATTTTTGGATTTGGATTGGGATATGTGCTAGCTTACCTTATCAGTGATTATTTCGCTGCAATCATCTCCGTCGGTATTGCTGTATTGTCGATTTCAGTTATATTTATGCTCGAACCTTCAGATCGTTTCATTTTTAAAGAAGATCGGGCAGTTGTGGTGCAAGGATTAAAATTAACACCGAAAGACTGGAAAGAGTATGAAAGTACGGAACAAAAAGCACCTTATACCGAAGATGTGGAGAAATCTTTATCTCGAGTACCTCTCGTCATATGCATGGGAGGAATTATTTTCTTCGCATCCACAAAATCGATGTATCGCTTTACAATTCCGTATTTTTTTGAAATTGGGGGACAAGAAAGTTTCTGGATTTTTGGAATCGTGTTATTTCAACAAATGCTACAGATGGTAGGATTGCAAATCATTCGAAAATTCAAAAAAATGCGGATTGGATATTGGATCGCCATTGTAATACTAGTTTCTACAACGATTGCATTATCAGTTTTCAGTGATACAGCTATCTCAACATATTTGATTCCCATTTCAATAGTAAATATTACTTGCGGATTGTTTTTTGGATTTATTCAAGGAGTCACACAAAGAATTGTCTTAGATAAAGGCAAAAAGACGAATTCCACTGTATATACCATGCTTTCAGAAGCTTATGTCGGGATTTCCTTTGGAGTGCCACCGATCATAGCCGGTTTTCTATTTCAGCTAAAATTCGTGTATGTTTTTTACTTTCAGATTATTCTAAGCGTTCTTACAATATCCATCTTGCTACGCTATCATTTTGTATATATGAAAAGTGAGAAACTAAGAAAAAAGGAAATATCTAACTGATTATTCGAATTTATAGTGCTTTTTAATTTGTTTTTTCACAATCCAATGGCATTTTCCAGTTTCGGGATATACTGTCACCAAATCTCCTGGACCGAACTTTATTTTTTCACCGTTAGAATCAATTTCCGCTTCTCCATCCAGAATATAGAAGATTTCCTTTCCGTCATATTCCCATTCAAATCCGGGAGGAGGAGGACTTGTCCATGTTGGCCATTTTTTTACACCCATTGCACTCAATTCTTTTTCTGTAGGCTTATATTTTGTAAATTTTACCATAAAAGCACCAATTCTTGATTTAATTTATATTTTTGCAGCTAAAATAGCGTAAGGGAATTTTGAACAGAGAATATTGTGCTTAACACTCTTTTGTGTTTAACTAAATTTCAGAATTACCGAAAAATAAGAAAATATTTGTTAAAAAAAAAGAATTTAATCGATTTCTCGACCATTAAACTCAAAATAAGCCTCTATCCATGAACGTGGTTTGGTTGCTAATTTTAGAGGCCCTTTTACCGTTAAATCACCCTTAAAGAATTCTGCATCCGTATTTGGGTTACCATATGCGATTTTCTCACTTGTTGCGGGTGTCATTTCCATGTATATATTCTGTTTGATTGTTGGAAGCGGTTCAAAAGGACCTTCCCATATTCCAATTTTCTTTTCACTAGGAGTTAAAGTCATACATACTTTCTGATCGGGAGATCCGCGCACTTCAATGAAGTATGCTAAGCTTTCATATTCTTCTACATCATCATTAATGATTTCAGCTAATTCTTGTTTATCCTCATCATCAGAGGCTTGGCTCATTGCAAGCGCTTCAGAAAATGCAAGATAAAAGAGAACGGTATCCTTTGCTCCATTGACAGTATGGCTGTCAAATTTCTTTAAATATTCGGCATTTTTACCTTTGAGTTCTTTTTCGGCAAACCATTTTTTGATCTTGACTGGCATTATTTTCACTTTTTTACAATTATGCAAGAATTCAGTTTTAAAACTGAAATTGCAATCCTATTGGATCACATCACTTTTTAATTGGAGATTTATAAAACTTTTTTTTAAGATTCTGGGGAAATGCGGAGGATCGACTGGGTGAATGGTTACTTTTCCAATCCATTTAATTATAAAAGCACGAAACACTAAAGTTCGTAATAGTAATTGTTTTCAGAAAATTTAGGAAGTCATGGTATGGATAAAGCCTCAATACCGATGGTGAACATTCAATCTGAATTCACAAGGTTGATCGAAAACGGTTCTACAGCTGGTTCTAAACGCTTACGCACGGTATTATTCGATGCATTTTCACAAGGAATTCAAGCAGTAATGCCCGACCAACTGATCGAGAATTGTGTCTATCTTAATGGAACCCAACTAGTAATATCTAGTAAACTTACATCACAAAGAGTCCAGTATGATCTTCTCAAGTTTTCCAAGGTTTTGGTAATAGGAGGAGGAAAGGCTGCTGCGGGATTGGCGAATGGTATCATCTCCAAGATAGGAACAATTCTTCCATGCTACGGTAACATTAACATTCCTAAAGGTCAAGAATCCATATGGGGAGAATCTATTAAATTCAGTTCTGAAAATGGCATTCAAAGTGAAATCAAGGTCGTGTATGCATCCCATCCAATTCCTGATGAGGAGGGGATTCGTGGTACTAAAAAAATGATCGAGTTGGTCTCTAAGTCAGATACTAATACGCTTGTGATCGTGATTATCAGCGGTGGAGGATCCGCATTAATGCCTTTACCAAAAAGCCCTATTACAATTGCAGCTCTCCAGACTTTAAATGAGGTTCTTCTGAAGTGCGGGGCAAATATTGTTGAGATAAATAATATACGAAAACATATTTCTGACTTCAAAGGAGGACAACTAGCTCAAGTAATTCATCCCCGAACGGCAGTTAGTTTGATTCTGTCGGATGTAAAAGGAGATCCGTTAGATTCAATCGCATCTGGACCTACTACGTATGACACAGGAACCTATGCGAATGCGTGGGAGGTTATCGAAAAATACCGCATTGTGCATCTCGTTCCCGAATCCATTCGCGTTGTCTTGCGTAAAGGAGTAAATGGATTATTACGAGAAACTCCAAAGCAAAATGATCCTGTATTTTCCAAAATGACAAATATTATTATAGGTTCTTCTAGTACTGCGTTAACAGAAATTAAGAGAGTTCTCCAAAAGATGGAATTCAAGGAGAATTCTATATTTTCCGCTCCCGAGTTGTTTGGAGAAGCAAAAAAAGTCGGAAAAACACTCGCAGATATGGTTCAATCCATCCAATTCGAAAAATTATCTACTAAACGCCTATATTTGATTAATACAGGAGAATGCACGGTAACTCTTACAGGAAAAGGTACAGGAGGACGAAACCAAGAAATGATGCTTGCAATGCTTCAGGAATTGATTACGAAACCAAAAGTGAATTATCACTATTCCATCATCTCCATGGCGTTAGATGGAATAGAAGGAAATTCACCCGCTGCGGGAGCCATATTGGATTCGGAAACTGTAGCTAAACTGAAAAAAAAGGAATTAAAGATTACAAAATCCCTTTCGGACAATGATTCCTACTCATTTTTTAAGGAAGTGGGAGATGCAATCGAAACCGGGCAAACTGGTACTAATGTGAACGATATCTATTGTATTCTTATTGAGTCGAAATGATTCTAAGGGGGAGGATACAATTTTTTCATTAATTTATCTTTAATGTGGCGGATTTTCATTAGAGCGATTGCTTCGAGTTGTGCTTCCTCATACGGAATTGGGAATCGATTATGAAAGGGGGATTTTTTTACAAACCATTTAGAAATACGGAAAATCGGTCCAAAGAAGATCCGAGACGGTCCTGAGATTTCTGTAGCCTCCTGAAAGATGGATAGGGAATGATTATCCCAACCCCCGAAAAGTGAATACAGAGGAAAAAAAAGAAAGAGCATGCATCCTACTATGGCGAAAACTAATGTAAGTAATCCCGAAATCAAAGGAGTAGTAATATCAGCAAAAAAAGGATAGACATATCGCGTCCACAAGTATCCGATTCCTCCTATAATAAGTGCTGGAACGATGGGGGCAACAAACGTTTGCCAACAAAATTTCTTAAAATATACTGGAGAGATTTTCTTATCAATATAAATCCAACTCGCAACCATTCTAACAACGTCAGGAAGGAATGGAATGAGTGGAATTAGCCAAAATATGCCTTGTAGGCCCCAGATTTCGTGGATTTTTAAAATATTAAGAGATAAGAATATCAAAAATGTCTCAAGAAAATACGTCACGATCATGATCAGGGAGTTAAAAGTCGGTTTATTGGCACCAAGGATGACATGTTCGCTTGTTAGAACTGGCTCTTCAATAGTGGTTGCAATAAAGTTCGGGATGATGAAAAATACGGCTAAATAATATTCTTCCGCTCCCGCAATTTCAAGCAGAATCGACAGTAAAGAGGGTAAAAACACAATCACAATTGTACCTAAAGCAAACGAAAAGAACATAATGAATTTCCAGGTCATCGAAATATAATAACTTGTTAATTTTTTCATTCCGCTATTATAGGATTCAGAAATTGTACCACGAATGTTGATCCCCCCCCCAATTTTGATATAGTTCGTTATCCCATCGGCAAATTGGGATAATGTCAAAAATGTTAGATACGCAGGCAGAGCGGAATACCACCATAGCGCTGTAACTCCCGAAAAAAACGCTTTAATTAAACCCGGAATGGATACAATGATACCAAATTTCAAGCTGGTGATAATTGTGTCTTTTTGAAATCGCGGAACAAAACAATCTAAAAGAGTATATCCTAAGGGTCGAATGATTGTCCTAAAATAGGTCATATTGATAAATACACTAACCAAGGTACCCAAATTTGCCCCAAACGCATATCCAATCGAAATTCCCACTAACGGTCCATATACGGGATTGTTTCCGATAAGATATTTGCCGATCATAACACACCCAAATTCCATAATCGAACTAACGATGAAAATATTCACAAAATTTAGTTTTGCTTCCAAATCGAATTTTTGCATTCCTCGGATACACGAGATATAAAAATCTTTGAGCGCGGGATATTCACGGGAAATTGTTATTAATAATAGCCATTTAGCCCAAATTAAATTGCCTGTTCGGAGAATCTGAAGTATATAAAAAGAAAATCCTGTAACGATAAACACCCCAGAAAACATCTGATACCAGGTATAAAATCGGATGAAATCAATCATTTTCCGGTGGTTTTTTACTCTCCATTCTCCAACAAACCGATCAATAGCATATTGTGTCGGAATATTAAAAATATTCTCAAATACGAGGAAGAGAACGCCCACGAGGTTTGCATAGCTTTGGGATTCCGGCCAAGGATACATAAAGGAGAGAATAAAGGGGTAAATTGCGAGCTGAATAATAGTTCCTGCGATAAAATAGAAAAATTCGTAAAAAAAGCCCCCCAGGGGTCTTGCGTAACCAATCTTATCAAAAGCCTTGGGTTCTTCCCAGTCTTTTAACAATTCTAGCGCATTCTCATTATCCAAATTTACCTGTCCCTCCGCATTGCAAATATCCGGATAGATCGAATTAATGCGTTCTAATTCACTGGGAGAAAAACTCATTGTTCTGCAACTATTTTGAATCGTTTAAATCATTTTTTCAAAAAAAGAAAAAAGAGGATTAAAATCGTAGATAGAGTTTATAGCGATTCAGAATCCACGCAATCAACATGCATAAGGCTATAGGTAAGATTCCTACCCAAAGCATTGCAATAAGAGCATTGTTTACTGGAATCAATTCCAACCATTCCGATTGCACTGCTACAATCAATACCATTAATAATATATTTCTACCGAGTTCTGACAACATAGGAATTCTGACATTGATTTTTTGAAAGCTATAAAAGATGAAACTGATAAACTGGCTTGTTCCAATTGCCATAAACGCTAACGCCGTGGTACTATCGGAATGATCCGCAGGTTGAATATAATTAATCAAATAGCACAATATATAGCAGAGAATCGCTGAGGGAATCACCCGATATTTCAATCCCGCATCAGGTGTATCGGATCGTTTATCGAAATTGAACCACCAATCATATGTACATGTAGCAAGAATTGTTATTCCGATATGATTAAGCGTATTCCATGTGACAATTTCCGATCCACGAATTATTGGAATCTCATATAATACTGCGTGAGTGATGAAGATAACAATGGCGAAAATTAAACGAATATCAGGTCTTTTCTGAGTGAGATACAAAATTACGATTGCTACAATATAACTCCAGAAAATTGTTGCAAAAGTACCCTCAAAAAATACCCATTGCCATCCTTCCCATTGACCGGGCCATGGTTCTGTCATAATCCAGCCATCTGGTTCCCACATGATTCCATCGTAGAGAATCATTAAGAGTAATAGAGAAAATAACCGGAAAAGGAATTTAATCCACGGAAATTTTCCATTATTCTTTTCAAGATGCTTGTAGAATGCCAAAGCGCCTACGAATCCGACCATGAATAAGAAGATTTGTTGTCCAATATCAATTATCGTGATCATTTGAGGGAAAGTGTCATAAAAATCCCAGCCATGCATTAAAAACGTAGCAGTATATTCCACATATCTCCATGAAACATCAGCGATGATGAATAGGACGACAATCAATCCTCGAAATTGGTCTATAAACTCAAGACGGGATTTTGCGTGCGTTTCCCGCCGTTCTTTCCATGTAACCTTTTGCGACATAGGATAGACTATTCGTTCTCAAAATATTTAATAATTTAGGCAATTAGAGAAATAATTTTATATTCCGTAAAACCGTAAAGAAGGGTTTATACCAGAAAAATATGCCCGTCAGGAAAAAAGTGCTGACTATTACTACCAAAGTACTGATCTTTAACGCAATCATTTTTTCGGACGACCTTTTAAATTCCTTTTTCTCAATTTTTTCTGTAGGATTATGTCTCACAAAATAATAGGTAAATACCAAAAATAAAGCCACCCAGAAAAAACAAAGATACCCGACCCAGTTATCATAATATAAATCTGAGTAAAACAATCCGATTACAGAACCCGTTATATTTGATAGCAATTTCAGATTCCCAAAAAAAGTTGCTCGTTTTTTATATTGAAAGGATACCGTTTCGTAACTGTCTAGTTCATCGAACATCTCTTGTAATCCCAAATTTCCCCCTACTAGCCCGAAAAATTCATCAGTTTGGTTTAATCGTCCTGCGATAAAGATGATGACTTCATTAATTTCCATAGCGTGACAGATTTTCATCTCTTGAAACCACTCAAACTTTGCATTGGGATTGAGTTCAGTGTTGAAAGTAAAAAGACTGTCAGAATTTTTTGTTACACCTATGGATATCGTAGATTTATTTTTCCAAGATCCTTGAGCCAGATGATATTCCGATTCGATGAAATCCATGTAATTATTTACTTGACTCGCCCAATGATAGGTGAAATATTCATAGGGTTCGTCAAAAATTATGGCAATTTCTGAACGGTAAATCATCCACCCGATGGATGTGAGATTTTCGAATTTTATCGGATCAAAGGGATTTTTATATACAATCGCCATATCCGAGTCTCCATCGCGTAAGTCGTTGATGCCAACGAGCCACTGGGTAATATGGTATTCATACCCCCGCGAATGTACGTAATTTGTCTTGTTTTGGATGTAATTTTCGTAACTATCTAACCAAGAACTATTATATCTACTTATTCCCGCAAGCTTTTCCATGTCATCGGCAAATCCAACAATCGGTAATTCCGGATGGGAGTCCAAATAATCGATAACATCTGCAATTTCTTGGAAATCCTCATCGCGCTGGGTTTCGTTTTCCTCAAATTCTTTAACAATAATTACCTCTATTCCGCGGTCGCCGTAGCGGATCCATTCTACATCCTTATAATCTCCCCAAGCATAGATCTTCACAGATTTAGCGGATAAAATATCCAAACTACTATTATCTAATTTTCGGGAATCCCCTAACCAGAAAGATATCTGCATGGAATGATCTTCTGGACGATTTAAGACAATAGTTGTATTCTCGAGAAGAAAGGAAAGGGTTAGACTTGAAAAAATTACCAAATTAATGAGTAAAGTAACAATCAATAGGTTTTTCTTATGGATTTTTTCCTTTTTGATGAAATCTACAAGATTCTTCGACGCAATTTTTATGAATTTTGTAAATGTTCGGCTTTCTAATGCTAGATATGGCGTGGTAATCTCTATTGGAAGAAGGCTTTTTCCTTTTATTTGACGTAAAAGGATTAACCAGCAATACATAGCACTTATTGTTTCAATAAAAATTAGAATAGCGTTCAAAGGACGTTCATATTGCCAAATAGTGCCAATATTAGACACTACATCTTCGATAAAAGTAAAAATATTAGTGAAAATGACACCAAATAAATACCAACGCAACAATCTGCGTATGTATATATTATCCAAATAAAAGAAACTTAAAATCGGTAATACCGCTGTGCCCAGACCTAAAATAATGTAATTGCTCCATTCATACCATGGAACGTGCGTTAGAGAGTAATAATAGGTAGATATGAATAATAATACAGATTTTTCTACGGAGATAAGAATTATTGTGGAAAATAAAAGTGCTGTGTGAATGCTTTTTAGAAATCGATACTTCATAATAATAAATTACTGATGTTCTATAAAAGAATTAAACAATATCCAATATCGCAAATAAGGTACCGATAGAAAGTAACGCAAATACAATTCCTACACCAATAAAGCACCAGTGAAAGGTGATCACAGCACGTTGAATCGCTGGATCCATAAATAAAAATTGATCCACGATTACAAAACGGCCCACAATCCCGATAACGAGTAACGAAAGACTCGTAACCGTCATAAAAAGAAAGTGCTTGATCTTAATTGTTTCGATGAATTCCCAAAATTTATTGAGAGGCATTATAGTAAATTGGGAAAACTCACCATATTAATTCTTTCTTTGATGATATCGATTGGCATCTAAATTTTTTTTATAGAGCAAAGGTTATGTTCTAGGTAGGAAGATGAAAATTATTATTAATCCATGGGTAAAGGATTTTATTGAGAAAACACCTCAAATTTCGCGCAGTAACGCATGCGGGTGGTTAATTGGGTTTCGATCCAGTTCCGATCAGATTGTAATTTTATCCGCATTAATCGCATCAAGATACTTGGAAACAGAGTATAATTATCGTATACCCGATCCTAGCGAGCTTGACGAATTAATGCAAATTATTCCCAGTAACCTTCAAATTATAGGAATTTTTCATTTCAAACCTGGATCACAATTAAAAATTACATCTAAGGCGGGAAATCCCGAAAAATTCTACAAAATTTATTCAGGTAAGATTATTTGTGTAACAAATATAGAATCCACAAAGTTTTATCAACTAAGCAATACCGAACATTCGGAAATGGATACATATTACCATGAAATTCCTGAAAATCTCATGAAATCCTTGGTTATCTTATTTAACTTTTCTTTAACAACCGAAATCAATCTAAAACTGAGTTATTTACCCCAAGTGCTCTCCGATATCACCTCTGGGATAGATACAGCCCTTCAGAACAATTCAATTGTGCTCCATAAGTCTTCAATAATTGCTGAATCCTTAAAATCCTCAAAACCATATATATTCAAAAATGGACTGGATTCTTTATTTGACCCAAAAACGATTCTGAAAGATGATGAACCGTTATCTTCTTTATTGCAGTCGAAAATATCTTCCTTAACAAATCCTGAAACGTATCTTTCTATGCATATATCAATTAATACCATTTCCAATGAAGAGGAAATTCAGAAACGAGATAAATTCACCAAACATCTTGGAGCGTATGGAAGTTTTATTGTACCTTGCGTGGTCCTCCTTAATTTACAGCAACCGCAAATGCCTGAGGACGTTATTTCAACCTTAATAACTCAACTAAAAGGGGAATTAACCTATAAAATTTCACGCAGTATGATAAAATATTCCCATAATCGCAATGGATTGCTAATTTTACCCCCGGAATCCCATTTATTGCAATATAAAAACGTTCTATTAAACGTTAAGACACATCTGAAAAAAGTTGATATAGTGAAAAAGCAATTCGAATTGGAATTGGTTGAAAATTTGTTAGATCTGTCGTATTTCAGTCAAAATACTCTTCCCGATATTGAGGAAGCTTTTTTTAGGGAAGATGATAAACTCATCATGTATCGGCAAAAATTCTCAGCTCTTGGGAAATTAACGGATAAATCTCTCGGAGTAGGATTATTACAAGCACTGGAATACATACATAAAGAACGGGGGCAGATCGAGAGCATAAAAGAAGTACAGAGGTTAGCTTCGAGTTTATGAATTGAATACTCTAATAATTTAGTACTTTTCCAACCGTACAATTATATTTTTGTCCCGTTATGACTTTAGTAGTACTTAATGATTCCACTAAAAGTAATAAATCATTGGGATATAATCTTCAACTTATTTGTTGTAGTTTCATTTTTGATTGCGCAACATCTTCTTCTGTTTTATATGCAGATTTCACTTTCAGTTCGATTTCTTGAATATGTCTGTCAGTAAACACATATCCAGGAGTAATTCCATTCACTCGAATATCATGGTTCCCCACTTCCGTGGCAATATAATTCACCGGTTTTGCTAATCCCATTTTCGTAATTTCCTAAGGAACTTTATGGGGTGAGATTTTCCGAACAGAAGAAAAGATAAAATGGACTATATTTTCACCCCGTGGTTTGTTCGCTTTTATCACACGAAATGCGTATTTTGTTAGTAAAAAGGCGGTTGTCAAATTTACCTTTAAAATTTCTTTGAGTTCCCCCAGGGGAAAGTCTTCAATTGAATGTGTATATAAAGATCTTCCAATGGTGTTTATTAACACATACAATCGTCCAAATTTCTGTTTAAGGATCATAAAAAATGAGATATTGTTGTTTTCTTGCGTTATATTCAAAGGAATATGAATATTCTTATCGGGGATAACATCTTGTTTCTGTAGGGTAGAAATGTCTGAGTGACTGGAACTGATTAGAATTTTTGATCGAGGGATCAAATACTTTATGATTGCAGCCCCAATTTCTCCTCCGATTCCACAAATCAGCATGATTTTATCAGTTAAAATGTAATAACTTTAACTACTATTGTTTATCATTTTTTGGTTTATTACCTGTACTGCGATATCTGGATAGTCGGTATAGATAGCCGCGGGATTAAAATCCAACCCTTTCTCAAGAGATTCCCGGGTGTGCAAATCCCAAATGAAGACTTTATATCCATGTACTCGAATTCGCATACACAGATGAGGAGTAACATTTTTTGCCTGAAGGTTTATGGCATCTATATTTAGAGAATGCAAATTCTGAACAGATGGGAATTTTGGTTTTAGGACAAGTTTACGGATATTAGAAGCAATTAGCATGATTTTAGGGTGAGATTTACGGACTTTAGCGAGGACATTTAGATTCTCACTGCACAGATACACTCTGTTTTCTAAATTAAAATCTTCAATGATGGGGGCAAGAATGAGTCCCACTTTAGTATCTTGTAGATCAATGCTAAATTGGATGAGATTGCCATCTAAGTCTTTTAAATACTGGTATCGCGAAAAAACTTCATCGATTAGTGGAACGGAATCCCCGTTAGGAAGTGATATTGCGGAGATTTCGCTTTTTGTGATTTTGGAGATAAGTATTGGGGATTTCCCTGATCGGGAGATGAATTTGTCATGATGAACTGCCACGGAACCATCTATTAGAGCCCAGCAATCCGTTTCGATTCCATTCGCACCTAATTCGATTCCTTTATCAAAAGATGTTATCGTATTTTCATATTCATAGCCAGAAGCTCCTCGATGTGCAAAGAGGATGGGAAATGTCGCCATAGATTTATGTTTCCTTGGATATCTCTTCAGTGGAGATAGATTTTAAGATATAGGATGGATTGAGAGTATGAATTTGGCGTATATATTTAGGTGTAATTTAACCTTTAATCTATAAAAAATTGAATAAAGGGATACCTATGGCTGAAGATCATACTGAAATTGTCGACCGACTATATAAATGTGCGAAGTGTGGAGCGATTCCTCCTATGATTAAGGAGAAGGATGATAAAACCAAACCTTTGATGATGGGTAGCGGAATGGCCACCGTATATGCCAAAAAACTCGTATGCGGCCGATGTGGTTTCGAGTGGGGCAAGGTTTAATTTCAGATCATAACAACAAATTTCATCTCATTATTTCCTATTAGAATTTCCACTTCTCTGTCTTGTTTCGAGTACTTTTTTTTATCTAAAATGGATTAGAAAGAATTTTATTTCCAATCGTAGATTAAATTTCATGACTCCTGCTAAATCGGCGAAATCCCGAAGAATTCGAAAAAGTCTCCTCTTATATTTTAAAGAAAGTCGTTGGTCCTTCCTAGTCGTAATTATATGGTTCGTTATCGGTTTTTGTTATTTTCTAATTACTGAATATCAAGAAGGTATCATCAATATATTGTTATATACCTTTTATATTAATCAACCATCAGCAGAACAAAATCCGGCAATAATTCTTTACCAGTTTTTAGGTACGGTTGTAGTTTCACAAGGAATATTTGCATTCATCATCCAAAAGGGATTTGAAAAGCGCGATACCAAGATAACTTCACGAATGATTGCTAAAGATATTACCCAGAATCATATTGTGATCATCCATCACGGTCATATAGGTTCTCGGATCGCCGATTTCTTCCGTCAAAACGATCAAAAGTTTATCTTGATTGAAAATGATAGGGAATTGGTTGAAGATTCTCTGGAAGCTGGTGAACCGGTACTTGTGGGTAATCCCATATCCGAGAGAATTCTTAAAGATGCGAGTATTGACCGAGCACGTGCCGTCATCATAACTGAAAATGATGCGCAAATAACCTTAATATTGATGAATCGGATCCGTAAGTTAAACAGTACATGCCCAATATATGCGCGTATGTTTGATGATAGATTAGGAGAAATACTAGAACAACCCCCTTATAACGCGATCAGTTTTTCTAATTCTCGTTCGACGATTGATCGTATGAAAAGTGATTGGGTGGATTCAGTGCAGGGTAAAGCGGTGGTAGTTGGTATTACTAATATCACAAAACGTCTAGTGGAGGCACTAGTAGCAGCGAAGCGAGAAGTTGTAGTGATAGATGAAGAGCAAGATGCCATCGATTATTATAAAGGCACTAATATTAAAGCAATTGAGGGAGATGCGACTCAAATCGAATTTTTAGAAAATCCTGAAATTGACTTACAAAATGCATCACAAGTATTTATTGGCATTAACAAAGCTGTAGAAGATTCGATTACCATCGCAATTAAAATTAAGAGGAAATATCCGAATATCAGAGTAAAGATGCGCCTTTTCAATGATGATTTAGCAGACTTTATGGAGCAATTAGGAATTAAAACATTTTCCACTTCAAGACATACCTTTGAAATTTTACGACCGAAACTGGAGTTATTGTTGAAAAAAAAACGTGGCTATTTATAGGAATTTGTCTGATTTCCATAATTGATCAAAAATCATAATATAATTAAAAGTGTGTACAATGTCTGAAGAAGCAATAACCGTAGAAAAAAAAGATCGACAGATGGAGAGGTTTGCATCAATCGATTTTCAACGTGGATTAGCAATTTGGTTGATGGTATTTTTACATGTGTTCAATCATTTATATGATATCTCTTGGATCGATCCCGCTACTCTATTTAATGAAGTCCACTGGTCATTAGCAATATTATTCCTGCTTATGGCATTTTTAGGTGCATGGGCAGGCTACTTTGTGTTGATTTCTGGTATTGTTACTAGTATGACGGCGTTTAAACGCGCTAAAGCTGGAAGTACTCCATGGAATATTTGCATTAAACGGATAATCAATGGGATTGGAATTTTAATTGCGGGGAGATTAACTGAAGCGTTTGGATATTATGGATACTTTGGTCGAGTGATTCAATCAGGACAAAATTTATTGACATTATCTCCTTGGATCGATCCATATAGCGTCTCTGCTATCTGGAGGAGAATATTTATGCTCGAAGCCCTGCAAATTATCGGATGGGCTGAAATAATTCATGCAATTGTATTATTCTTCCTCTTATTGAACCATGGGGAGAAGAAATCCCTTCGAAATATCATGATTCTCCTGATAATTACCCTTGCAATTTTTATTGCATCTCCCTTTGTATGGAATTATGTCGATAATCTTGATTGGAAAACCCCTCCCTATGATTTATTGGTGTATTATCTTCGCGATACTTCTCCTTATCATTATACATGGCCGAGTGAAGCCCTGCAGTCTGTAAATGCGTCGTTTAGTACCTATTTATATGTATTAATTGCTGGAGATCTATATCCGTTTTTTCCGTTCTTAACTACAACGTTTATTGGCTCCATCGTAGGGATATTCTTATCAATGGATAAGCCTCCGCGCCGAACTCCCTTATATCTTGGGTTAGGAGTGCTAGCAATATTCATCGCGGCAGTTTTGCACATCTTTTTTGACCCAAATTTTGATATTACATTTGAACGACCGAATATGGGATTTTATTTAATTCTTTTAGGATGTCAGCTCGGATGCGTCGCTATATTGTTACGATTAGTGGAATTTCGCGGGAGAGGGGAAAAATTCGGTAATCGATCAATTATAAAATATTTCCGAAAATGGGGAATTATTGCGATGACGATGTTTTCTCTCCAAATCTACATGCTCGTTCCGCGCGCTATATTTTATCCTATTTTCGATTCCATATATGGACTGAATGTAGTATCAGAACAATTTAATCGGTTTATACATTATCCATTAGCTGAAGTATGGGTTTTCGGATTTGCCTTTGTGACTATTTTAGCCTTTGACTTTCTTTTATGGTTATGGAGTAAAGTTAACTATACTGGAAGTTACGAGTGGATCATAACGAAAGTAACCTCAGGAAAGGGATTAAAGGCTTCTGTTTCTCGTTTGAACCATAAAGAAATAATAAATGAAGTAGTTTGGCTGAATTGTTATATTCCAAAAAGAACATAAATTATTCATTTCAACATTTTTTTTCCTTTTTCAACCTCATATTTACTGCCGATGTGGATCGGGCTTCGTTGATCGAGAGATTTCGAAGTGATATCCAATATATTTTCGAGTCCGTTTATTGGTGCAACTAATCCAGAAATTCCTCTGCCAACAATAATCGCATCATAATTAGGCATAATTTGTTTGATAATGAATCTATTTAACATTCCAGGATCTTCAAGTTCTATGTGAAAAAAGTCAAAAAGAAGTAAAAATAAATCTGAATAGAGAATCAATGATTTGGAACCAGTGGTATGCGATCTTGGAGAGTTCTGAGGTAAAAAAAGGGAAATTACTAGGAGTATTTCGCCTAGGTGAAAGATTAATTTTTTGGAGAACGAAGGAAGGTAAAGTCGCATGTTTGATAGATAAGTGCGCGCACAGAGGAGTTGCATTAAGTAAAGGAAAACTTGTAACTAATAACTCTGAAGTTCGATGTCCATTCCATGGATTGCAATTTGATAGCATGGGGAAATGCACTGTAATTCCCTCAAGAGGAGAAAAAACATCAATTCCTTCGAATTTTAAGATACATTCCTATCCAATTCGGGAGAACCACAATTTTATCTGGATCTGGTGGGGTAATACCCAAGAAGAGTATCCTGATATCCCTTGGTTTGATGACGTGGATGACGAGTTCCATTATGTTACTTTGAAAGATCATTGGAGAACTCATTATAGTAGATGTTTAGAGAATCAACTGGATGTTAGTCATTTGTGGATTTTACACCACAATACAATCGGACGTGGGAAGAAAAAAGTGAGCGATGGACCTTATGTCGAATTTTCAGATAATTTGGAACAGATCTGGGTTTCTAATAGAAAGGAAGATGGAAGAAGTTCTCTTCTGCCATCAGAAATCGAAAAACCTCCTTATCCCTCACTCGTTCGATTTCGATTTCCCAATCTGTGGCAAAATAAGTTCTCTGAAAAAGCAAGAATCATAATTGCTTTCGCTCCTATTGACGAAGAAAATACAATACTATATCTCCGTTTCATTCATAAGATCACTCGAATTCCAATTTTTCGAGGTGTTATAAGTTTATTTGGTAGATTTTTCAGTAAAATAATAGCACACCAAGATAGAAGAGTCGTAGAAACACAAATACCAAAAAAAACTGAATATAAGATGAAAGATGGGGATAATTTATTTCCAGCAGATCATCCCATTGTCATTTATCGGAAAATTCGGGATACTTTAAAAAAATAGAAAAACACATGTTCAATGTTTTAATTTTTTTCATCTGTTTTTGCGAGTGCTATACGGTAAAATTCAAATCCCTTCAAATGTCGTCCGGAGGAACCCATATATTTTGCTCGATATTCTTTTGAACCTATATCTTTAATAAGCGTAAATCCACGGTCATTAAGATATTCGGAAAGATGCTCAGGATATAATCCAAAAATCCAATTTTCACTAGACTCCTGCAATGTAGAGGGTACTTCACCCAATTTGCCAAATTGAACTGTCCCATCAAGTAATCCTCGATGAATGTAAGTGAAAAGAAGATAACTCCCCTTCACCGCTATGGATGCGATAGTACGAAGTGTATGATCCACAGCTTCAGCAGTAAGATAATGCATTACACCCTCCCATAAGAAAAATGTAGGACGATGGCGATCGAAACTAGTCGATAAGAGTAAAGAAGAAATGTCTTGTCTATCAAAATCAATTTCAATATAGGTTACATACTTTGGGAGTGTTGGTAATTTAGATAATAGTAAATCTTTTTTTATTACTAATGTGCTTGGATGGTCAAGTTCAAAAACACTTATTTTTTCAATGCTAGGTATTCGGTAAGCACGACAATCATAACCAGCTCCAAGAATTACTAGTTGTTCGATGCCGTTCTGAAGAGCATTACGAAGTTGATCGTCAATCCAACATGTTCGTCCGAGGGCTGATGAACGAACGCCAGGCCATTTTTTATCGATATATCTGAGTATCAGATGCCCAAATAGTGGTATACGGGAAAATATAAAGTATCTTCGAGCTTTCGCTCCGAGAAAGGAAGACGCGAGCGCATCTACAAAAAGACGTTTTTTACGAGGTCGTCGATAGGTTTCCATAGCGCGAAATAATGCATTATATTCAGCAGTTTTACTAGCTTCTCCTTCTTTCATAGTATATCATCATTTGATTTTATTCTCTTAAATAATTGTTTAAATTTCGAATATATGATTTATCCAATAACTATTTTAGACGAATGACACGGCTCATTTTAGTTAAATATTAATGTATTTGAAAGAGCAGATGATTTTTTCAAAGAATTTTGGTGATCCGTTAAAGAGCAAAAAAAAAGTGGAAAATTCCAAAACATTTATTCCTTCTTTGCTTTCCTGTTTTTTCCAGCAACAATAATTAACGATGTTAATCCTATAGCTAAAATTGGTCCAACTATAATTAAGGTTAATTGTAGCGGAGTTAGTTGATGTGGAGGTTCCTCAGGACTAGAAATTTCTCGTATAGTCATACTTGGATCTCCTAGAAGAATGTTTCCACGTACTGTTGGATCGGTGGGACCGTGGGTTTTAACCACTGGATCTAATATATCATTGAACCACCAATGCTTGAATGCTTCTCCAAGAGTCCAACCTTGACTAAGTGGTTCATAGAGATATTGATTCATTAGAAATCCACCACTGGTCGAAGATCCGAAAACTGCAAGAGAACTGTTTGTTGTTGGTGAAAAAAGATATTGAGTTGCGATATTGTCTGAGGCATCAAATCTTGCCGCATAACAACAATATAACATATAGAATTTGAGTGATAAATTAACCGCTTTCAATTGTAAACTATGGATATTGCCATCTACACCCCATAAAGATCCATTTTTAAAATAATGCTGAACTGAATCGGAGTGGATGAACATATGCCCCCAATCATATGGCTTTATGATTTCTTTAAGATAATTGGTAGAATTGGTCGTTTCTATCGTATTGTTGATAAGGGTAATATTATTATATAAATACAATAAATCTCCTTTCCACTCGTGACTCCAACTTTCCCAATCATCATCAATATACATTAATGAATTATTATATAAGATAGAATTCCCTGCATGGTAATCATGGTTCCTTTGGAAGTATTTCTGAAGCAGAGTTACCTCGTGAGTGTTATTTACAGGGCGCGGATTAATTCTTCCTACGAAGATTTCGGGATACATATCTCCCGTACCATTACTATGACTATCCAAATCGAAATCCCCATCTGGATTCGTCCACAATCCATTCATATCCATGAAATACAAATCACAAATATAATCAAAACCTGGACTTTGTTCATATAACGCAAAGGGCATATCCCCGACGAAAACGGTGCCATTAAGACCA
>Ga0209253_10000670_pt1 | contig 29820 bp, 26 predicted proteins | sample FrelakmetBRP12BR_FD_187145 | JGI IMG/M metagenome (GOLD analysis project Ga0209253, IMG submission 187145) | Freshwater lake sediment microbial communities from the University of Notre Dame, USA, for methane emissions studies - BRP12 BR (SPAdes)... | ecosystem: Environmental > Aquatic >...
CGCCTGGAACGGCTTCCCGTCCCAGCGGGCGTCCATCGGTCCGAGCACGCCCTGCAGCTGCTGGTTCAGCCCGATCTGCCCGATTGCGCCCGAGGGGTTGGCCATCGCCATCGGCTGGGCCATCGGCTGCGCCATCATCCCGGCGCCGGTGAGCGATAGGGTGTAGGTCCCGAACATCACGCCGCTCGTCCGGAACGACATCGTCATCACCCGGTACATCCCGGAATAGGGCAGCGTGTACTGGATGCGCGAGTTCAGGCCGCCGCCGCTGACATCGTCGTTGAGTTGCAGCTGGTTCCCGTTCTGATCCTGGAGGATCAGGTACGAGTCGATGTCGGTGGACTGCATGTCGATGGTGACGTACTGCCCGGCGCTCCCCATGAAGGTCCACAGGGCGTACCGGCGCCCGTCGCTGTTCACCGGGCTCCCCGCCGTCAGCTGGCCTTGCATCATCTGGCCGATGGCGATCTGGCCCTGGGCGTGCGCGTACCGGGGCACGCCGATCGCGAGCGCGAGGCCCACGACGCACACGCGCAGGGCGGTACCGACAACACGATGTGACATAAGCCGCGATCCTCCGGGAGGTGCGGGGCGCCACTGCCCCGTGGTGGGTAGTCTGGGGTGAATATGGGCTCTCGCCCAGACCTCAGCAATAGCGTACGGCGGGGGCGCCGGATATGACCGATGTCACCGCGTCGGGGCGAGGATGAGGGATGCCGCCAGGGGGAACTCCGCCACGATCGGGACGCCCATCGCCCGGGCCGCGGCCAAGTCGGCTGCGCCCGCGGTCAACGCCACGAGGATACCGTGGCCGCCCAGGGTCCGCGCGGGCTCGACGTCGGTGGCGCGGTTGCCCACGAACCAGCAGCGGGTGAGGTCCAGGCCGAGGTCCGAGGCCGCTTGGCGGAAGAGCTTCGGGGATGGCTTCCGGCAGTCGCACGGACCCGTGAAGTCGGGGTGGTGCGGGCAGTGATAAGCGCCCGCGAACCGGGTCGCCGGCGGGAGCAGCAGCTCTTCGACACGGCGGTTCACCACGTGGAAGGAGTCCGCTCCGTACAGGCCGCGGGCGATGCCCGATTGGTTGCTGACGAGGACCAGCGGCCAGCCCGCCGCCGCGAGCCGGGCCAGACCCTCGGCCACTCCGGGCAGGAGCCGGACATCGGCCGGGTCGTGGAGGTAGCCCGGGTCGTGCACGAGCGTGCCGTCCCGGTCCAGGAAGACCGCGCCGCGAAGCTCAGCCAAGGGCCGCCGCCACCGCCCGGGCGAGCGGGGCTTCCTCGCCGGGCAGGACCGTGCGGAGGTCGAGGACCACCCGGTCGCGCGTGACGACGGCGACGACCGGCGGATCCTGATTGCGCAGCCGCGCAGCAAGAGCCGCAGGGGAGAGAAGGACGGGTCGCAGCGCGACCCCGGCGCTCTCGAGGAGCACGCCCGGGAACGCGCCGCCGCCCACCGCGGCCTTCGTCGGCACGACCTCGGCGCGGGCCGCGGCCGGCAGGACCGCGGCGAGGCTCCGGGCGCGGGCCGCGACGGCGTCCGCCGGCTCCGCCAGCATTCGCAGCACCGGTATCTCGCGGCGCGCGAGGTCGGGATCCCGGTAGAGGGCGAGCGTGGCGCCCAGCGCGGCGAGCGTCAGCTTGTCGGCCCGCACCGCGCGGGCCAGCGGGTTCCGCCGGCAGCGCGCGACGAACGCCCGCCTGCCCACGAGGATGCCCGACTGCGGCCCGCCGAGGAGCTTGTCGCCGGAGGCCACCACGGCGGCCGCACCGCTGCGCGCCGCCTGCGGCAGCGTCGGCTCGTCCTGGAGGGCCGCGGGGCCGGGATCGAGCATCAGGCCGCCGCCGAGGTCGTAGACCACGGGCACCCGGCGGCGCCGCCCCAGCTCCACCAGCTCGGCGAGTGTGGCCTCCTCGACGAATCCCTCGAGCCTGAAGTTCGAGCGGTGCACCTTGAGGATGGCGCTCGGAGGCGGGGACCCGCGCGTGACGCCGGGCGCCGTGCGTGCCGTCAGACCGGCGGAGCGCGCGGGTCCCCGCCGAGCGAGCACCGCCGCGTAGTCCGCCAGTCGCGTCCGGTTCGTCGTCCCCACCTCGATGAGCGTCGCCCCGCTCGTCTCGAGAATCTCGGGGATGCGAAACCCGCCGCCGATCTCGATGAGTTCCCCGCGCGAGACCGCGACGCCGCCCCCCGCGGCAGCGGTGTTGAGCGCCAGCGCGAGCGCGGCGGCGCAGTTGTTGACGACAAGCGCGTCCTCGGCTCCGGTCAACTCCCGCAGCAGCGCGTCCACGTGCCGCTGCCGGTCGCCGCGCTCGCCGCGCCCGAGGTCGTACTCCAGCGTCCCGTAGCCCGCCGCCGTCTCGGCCACGGCGCGGGCCGCCGCGTCGGCCAGCGGAGCCCTGCCGAGGTTGGTGTGAACGACGACGCCCGTGGCGTTGATGCAGCGGCGGAGCGTCGGGGCGGTGGCGTGCGCGATGCGGCGGCCGACGGCCTCGGCCCAGAGAGACAGGTCGGCCGGAGCGCCGCCGCCCTCGCGCACTTCGGCGACGGCCTCCCGCACGGCGCGGACGAGGACGCTCCGCGGATGGCCCGCGCCGGCGGCGGCGACGGCGGGCTGGCGGAGCAGCCGGTCCACCGACGGCAGGGTGCGGCGGCGGTCGGTCATGGGGGTGGCGGCCGGAGCCCGCCGGCCTGGCTGGTGTCCCTCGCGGCGCCCGCGGAGTCAGCGGGCGCGGCGCGGCGCGCCTCCGTCCGGCGCGACGGCACGGGGACGCTGATCTGGCCGCGCGCATCGCCGGTGACACCGGACAGGCTGCGCACGCCCGTCACTTCCACCATATACCGCGCCCCCGGCGCGAGCGGCTCGGCGAGCCGCACGACGCGGACGGCCGAGGGCGCCGGGCGGCGCGCCAGCATCTTCTGCGCGCGAGTCGAGTCGCGGGGTGCGGCGGGCTGAACGGGCCGGGCCGCGCCCGGCTGGACCGGTGCTCCCTGCCGCGGTGGCTGGGCGCCCGCCGGCAGCGCCGGCACGCGAGCGCGTGCGGTGTCTGCGGCGGCCGGGCGCGGTCGGGTCGTGTCGGGGACCGCGCGACGGGCCCGCCCGGAGTCGGCCGGAGCCCGTGCGCGAGCGGTGTCCGCCGGCGTCCTTGCCCGCCCGGAGTCGGCGGCGGCAGGCGGCGCGCGCACGGCGCGCAGGGAGTCGAATTGCAGAGGCGTCAGCACCAGGGCGACGGGGAGGCGCGTCGCGGAGTCCGCCGCGGACGTGAGGCGGATGGCCGACGTGTCGAGAACCAGCGCCGGGTCGAGCGGCCGGTCGAATGTCAGGCGCAGCGACAGCGAATCGGCGATCTCGACGGTGCGCAGGCGCGGCCCGGTCGTGTCGCGCGGGAACGCGAAGAGCTCGGCGGTCGCGCTGTCCGCGAGGTGCAGGCGCACGGTGTCGTACGCCTCGCGCAGGCCGCGCTCCCGGTTGTTGTCCTGGTCCACGACGCCGTACACGAGGTAGTCCCCGCCGGGGATCTCCAGCAGAGTGAAGGACCCGGTGGAGTCCGCCACGGCGCGGTAGGGCAGGGAGTCCGGCAGGAGCACCGCCTCGATGAGGGCGCCGATGGCCGGCCGCCCACCGGCCCAGTCCACGACCGCGCCATCGAGGCGGCCACCGGCGAGCGCCGGTCCCGTGGAGAAGACCGCGATGGCCCCGTGTTTCATCCGGTTCTGCCTCAGGTCGGTGAGCACCGGGAAGACCTCGAGGCGGTAGACGCGCCCCGGCTGGAACCCCTCGCGCGGGCGGACGCTGATGTGGTCCCGGCGCCACGTCACGCGGACGGGACCTTTGACCGGCGAGAGGAGGACGGCGCTCGAGATGTCAGAGCGCGGCGACGCCACGCGCTCGTTCACGACCTCGTTGAGGTAGACCAGCGCCTCGGAGGGAAGGGCGCTCGCGACGCTCCCGGAGTCCGGCGCGATGCGCGTCACCACCGGCGGATCCTGGTCCGGGGGGCCGCCGGGCGGGTCGCCGGCGGACGCGCAGGCGACGGCGACCGCCGCGAGGGCGGCGCGCACCGCGCGACCTAGGCGCAACTCAGTGCGGCGAGCTTCGCGGCGAGGGCGCCGCGCTTCTCCGTCCACTGGCGTTCCTTCTCCCGGTCGCGCTCCACCACCTCGGTGGGCGCGCGCCCCGTGAAGTTGGGGTTGGCGAGCTTCGCCGTCAGCGCGGCGAGCTGCGTGCCGAGCCGCTCCAGCTCGGCCTTGAGCCGGGCGCACTCCTTGGCCACGTCGATCGCGTCGCCCAGCGCGACCGCCGCGGCGTGGCCGTCGGGCAGCACGGCCTGGGCGGCGGGGCCGTGAACCGGCTCTGTCACGATCGTCGTCTTCGCGACGCGCTCGATGAAGCGCGCCGAGGCCGTCACGACCGCTCCCCACTCCTCGGGCAGCGCAAAGACCGAGGTGGCGACCGCCTGCGCCGGCTTCACGCCGTACTCGGCTCGCACCGCGCGGATCGCATTCACCAGCGCCTGCACGCGACCGAAGTCACGCTCCGCGTCGGCGTCCTCCCGCGCGGGGTCCGGCGCGGGCCACTCGGCCGTGACGAGCGTCGCAGCGGCGCGGCCCGGCAGGCGCCGGAACAGCTCCTCGGTGATGAACGGCATCGCCGGGTGCAGCAGGCGCAGGACGGTGTCGAAGACGTGCACCGCCACCGCGCGTGCCGCCTCGCCGCCCGGCTCCTCGCCGCGCAGCCGCGGCTTGATCTCCTCGAGGTACCAGTCGGCGAACTCGTCCCAAAGGAAGTGGTACGGCTCGCCCACCGCGTCGTTCAGGCGGAACGCCTCGAGGTGCGCCGTGGTGTCGCGCACCACCTGAGCGAGCCGCGAGAGGATCCACCGGTCCGCGAGGCGGAGGCCGGCGCGGTCCACCGCGTCCACCGGCTGCACCGGCTGGTCCGCGAGGCTCGAGAGGAGCAGCCGCCCGATGTTCCAGGTCTTGTTGGCGAAGTTGCGGCCCGGCGCGAAGCTGGCCTCGAGGTCGTCCGGATCGAGGATGATGTCGGTCCCCACCGCGAGGCCGCTCGTCACCGTGAAGCGCAGCGCGTCGGCGCCGTAGAGCCGTACGACGTCGAGCGGGTCGATCCCGTTGCCCAGCGACTTCGACATCTTGCGGTGCTGCGTATCCCGCACGGTGCCGTGCAGGTACACGGTGTGGAACGGGACGTCCCCCAGGAAGTGGAGGCCCGCCATGATCATCCGCGCCACCCAGAAGAAGAGGATCTCGGGGGCGGTGACGAGCACGTCGCCCGGGTAGAAGCGCGCCAGGTCGGCCGTCCGCTCCGGCCAGCCGAGCGTCGAGAAGGGCCACAGCCAGGAGCTGAACCAGGTGTCGAGGACGTCCTCGTCCTGGCGCAGGGCGCCGCCGCACTGCGGGCACGCCGCCGGGTCCTCGCGGTACGCCTTCGCCGTCCCGCAGGCGTCGCAGTACCAGACCGGGATGCGGTGCCCCCACCACAGCTGGCGTGAGATGTTCCAGTCGCGGATGCCCGTCATCCACTGCTCGTACTCGTCGCCCCGCCGCTCCGGGATGAACCGCACCCGGCCGTCGCGGTAGGCCTGCAGCGCCGGCTCGGCGAGCGGCGCCATCCGCACGAACCACTGGTCGCTGAGGCGCGGCTCGACCACTGTGGCGCACCGGTAGCAGTGGCGCACGGCGTGGAGGCGGGTCTCGACCTTCTCGAGCAGCCCCTGCGCCCTAAGGTGCTCGACGATCGCCTTCCGCGCCGCGAAGCGGTCCATCCCGAAGTACGGCGCCGGCACGCGGCCGCCGGGCCGTCCCTCGAGCTCGGCGTCGCCCATCAACGCGTCGTGTGTCATCACGACGGGCATCGCCAGGCCGTGCCGCTTGCCGACCTCGAAGTCGTCGGCGTCGTGCGCCGGGGTGATCTTCACGAATCCGGTCCCGAAGCCCGCCTCGACGTGCTCGTCGGCGATGATGGGGATCACCACCTCGGCGATAGGCAGCCGCACCGCCTTCCCAACGTAGCCGGCGCGGCCCCGGTCCTCGGGGTTCACCGCCACGGCCACGTCGCCTAGCATCGTCTCGGGGCGGGTGGTGGCCACGGTGATGTGGCCGCTCCCGTCCGCGAGCGGGTAGCGGATGCGGTACAGCGCGCCCTCGACGTCGTCGTGCTCCGCCTCCTCGTCCGACAGCCCGGTGTGGCACCGCGGGCACCAGTGGATCACGCGGTGGCCGCGGTAGATCAGGTCCTCCTCCCACAGCCGCACGAAGACCTCGCGGACGGCGCGGGAGAGCGACGGCTCGAGCGTGAACCGCGTGCGCGACCAGTCGCACGAGCAGCCGATGGCCTTGAGCTGGTCGAGGATGGTGTTGCCCGTCTCCCGCACGTGCCGCCAGACCCGCTCGACGAACGCGTCCCGGCCCAGGTCGAAGCGCGTCTTCCCCTCGGCGGCGAGCAGGCGCTCCACCACGTTCTGCGTGGCGATTCCGGCGTGGTCGGTGCCCGGCTGCCACAGCGCCTCGCGCCCCCGCATCCGCTCGAAGCGCGTCAGCACGTCCTGCACGGTGTTGTTGAGGCCGTGCCCCATGTGCAGCGCCGCCGTGACGTTGGGCAGCGGGATCATGATGACGTACGGCTCGCCGCCGCGCGCGGCGCTGGGTTTGAAGAGATCGCGCCGCATCCAGTCGGCGTAGAGGCGAGCCTCGACGTCGGCGGGGTCGTACTGCGGAGCCAGCGGTTCGGTCGCGGTCATCACCAGTCCGGGTTCACAAAAAGGCCCGCTCGCAGCGGGCCGCAGCAAGTCGGAGGTCCACGCGAGCTAGCCGCGTGCGGCGCGCGGCGAGCTCGGCCCTGGTTCAGCGACCGCGGGCGCGTCCACCCCCGTGACCAGGAGGCGGTTGATCACGTCGGTCACGTCCGCGAGGCGGCGCACGAGCTGGCCGGCGCGCTGCCGCTCGGCGGCGGACTCCACGCGCCCCGCGAGCTCCACGAGGCCGGGCGCCAGCACGCGCGCCCGGATGGGGCGCCGCGCCAGCACCGGGTTGCCGCGGAGGGCGTCCACGGCGCGCGCCTCCAGCGTCTCGGAGTCGTCGTCCGTCCAGTCGTCCGGGCGGAGGACGCCGCGCCGGCGGCGCCGGCGCTTGAGGGCCCGCTTCACGCGGTGCGCGGTCATCCGGCCGATGGACCCGCCGACCACGTAGCCGACGGCCACCCCGGCCGCGGCGCCCAGCGCCACAAGCAGCAGATCGAGGGTGGAATGGTCGGTCGAGGCTCGGATGCGCTTCACCACACCTCCGGTTACATTGTGTAACTCTGTCGAAACGTCCCTCCCATCGCAAGTTGCGGGCATCGGACGAAGATGGTCGAAGAGATTCGCCTTACCCTTCCTGACGGCTCGGACAAGGCGGTCCCGGCGGGCACCACCGCGCGGGCCGTCGCCGAGTCCATCGGTCCCCGCCTGGCGCGCGCGGCGATCGCCGCCAAGCTGGACGGCGACATCGTGGAGATGGACCGTCCCCTCACGCACTCGGGCCGCTTCGAGATCCTGACCGAGACCGCCCCTGACGCGCTGGCCGTGCTGCGCCACTCCAGCGCGCATGTGCTCGCCGCCGCCGTGCGCCGGCTCTTCCCGGACGCCGGCATCGGCTTCGGGCCGGCCATCGACGACGGCTTCTACTACGACTTCGACGTCCCGCGCCCCTTCACGCCCGAGGACCTCGAGCGCATCGGGGCCGAGATGCATAAAGTCGTGGAGGGCGACCACGCCTTCGTGCGCGAGGAGGTCACCCGCGAGGACGCGCGGCGCCGCTTCGCGGGCGACCCGCTCAAGCTCGAGCGGCTGGAGGAGATCCCCGAGGGCGACGCCATCTCGGTCTACCGGTCGGGGGCCTTCGAGGACCTGTGCCGCGGCCCGCACGTGCCCGGCACCGGGCGCGTCAAGCACTTCAAGCTGCTCCACGCGGCGGGCGCGTACTGGCGCGGCGACGAGCGGCGCCAGATGCTGCAGCGCATCTACGGCACCGCGTGGTTCAGCAAGCCGGACCTCGACGCCCACCTGCACCGGCTCGAGGAGGCGAAGAAACGCGACCACCGCGTCATCGGGAAGGCGCTGGACCTCTTCTCGATCCAGGACGACGTCGGGCCGGGGCTCATCTTCTGGCACCCGAAGGGCGCGATGGTGCAGTACCAGCTGCGGCGCTTCATCGAGGACACGCTCCTCGAGCGCGGCAACCAGCTGGTCTACACCCCGCACATCACGCGGGAGCAGCTCTTCCTGCGCTCGGGCCACCTGCCGATGTACGCCGAGAACCAGTTCCCGGCGATGACGGGCAGCGAGGGCGAGGACGAGGACGTGCGCTACCGGGTGAAGCCGATGAACTGCCCGATGCACATCCTCGTTTACGCGGCGCAGCAGCGGAGCTACCGCGACCTGCCGCTACGGCTCGCCGAGGTGGCGAACGTGTACCGCAACGAGCGGTCGGGCACGCTGCACGGGATGCTGCGCGTGCGCGGCCTCACGATGGACGACGGGCACATCTTCCTCCGCCCCGACCAGATCGAGGAGGAGATCTTCGAGCTGCTCGACATCGTCGAGCTGGTGATGGGGAAGACCTTCGGGCTGGACTACCGGCTCGACCTCGCCACGCGGCCGGACAAGAAGCTCGGTGAGGACGCGATGTGGGAGCAGGCCGAGCAGGCGCTGGAGCAGGCGCTGAAGCGCCGGGGCGCGACCTACCGGCTCGACGTCGGCGGCGGGGCGTTCTACGGCCCCAAGATCGACATCAAGTTCAACGACGCGATCGGGCGGGAGTGGCAGGGGGCGACCATCCAGCTCGACTTCCAGCTGCCGGAGCGCTTCCAGCTCGAGTACACGGGGTCGGACAACAAGCCGCATCGGCCGGTGATGATCCACCGGGCCATCTACGGCACGCTGGAGCGGTTCATCGGCTTCCTGATCGAGCACTTCGCCGGCGCCTTCCCGCTCTGGTTGGCGCCGGAGCAGGTGCGCGTCCTGCCCATCACGGACGCCCAGATGGACGCGGCGCGCGCCTTGCACGAGCGTCTCCGGGCAGCCGCGGTCCGGTCGCACCTCGACGAGCGCAACGAGACGCTCAACTACCGCGTCCGCGACGGCGAGATGCAGAAGGTGCCCTACCTTGCGGTGGTCGGCGGGCGGGAGGCGGAGGCCGGGACGGTCGCGGTGCGTGCCCGGGGGGCTGGCAACAAGCAGGACGTGATGACGCAGGACGCGTTCGTGGCGCAGCTGACCGACCACATCCGCAATCGAGCGAGGGTCCCATGATGGCGCACGACCCAAACACCACGCCGGTCATCCTGAGCGCGACGCGCACGCCCATCGGCAGGTTCCTGGGCGCGCTCGCCCGCTTGTCGGCGCCGAAGCTCGGCGCCATCGCCGTCCGCGAAGCGGTGCGGCGCGCCGGGGTGAGCGACACCGCAATCGACGAGGTCATCCTCGGCAACGTGGTGCAGGGCGGCGTCGGCCAGGCGCCCGCGCGCCAGGCGATGCTCGCGGCGGGCCTCCCCGGCTCAGTGCCTGCGCTCACCATCAACAAGGTGTGCGGCTCGGGGCTCAAGGCGGTGATGCTCGCGGCGCAGGCGGTGAAGGCCGGCGACGCCAAGTGCATCGTGGCAGGGGGGATGGAGTCGATGTCCAACGCGCCGTTCTACGTCTTCGGGATCCGGAACGGCGTGAAGTTCGGCAACCAGAACCTCGTGGACGGGGTGATCCACGACGGACTCTGGTGCTCGTTCGGGAACTGCCACATGGGCAGCCACGCGGAGTACACCGCCCAGAAGGCGAACGTCTCGCGCGAGGCGCAGGACCGGTTCGCCTGCGAGAGCCACCAGAAGGCGGTGGCCGCGCAGGACGCGGGGAAGTTCACGGCGGAGATCGTCCCGGTCGAGATCGCCGACCGGAAGGGCACCATCAGGGTGGACACCGACGAGCCGCCGCGCCGCGACACGACGGTCGAGTCGCTGGCCCGGCTCAAGCCCGCGTTCCAGAGGGACGGCTCCGTGACGGCGGGCAACGCGCCGGGTCTCAACGACGGCGGGAGCGCGGTGGTCGTCGCGTCCTTGGCCTTCGCCCGGGCGCACGGACTCAAGCCGCTGGCGCGCATCGCGGCGTATGCCACAGGGGGCGGGGAGCCGAAGGACCTCTTCTTCGCGCCCATCCTCGCGGTGCAGAACCTGATGAAGAAGCAGGGCAAGCAGATCGGCGACTACGACCTGATCGAAGCAAACGAGGCGTTCGCCGTGCAAGCGCTCGCCGACGGCCAGGGCCTCGGATGGGACTGGTCGCGCGTCAACGTGAACGGCGGTGCGGTCGCGCTCGGCCATCCGATCGGCGCGAGCGGCGCGCGCGTCCTCACGACGCTGTTGTACGCGATACAGGACCGTGGCAAGGCGACCGGCCTCGCCACTCTCTGCCTCGGCGGCGGCAGCGCCGTCGCCCTCTCCGTGGAGCGCATCTGATGATGCTCGCCTCTTCCCGCGCCGTCGCTCTTCCCGCGCTCCGTTCGCGTGCGCTGGCCGCCCTCGCGGGCGCGCTGGCCGTCGCGCTGGCCGCGCAGGTCGCAGTCCCGCTGCCCGGTACACCCGTCCCGATGTCGCTCGCGCCGCTCGCCGTCGTGCTGGTGGGCGGGCTCCTCGGCGCGCGCGTCGGCGCGGCCGCCCTCGTCACGTATCTCGTGATGGGCGCGGTGGGCCTCCCCGTCTTCGCCCCCGTCGGCCTGCCCGGCGCGGCACGTCTCTTCGGCCCGACGGGCGGCTACCTGCTCGCCTACCCGGTCGCGGCGGCCCTCTCCGGCGCCGTGACGGCGCGCGGCGCCTCGTGGCCCCGCGCCCTCCTGAGCCCGGCCGTCGGCATCGCGACCATCTACGCCGGCGGCGTGGCGCAGCTCCTCGTGCTGACCGGGAGCGCGTCCCTCGCCGCGGCGATGGGCGCTGCGCCGTTCGTGGCGGGAGATGTCCTCAAGGTGGGTGTCGCCGCGCTGCTGCTGCGGCGCTTCGTGAACCCCTCCCGCGCGCTCCGCTGAGCGCGCGCGGCATTTCAGGAGACCTGCGATGAAGAATCTGGGGGTGGTCGGCGCGGGGACAATGGGCAACGGGATCGCCCACGTCTTCGCGCACAATGGATGGTCGGTCGCGCTGGTGGACGTCGCGGCGCCGCTCCTCGAGAAGGCGCTCGCCACCATCCGCGGCAACTTCGACCGCCAGGTGAAGAAGGGGAACGTCACGCCGGAGGCGCGGGACGCGGCGCTGGCGCGCATCGCCACCGCCACCGACCTCGCGGCCGTGAGGGACTGCGACCTCGTCATCGAGGCGGCCTCGGAAAGGCAGGAGCTCAAGTTCACGCTCTTTCGGGAACTGGACCGGGTCGTCCGGCCCGACGCCATCCTCGCGAGCAACACCAGCTCCATCTCGCTCACGGCCATCGGCGCGCAGACCGGGCGGCCGGGGCTGGTGATCGGGATGCACTTCATGAATCCCGTGCCGGTGATGCAGCTCGTCGAGGTGATCCGCGGCCAGGCCACGTCGGACGGCACGACGGAAGTGGTGATGGGGATCGCCCGCGAACTGGGCAAGACGCCGGTCGAGGTGAGCGACTACCCCGGCTTCGTGGCGAACCGGGTGCTTATGCCGATGATCAACGAGGCGGTCTTCTGCCTGATGGAAGGCGTGGCCACCGCGGAGTCCATCGATACGGTGATGAAACTGGGGATGAACCACCCGATGGGCCCGCTGGCGCTCGCCGACCTGATCGGCCTCGATACCTGCCTGTCCATCCTCGACGTGCTGCACGAAGGGCTGGGGGACGACAAGTACCGGCCGTGCCCGCTGCTCAAGCGCATGGTGGCCGCCGGGCACCTCGGCCGGAAGACCGGCCGCGGATTCCATTCCTATGACAAGTAGGACTTGGGCAGTGGGCAGTAGTGGGCAGACGCGCAGACTCGCAGTGGTGGGAAGTACCGGGTGACCGGTCTGCTCACGGCCGAACAGGAGCAGATCCGCGACTTGGCGCGTCAGTTCGCCGCCGAGCGCATCGCGCCCTTTGCCGCCGAGTGGGACCGCGCGCACGCGTTCAGCCGGGACGTCCTCCGGGACATGGGCGGGCTTGGCTTCCTCGGGATGCTCATCCCCGAGGAGTACGACGGACTCGGGCTCGAGACGCTCACGTACCTCATCGCCCTCGAGGAGATCGCCGCCGCCGACGCCAGCGTGGCGATCTCGCTGTCGGTGCACAACTCGCTCCCCACGCAGATGCTCCTCCGCCACGGTTCTCCGCAGCAGAAGGAGCGGTTCTTGCGCCCGCTGGCGCGGGGCGACATGCTGGGGGCGTTCGCCCTGTCGGAGGCGGACGCCGGCTCGGACGCTGCGTCGCTCCGGGCCGAGGCGAGATGGACCGGCGAGGACTGGGTCCTCAACGGAGCCAAGGCGTGGGTCACGAATGGCGCGGAGGCGGACCTCGTCCTGGCGATGGTGCGCACCGACGGCGACGGCGAGCGGCGGGGCGCGCGAGGGATCAGCGCGTTCGTCGTGCCGACCGATGCCCCCGGGTACGTGGCCGCGAAGCCGGAGGACAAGATGGGTCTCCGCGCTTCCAACACCTGCTCGGTCTACTTTCAGGAGCTGAGGCTCCCGGCTGACCACCTGGTCGGCGAAGCCGGGTCCGGCTTCACGTATGCGCTGGCGGCCCTGGACGGCGGCCGGCTGGGCGTCGCGGCGCAGGCCTGCGGCATCGCGCGCGCGGCGCTGGACCACGCCACCGCGTACGCCAAGGAGCGGCGGCAGTTCGGCGGGCCGCTCGCCGGCCTGCAGGCGGTGCAGTTCAAGCTGGCGGACATGGCCACGCAGCTCGCGGCGGCGCGGGCACTGCTCCACGAGGCGGCGCGGCGGAAGGACGCGGGCGAGAAGGTCGGGGCGTGGGCCAGCCGCGCCAAGCTGTTCGCCAGCGAGATGGCGATGAAGGTCACCACCGAGGCCGTGCAGATCTTCGGCGGCTACGGGTACATGCGGGAGTATCCCGTCGAGCGCCTGATGCGGGACGCGAAGGTGCTCAGCATCTACGAGGGCACGTCCGAGATCCAGCGCGTCGTGATCGCGCGCGACCTCCTCACCGCCTAGCCCGGAAGGGGCAGGGAAGGCTTCGATGGAAATGTTCCGCCTGTTGTCCGAGCACGACCACGAGCAGCTCGTCTTCTGCTACGAGCCCGCGGCGAACTACAGGGGCATCATCGCCATCCACGACACCACGCTCGGCCCGGCGCTGGGCGGCACGCGCGTCTGGTCGTACCGGTCCGAGGCCGAGGCGGTCGTGGACGCCCTGCGCCTCTCCCGCGGGATGACCTACAAGGCGGCGGTCGCTGGCCTCACGCTCGGCGGCGGCAAGTCGGTCATCCTCGCACCGCAGGGCGAGGTGGACCGCGAGTCGTTGTTCCGCGCGCACGGCCGGTTCGTGGAGTCGCTCGGCGGGCGGTACATCACCGCCGAGGACGTCGGCACCAGCCCGATCGACATGGACTACGTGCACATGGAGACGAACCACGTCGTCGGACTGCAGGGGAAGTCGGGCGACCCGTCTCCGGTCACGGCGTACGGCGTGTACGCCGGGATGAAGGCGTGCGCCAAGGTCGCCTTCGGCGACGACAGCCTGGCCAACCGCACCGTCGCGGTGCAGGGCGCGGGCCACGTCGGCTACTACCTCTGCAAGCACCTCGCGGAGGAGGGGGCGCGGCTGCTCGTCACCGACATCGACAAGGGGAAGGTGCAGAGGGTGGTCGCGGAGTGCGAGGCGAAGGCGGTGGCGCCCGAGGCCATCTACGCCGCCAACGCCGACATCTTCGCCCCCTGCGCCCTCGGCGCGGTGGTGAACGACGACACGCTGACGCAGTTCAAGTGCAAGGTCATCGCGGGCGGCGCGAACAACGTGCTCGCCGAGGAGCGGCACGGCGACGCGCTCGAGAAGATGGGCATCCTGTACGCGCCCGACTACGTCATCAACGCCGGCGGCCTGATCAACGTGAACGCGGAGCTGGTGGGGTGGCCGGCGGAGCGCGCGAAGGCGAAGGCCGGCGACATCTACGACACGCTGCTCCGGGTGTTCGAGATCGCCAGGCGTGAGAAGGTCCCGACCTACCGCGCCGCCGACCGCCTCGGCGAGAAGCGCATCGAGGCCGTGCGCCGGCTCAAGAAGACCTGGATCTAGGGATCGCGGGGAGCGCGGTGCCGCGACGCGGGGGGTGCGGATGAGTCCGGGTCGGCCGCTGGTCATCGGCTTGGCGGGCGGCTCCGGCTCCGGCAAGACCACCGTGGCCCGCGCCATCCTGGAGGCGATCGTCCCCGAGTCGGTGCTCATCGATCAGGACGCCTACTACAAGGATCTGGCGCACCTGCCCCTCGAGGAGCGCAAGAAGGTCAACTTCGACCACCCCGACGCGTTCGACACCGAGCTGATGATCGCGCAGCTCCAGTTGCTGGCCTCCGGGCACGTGATCGAGAAGCCCACCTACGACTACCCGGCCCACACCCGCGCCGCCGCAACGATCGGGGTGGAGCCGCGCGACGTGATCCTCGTCGAGGGGCTCCTCCTCTTCGCCGACGCGCGGCTGCGGCAACTCTTCGACGTCAAGGTCTACGTGGACGTCGCGGACGACGTGCGGTTCATCCGCCGCCTCCAGCGCGACGTGGTGGAGCGGGGGCGCACGATGGATTCGGTGATCCAGCAGTACCTCACCACGGTGCGGCCGATGCACCTCGAGTTCGTGGAGCCCTCGAAGCGCTACGCCGATGTGATCCTGCCGGAGGGCGGGCTGAACCGCATCGGGATCGAGATGATCATCGCCCGGATCGAGCGGGAGGCCCGGCGGCGGGCGGCGGGTGCTCCGGCCGGATGACGGTGTCCGTGCCGCGACGGCGGGGCGGTTCGCCCTCCGCCCCTTTACGGGATTGCCCGGCGGCGGAAACCCCATAGTCTTCCACGAGTGAGCACTTTGACCGTACACCCCGACCTCGCCGCATCCGACCCCGTCATCGCGGACATCATCCAACGCGAGACGGAGCGGCAGGCCTGCGGCCTCGAGCTGATCGCGTCGGAGAACTTCGCGTCGCCGGCGGTGCTCGCGGCGATGGCGACGGCGCTCAACAACAAGTACGCCGAGGGGTACCCCGGCAAGCGCTACTACGGCGGCTGCGAGATCGTGGACGAGGCGGAGGAGTTGGCCATCGTCCGCGCGAAGCGGCTCTTCGCCGCCGCGCACGCCAACGTGCAGCCGCACAGCGGCACCCAGGCCAACCTGGCGGCATACCTGGCGGTGGTCGAACCGGGTGGCGTGATTCTGGGGATGGCGCTGCGGCACGGCGGCCACCTGACGCACGGCGCGCCGGTCTCCTCGTCGGGGCGGCTCTTCAAGGCGGTGCAGTACGGTGTGCGCGAGGAGACGGGGCTCATCGACCTCGACGAGGTGCGGCGGCTCGCACTGGAGCACCGCCCAAAGCTGATCATCGCCGGCGCCAGCGCGTACCCGCGGCTCATCGACTTCGCGGCCTTCGCGGCGATCGCGCAGGAGGTGGGCGCGGTCTTCCTCGTGGACATGGCGCACATCGCCGGGCTCGTGGCTGGCGGCGTGCACCCCTCGCCGGTGCCCCACGCCGACATAGTCACCACCACGACGCACAAGACCCTGCGCGGCCCGCGGGGCGGGATGATCCTCGCCTCCGAGTCGTACGCCAAGGCGGTCGACAAGCAGGTCTTCCCGGCGAACCAGGGCGGCCCGCTGATGCACGTCATCGCCGCGAAGGCGGTGGCGCTGGGCGAGGCGCTCCAGCCGAACTTCGCCGAGTACGCGGCGCAGGTCGTGGCCAACGCGAAGGCGCTGGGCGATGGGCTGATGGAGCGGGGTTACACACTCGTGTCGGGCGGGACGGACACGCACCTGATGCTGGTGGATCTCCGCGGCAGGGGGCTCACCGGCAAGCTGGTGGAGGAGACGCTGGGCCGCGCCGGCATCACGGTGAACAAGAACACCGTGCCGGGCGACACCGCCTCGCCGTTCGTGACCAGCGGTGTGCGGATCGGCACCCCGGCGCTCACGACGCGCGGGATGAAGGAGCCCGAGATGCGTCGCATCGCCGAGCTGATAGACATCGCCGTGTTGGGCCGCGACGATCCGATGAAGCTGGAGCAAGTGAAGCGTGACGTGCTGGAGCTGGCCGAGCGGTTCCCGCTGTATGGCCTGCCGGAAGTGGCGGCGGGGAAGGCGTGAGGGCGAGGCTCCGGTGACCGACACACAGGGACCGCGGGTCCCGCGCAGCTCGACGCTGGTCATCCGGTCGTCCGTCCGGGCGCACCAGGCGTCTCGACGGGTGCGCGCGTACCGGCGGGCCGTCCTGGGCCTGCTGTTCCTGGTGCTTTCGGTCTGGGGCGCCAACACCCTGCTGGTCGGCCGGCCGGTCCGCGCCGCGCTCGCGGCGGATGCCGGCGCCGCGCGACTCCAGTTGCGGGCCCGGTTCCAGTACTACCTCGACCTCACCACGCTGGTGCTCGATCTCCGGAGCCCCGACGCGACGCCCGAGAACGCCTTCGGCAGCGTGGCCTTTGCCGCCAGGGCCATGGGTGATGCCGACCGTTCGTTCCGACGCGTCGTGTTGGCGCACGGCCGGGACGCGGTCTTCGTCCTCTCCGGAGGCGACTTCGCCAGGTTGGGCGCGGACCTTGCGGCGGGCCGCAATCCCATCGCCCTCGCCCGGTCGGTGCCCCAGAAACTCCGTGGCGCGGCAGGAGCCTCGGGATTCGGGCAGTGGACCGAGGCGTTGCCGCCCGTGCTGGGGTTGCAGGCGGCGGACGCCGCCGCGGCGGCGCGCCGCTGGGCGTCGGGAATCCGGTAGGGATCGGTGCCCGGCGGGAGCACGGGCGGCCGTAGCGTGTTTCCGGATCGCTTGACCTAAGCCTCGCCCAGACCGTAGGTTGGCCCTATGGCCGACCCGCCGCGCCGCCCGCCGGGGCACCGCCCCTCCGGGCCCACCACGCCACACCTCGCCGACGAACTCGAGGTCTACTTCAACGAGTACGTCCGCGGCTCGCCCGTCGGCTTCGTCTCTACGCCCAAGTGGCGGCCCTCCACCGACATCTACGAGACCGATGACTTCTTCGTCGTGGTGATGGACATCGCCGGCGTTGCTCCCGACGGCTTCTCCGTGACCTTCGACGGCGGCGTCCTCACCGTCAGCGGCGAGCGCCAGGAGACGGCGAGCGGCCGGCGGGAGTACCACGCGATGGAGGTCAAGGTCGGACCCTTCGAGCGCCGCTTCCGTTTCCCGCGGCGCGTGGACCCGGCCTCGCTCCGGGCCGCGTACGAGCTCGGCTTCCTCGAGATCCGCCTCGCCAAGATCCCCGACAAGCCGAAGCCTGTCCGCGTCGAGGTGGAGTCCAAGTGAGCGGCCAGAGCGGCATCCCGCCCAAAGGGGTCTGGATCCCCGACGCGGGCCCGCCCGGAACGCCGGCGTCCGCCGACTCGCCCGGCGCCCCGGCGCCGGCGGTGCCCGCGGGCAGCGCCGCACCGCGCGCGCCGCGCCGCTCCGCCGATCAACTCCCCGCGCGACTGACCGTGCTGCCGCTCGCGCAGGTCGTCGTCTTCCCGCACGTCGTGGTCCCGCTCCTCGCCACCGACGAACGCGTCATCGAGTCGATCGACCGCGCCGTCGAGTCGCACAAGAGGGTCCTCCTCGGCGTGGTGAAGCTCGCCGCCGGCTCCGACCAGCCGCCGGGCATCCTCGACGACGTCCCGCGCGAGATGCTCCACGAGGTCGGCACCCTCGGCGTCGTGGTGCGCCTGCTCAAGCTGGGCGACGGGACGCTGCGGATGCTGGTGCAGGGGATCGAGCGCGTGAAGCTCGACGCCATCGCCGCCGGCCCCGACGGGCTCACGGCCGCGTTCACTCCGATCCGCGACACCGTCAGCGACCCCCTGCGGACCGAGGCGCTGCGCCGCCAGGTGACGGACAAGATGCAGCGCATCATCGAGCTGGCGCCCCAGCTGGCCGGCGAGATGCGGGAGGTCCTGGAGGGCCTCACCGACCCCGGCAAGCTGGCCGATTTCTGCGCCGCGAACCTCTCGATCAACGTCGGCGTGAAGGCGCAGCTGCTCGCGACGGGCGACATCACCGCCCGCCTCGAGAAGCTCACCGCGCTCCTCGACCAGGAGATCCAGGTCCTCGAGGTGGGCACCCAGATCCAGGAGAAGCTCAAGAGCCGCCTCGACGATCACCAGCGGGAGTACGTGCTGCGCGAGCAGATGCGGCTCATCCAGGAGGAGCTGGGCGAGAGCGCGGGCGGCGCGTCGGACGTCGCGGACCTCAAGAAGAAGCTCGAGGAGGCGAAGCCACCCGAGGACGCGCTCAAGGCGGGCCAGCGCGAGCTGGACCGGCTGGGCAGGATGTCCCCGCAGTCGGCCGAGTACCAGGTCGCGCGGACCTACATCGAGCTACTGGCGGGCCTCCCGTGGAGCACCGTCTCCGAAGACCGCCTCGACGTCCGCAACGCGCGGACCATCCTCGACCGCGACCACTACGACCTGGATCGGGTCAAGGACCGCATCATCGAGTACCTCGCCGTCCGCCAGCTCAACCCCACGGCGCGCGGCAGCATCCTGTGCTTCGTCGGCCCGCCGGGCGTCGGCAAGACGAGCCTGGGGCAGAGCATCGCCGAGGCGCTGGGCCGGAAGTTCGTGCGGATGGCGCTGGGCGGCGTGCGCGACGAGGCGGAGATCCGCGGCCACCGCCGCACCTACGTGGGAGCCCTGCCGGGCCGCATCATCCAGCTCATCCAGAAGGCCGGTACCCGCAACCCGCTCTTCATGCTGGACGAGGTGGACAAACTCGGTGCGGACTTCCGCGGCGATCCCACTTCCGCGCTCCTCGAGGTGCTGGACCCAGCGCAGAACCACACCTTCGTGGACCACTACGTGGAGGTGCCCTTCGACCTCCGCGACGTGATGTTCATCACGACGGCGAACACCCTCTCCACGGTGCCGCCGCCGCTCATCGACCGGATGGAGGTGCTGGAGCTGCCGGGCTACACGCCGGGCGAGAAGCTGCACATCGCCAAGCGCTTCCTGGTGCCGCGCCAGCTCAAGGAGACGGGCCTCGAGGGCCGGAAGATCGCCTTCAGCGACGCGGCGCTCGACCTCATCATCGGCGAGTACACGCGCGAGGCGGGGGTGCGGCAGCTGGAGCGCGAGATCCAGCACGTGCTGCGGCACGTGGCGGTTGACGTGGTGGCGGGCAAGGCCGCGCTGCGCCGCGTCACGCCCGCGTCGGTGCGCCGCTGCTCCGGTGCGCCGCGCGTCCTCCCCGAGATGGCGGGCCGGACGCCGGAAGTCGGCGTCGCGACGGGCCTGGTCTGGACCCCGGTGGGTGGCGACATCGTCTTCATCGAGGCGCTCAAGCTCCCCGGCAGCGGCGAGATCATCCTCACCGGCCAGCTGGGTGACGTGATGAAGGAGTCGGCGCAGGCGGCGTGGAGCTTCGTCCGCGCGCGGGCCGAGTCCCTCGGCGTGCAGGCCAAGACGTTCCGGGACTTCGACGTGCACCTCCACGTGCCCGCCGGCGCGGTGCAGAAGGACGGGCCGTCGGCCGGCGTGGCGATCGCCACGGCGCTCGCCTCGCTCGTCTCGGGCCGCCCCGTCCGGCACGACCTTGCGGTCACCGGCGAGATCTCGCTGCGGGGCAACGTCTTGCCGGTGGGGGGCATCAAGGAGAAGTTGATTGCGGCGGCGCGTGCCGGGATCCGGCTGGTGATGGTCCCCGCGCGGAACGCCGCGGACGTCGAAGAGGTCCCGGAGGAGGTACGGCGGGTGCTCGAGGTACGGCTGGTGACACGGGTGGACGAGGTGCTGGAGGCGGCGCTGATCGCGCCGCCGGGGGCCGCGTGAACGGGCAGCTGGAGTTCGCCGACGAGTTGCTGGCGCGCATCCGCGCCCGGGCGGGGCGGTACGACGAGCGGGCGTTCCTCTTCGTGCTCGCGGCGCTCGAGTTCGAGCAGCGCCGCCTGCCGGAGCGACGCCACGTCTCGGGCCGGGAGCTCAGCCGCGCCTGCCGCGACTTCGCCCTCGAGCAGTACGGCCTCCTCTCGCGCTCGGTGCTCGAGCACTGGGGCATCGGCCGCACCGCCGACATCGGCACCATCGTGTACACGTTGATCGACGCCGGCCTTCTCGTCCGGCGCGACGAGGACAGCCCGGAGGATTTCGAGGATGTCTTCACCTTCAGCGACGCGTTCGAGCACGGCTACCCGTGGAACGTGTGGCGGGAGGACCTGCAGGAGGTGCTGTGAACAGGCTGGTCAGTAGACCAGGGGCCGGGAGGTGGCAATATGGGCGAGATGGACTTTCCCGCGTGTCAGAAGTGCCAGAAGGGCCTGCTGATCCCACTCTCCGACTACGGGCGTGACGGGGCGCCGATCACGTACAAGGCGTGGGTCTGCACGAATCCGGACTGCGGGTTCAACCTCCGGATCGACAACGGCGAGATCTCCTTCGGCCGGGTGATCGGCCAGTCGCTCAAGTAACTCCCGTGCGCGCCCGGTCCCCTGCCGTCGCGGGCCTCTTCTATCCCGGCAGGCCCGCGGAACTCCGCCGGACGGTCGACGACCTGATCGCGGCGGCCGGCGGTGCGGGCGCGCCCGCCATCGGCGCCATCGCGCCGCACGCGGGCTACGTCTACTCCGGGCTCACCGCGGCCCACGTCTACGCCCGGCTCGACGTGCCGCGGGCCTGCGTCGTCCTCGCGCCCAACCACACCGGGCTCGGCAGCGCCCGGTACGGGGGGAGCGTCTATGCGCAGGGGGCGCTGAAGACGCCGCTCGGCGACGTCGCGGTCGCCGAGGACCTCGCGGCTGCGCTCGTCGCCGCGTGCCCGCTGCTGGAGGACGACCCGCTCGCGCACGAGCGGGAGCACGCCGTGGAGGTGCACCTACCGTTCCTCCTCGCGCGCCGCCCCGACGTCCGGGTGGTGCCCATCGTGCTGGGCTGGGGCGACTGGGAGCGCACGCGCCGGCTCGCCGAGGCGCTCGCGGCGGTGGTGAAGGGATGGCCGGAGCCCGTGCTCCTGCTGGCCTCCTCCGACATGAACCACTACGAGTCGGCTGCGGTCGGCGCGAGAAAGGACGCCCTCGCGCTGGCCGAGGTGGAGCGGATGGACGGCGAGGAGCTGCTCGCCGTCACGGCGCGCCACCACGTGACGATGTGCGGGCGCGCGCCGTGCGCGGCGGTGCTGCACGCGGCGAAGCTCCTCGGCGCGGCGCGGGCGGAGGTCGTGCACACGAGCCATTCGGGGATGGTGACCGGCGACGACCAGCAGGTGGTCGGCTACGCGGGAGTGATCGTCCGATGAGCGTCGTGCCCGTTCTGTCCGCCGACGAAGCCGCCCTCTGGGACCGCATCGCCCGCGAGGACTTCGGCATCCCGTCGCGCGTCCTGATGGAGTCCGCGGGCCGCGCTGTCGCCGCCGCCCTAGCGCGGGAGTACGGCGCGCGCCTGGGCCAGAGCGTCGTCGTCGCCTGCGGGGCGGGGAACAACGGCGGCGACGGCTTCGTGGCCGCCCGCGCGCTCGCTGCGCTCGGGGTCCACGTTACCTGCGTCGCGCCGGAGGGCGAGCCCACACCTGACAACGCGGCGAACCGCGCACTGGCCGAGATGGGGGGGTGCCGCGTCATCGGCCCGGCCGACGAGTGGGGTCCGTGCGGCGTGGCGGTGGACGCGCTGCTCGGCACGGGCGCGCACGGCGCCCCGCGCGGCGCGATGGCCGATGCGGTCGAGAAGCTCATGCGCCTCGGCGTACCCGTGGTGGCGGTGGACGGACCAACCGGCCTCGACCTCACGACCGGCGAGGTCGGCGCGCCCTGTGTCCGCGCCGATCTCACGGTGACCTTCGGCGCTTTCCGCCGCGGACACCTCCTCCAGCGCAGCCTCTGCGGCGACGTGGTGGTGATGGAGATGGGCTTCCCGCCGCCCGATCCCCGCTGGCCGGCGGTCGTGACCGACCGCTGGCTCGGCGAGGTGCTGCCGCCCTTCCGCGCGGAGATGCACAAGGGCGAGCGCGGCCGCGTGGCGATCGTGGGTGGGAGCGAGGGGATGGCGGGCGCGGCGATCTTCGCGGCGAAGGCCGCGGCGCGCTCCGGGGCCGGCCTGGTCAAGATCTGCGCGTCGGAAGCCACGACGCGCGCCGCACAGGCGCAGAGCCCCGACATCATGTGCGTCACGACCGCCCTCGGACCGGAACTCGAGGAGTCGCTCGTCGAGACGCTGAGCTGGGCCGACGCCGTCGTCGTAGGCCCCGGGCTCGGCCGGGGCGCCGCGCGCGACGCCTTCGCGCGCGCCGCACTGAAGGCGGTGAAGGGCAGCGTCCTCGTGGACGCCGACGGCCTCTACGCTTTCCGCGGCGCGGTGGACGAGTTGAAGGGCCTCCTCGCCGGGCGCATCGCGCTCGTCACGCCGCACCGCGGCGAGTTCGGCGTCCTCTTCCCCGATCTCCTGGAGCAGACGCGCTGGGACCCGTTCGGGGCGGCCGCGGAGGCGGCCGAACGCCTCGGCCACGCCATCCTCCTCAAGGGTGTGCCCACCGTCGTCGCCGCGCCCGGCGTGCCGCTCCTCGTCACGGCTTCGGGCAACCCGGGCCTCGCCACCGGCGGCACGGGGGACGTGCTCACCGGTATGGCCGCGAGCTGGCTCGCGCGCGGCGCGCCGGGCCAGACGGCCGGCGCCGCGGCGGCCCACGTGCACGGCCGCGCCGCCGAGGACATCGCGCAGCACCGCTCGGTGCGCACCCTGCGTCCGGACGACCTCCTCGGCGTCCTCTCGCCGCTGTGGCGTTCCCTCCAGGAGACCGCGCTCCCGTGCGACCCGCCGCTGCTCGCGCGGCTCGCGGCGCCCTCCGTCCGGTAGTGCGGACCGCCGCGCTCGTCGCCGTGCTCGCCGCTCTCGCGGGCGGCGCGGACGGCGCCCGCGCTCAGGGGGCGCCGAGCCGCCTGTGGCGCCAGGAGGAACGGGTGCTGCTGACGGACCTCTCGCGCGTCACCGCCGTGGCCGCCACGCAGTCCTACGTGTTCGCCGCGACCCGCGAGGTGCTGGCGGTGTACGACCGCGGCTGGGGCAGCCTGCGCGAGACACTGGGACGCGCCGACGGGTTCCTTGGCGCGGTGACCGCGATGGTCGCCGATCCCTCGGACGACACCGCCTGGATGGCGGGCAACGGCACGTGGGCGGCGTACCACCCCTTCGGCCGACGGATCGACACGGGCGTGCTCCCCGGCTTCGCCGACCTCGTGGTGCTCGACGCCGGCGACCCCTCGCGGGGCGCGTACTTCCGCACGTCGGCCGGCTGGTTCCTCGTCCGGAAGAACGCGGGCGGCGCCGAGTTCGCGCCGGCGGGACCGCCTCCCGGCCGCCGCATCGCGCCGCTCACGCAGCGCGACCTCCTCGCCCAGGCGCCGGGACTCGACGCGGTGCGCCTCGGCATCGAACGCGACGATCAGCTGCGGATGACCCCGATGACGTCGGCGGCGCTCTCGGCCGTCCGCGGCGAGGTGTACGTCGGCACCGACGGCAACGGCGTGTTCCGCGTGGATCTCGCCTCGTACCGCGCCGACCGGCTCCCGGCGGGCCTCCTCGGCACCGCGACGGGAGCGGTGGCCGTAGAGCGCGACCAGGTGTGCGCCGGGGCCGATGCCCGCGCCGGCTCGACCCGCAGCGGCGTCACCTGCTTCCGCCAGGACTTCGCGAACTTCCAGTACCTCACCGGCAGCAACCTGCTCGCCGGCCTTCCGGGGACCGAGGTGCGGCGCCTAGCGCTGACGCGGCGCGCGGTGTGGGCGGCCACGAACGCCGGGGCCCTGCGCCTACCGCGCAGCGGCGGCCCCGAGCGCCAGTTCCTCGAGCGGGACGGTCTCCCTTCGGGGGACGTGTACGCCCTGGCGCCCGCGCCCGACGGACAGTGGGTCGGCACGAGCCTCGGCCTCGCGGTCGCCCCCGACGACGGCGCCCGCGCGCCGGCCGAGCGGGTGGCGATCATCGGTCCGGGCGTGCTGGCGCTCGCCGTCACCGACGACACGCTGTGGATCGGCTCGGCCGCGGGGCTCCTCGTGCTGATGCCGGGCCAGTCGGCGCCGCTAGTGGTCCAACCCGACCTGCCGTCGTTCCGCGCGCCTTTCGTGGCGCTCGCCGTGAAGGGCGACACGATCCTGGCCGCGACGACCACGCGCATCGCGCTGCGGACCGGGGGCGAGTGGCGGATGCTGGACCCGCCGGGCACCCCAATCGGCCGGTTCACGTCGGCCGCGGCCGACGCCCAGGGATTCTGGCTCGGGGGCGAACAGGGGCTCGCCTTCTATCAGCCCGGCACGGGAGTGTGGCGCGCGCTCACCTCCACCGGCGACCTGCCCCTGCCCGTGATGGACGTGGCGGCCGCCGGGGACTACGTATGGGTGGCCACGCCGGGGGGCCTCGTGCGCTTCCTGCGCCGGGTGCTGATGCCGTGAGCGATCCGCTCGCCACGCCGCTCGGCCCGGGCCGCGAATTCGACCGCATCCGCAAGATGGCCGAGCGGTGGCGCTCCGTGGCCAGGGGGCTGGGCGACGACTGCGCCTTCCTGGAGGCGGGTGAAAACCACCTCGCCATCTCGATCGACCTCTCCATCGAGGACGTGCATTTCCGTCGCGCGTGGCTCAACCCGCACGAGATCGGCTACCGCGCGGCGGCGGCGGCGCTTTCGGACCTCGCGGCGGTGGCCGCGGAGCCGCTGGCGCTGCTGCTCGCGCTCGGCGCGCCCGAGGGGGAACCAGAGAGCACGCTGCACGCCGTGGCGGACGGCGTGGGCGAGGCGGTGCTCCACGCGGGAGCCGCGATCATCGGCGGCGACCTCACCCGCGCGCCGGTGCTGGTGCTGGACTGCTGCGTCATCGGGCGGACGAGCGCGCCGGTGCGGCGGAGCGGGGCGCGGCCCGGGAACGTGCTCGTAGTGACGGGGAGCCTCGGTGGTCCCCGCGCCGCGCTCGCGGCGTGGCGGGCGGGGCGCGAGCCTTCGCCCGACGCGCGGCGCCGCTTCGCCCGCCCGGAAGCGCGGCACCTGGCCGCGAAGTACCTCGCGGGTCTCGGCGCGCGGGCGATGATCGACCTCTCCGACGGCCTCGGCGGCGACCTGCACCACCTGCTGGCCGCGTCGGGCGTCGGCGCGCGACTCGAGGTGGACAAGGTCCCCCTGCACGCGGCTGCCCGGCGCGAGGCCCAGCTCGCGGGCGAGCCGGCGTGGGCGTTCGCGGTGCGGGGAGGGGAAGACTACGAGCTGCTGGCCGCGCTGCCGGCGGGGGTGACCGAGAACGTGTTGCGGACGGCACCCGTGCCGGTCGCCGTCATCGGCGCGGTGGAGGAGGGGTGCGGCGTGCGCGCGTTCTTCCACGGCGTGCCGGTCGAGCTGCCCGGGGGCTTCGATCACTTCGGAGCCCAGCCGTGAAGTACCAGCTCGGCTACCTCTTCGCGCTCGTCTTCGGCACCATCTGGTACGGCTCGCTGGCGGCCGCAGCGGGCGGGCTGGGCAGACGGCGCGCGCCCGGCAACTTCCTCGATACCGTGGGCCGGGACTGGGCGCGCTTAGTCCTCAGGGGGGCCGGCGTCACGGTCACCATCGAGGGGCTCGAGCACGTCGCGCCCGAGGGGCCTCAGATCCTCGCCGCGAACCACCAGTCCATCTTCGACATCCTCGCCATCCTCGGCTGGGTGCCGCTGCCGCTGAAGTTCATCGCGAAGAAGGAGGTGTTCCGGTACCCCTTCTTCGGCCCGGCGGTGAAGGCGGTCGGTCACATCAAGCTCGACCGAAGGGACCGCAAGCAGGCCTTCGCCGCTTACCAGGTCGCGGCTCTGGAGCTGGTGCAGAGCCGGTCGCACGTGCTCGTCTTCCCCGAGGGCACGCGCAGCCGCACCGGCTTGATGCTGCCGTTCAAGAAGGGCCCTGCGATGCTGGCCATCGCCAGCGGAGCGCCGCTGGTGCCGTGCTACTGCGCCGGGACCTTCGACATCCTCCCCAAAGGCTCCTTCTGGGTGCGGCCGCGCCCGGTGCGGGTGCTGTTCGGACCGCCGGTCTCCACACAGGGACTCACCTACGACGACCGCGACGCGCTGACGGAGCGGCTGCGGAACGCCGTCCTCGCACTGCGGGCCAGGAGCGCGGATGGCGGCGCAAGCGCGGGTTTGACGCGCCCTCCTCCGCCGGATTAGCTTCGCCCCTATGAGCACCATCATCGACGTCCACGCGCGCGAGATCCTCGACAGCCGGGGCAACCCGACGGTCGAGGCCGAAATCGTCCTGGCTTCCGGGGTGTCCGCCACCGCGGCGGTCCCCAGCGGCGCCTCCACCGGCGAGCACGAAGCGGTCGAGCTGCGCGACGGCGACGCCGCCCGGTACGGCGGCAAGGGTGTCCTCGACGCCGTCCGCAACGTCAACGAGACCATCGGCCCGCGCCTCGAGGGGATGGACGCGAGCGACCAGATCGGCGTGGACGGCGAGATGCTGGATCTCGACGGCACGCCGAACAAGGGACGCCTCGGCGCGAACGCCATCCTGTCGGTGTCGATGGCGGTGGCGCGCGCGGCCGCGGAGGAGGCGGGTCTGCCGCTGTACCGCTACCTCGGCGGGGCGATGGCGCACGTCCTGCCCGTGCCGCAGATGAACGTCCTGAACGGCGGCGCGCACGCCTCGAACAACGTGGACGTGCAGGAGTTCATGATCGTGCCCGTGGGCGCCGAGACGTTCCGCGAGGGGCTGCGCATGGGCGTCGAGGTGTTCCATTCGCTCAAGAAGGTCCTGGCGAAGCAGGGCCTCTCCACGGCGGTGGGTGACGAGGGCGGCTTCGCGCCCAACCTCAAGAGCAACGAGGCGGCGCTCGAGGCGCTGATGGCGGCCATCGAGGCGGCGAAGTACAAGCCGGGCGAGGACGTGGTCCTCGCGCTGGACGCCGCGGCGAGCGTGTTCTACGACGACGGCCGCTACGTCTTCAAGAAATCCGACAACAAGGCGCGCAGCGCCGAGGAGATGGTGGAGCTGTACCGGAGCTGGGTGGACCGCTACCCCATAGTCTCCATCGAGGACGGCTTGGCCGAGGACGACTGGGAGGGCTGGGCGAAGCTCACCGGCGCGCTGGGCGAGAAGATCCAGATCGTCGGCGACGACATCTTCGTCACCAACCCGGAGCGGCTCGGCCGCGGCATCGAGGAGGGCATCGCCAACGCGATCCTCATCAAGCTGAACCAGATCGGCACGGTGACCGAGACGCTCGAGTGCATCGACATGGCGCGCCGCAGCAGCTACGGCACCGTCATCTCGCACCGCTCGGGCGAGACGGAGGACGCGTTCATCGCCGACCTCGCCGTGGCCGTGGGGGCGGGGCAGATAAAGACAGGGAGCGCGAGCCGGACCGACCGGATCGCGAAGTACAACCAGCTCCTGCGCATCGAGGAGGAGCTGGGCGACGTGGCCACCTATCCGGGGAAGGCGCTATACCGCAGCTGAAGCAGGTCCTGCTGGTCGCCGTCGTCCTCGGGATGGCGTTCTACGCCGTCGAAGGGGGCGAGTACGGAACGACGGATCTGCTCGCGCTGAAGGGGCAGGTCCGCCGGGCGCGCGAGGACATCGTGCGCCTGCGGAACGAGGTGGACTCGCTGCGGCGGCTCGAGACCGCGCTCAAGACGGATGTCGTGCTGCAGGAGAAGGTGGCGCGCGAGCTGTACGGGATGATCCGTCCCGGCGAGATCCTCTACCAGGTGGTGCCGAGGGACACGACGTAGCGAGACCAGGTTTGCAGGTGTGGCGCATCGACCTGCATATTCGTGCCATCCCCAACTCGAGGTCCCGATGACGTTCCGCACTGTGATGGCAGGCGCGGCGGTGATCGCGCTGGCAGCGTGCAGCATGGGCAAGCCACCGCTGGACGAAATGCAGCGCACGGCGTTGGCGGACAGCATCGAGCAGTGGGTTGCCGGCCCCTACCTGGCGGTCTACCAACACCCGAACGTGGACAGCATCCTGGCCTTCTACGCCAGCGGGGCGGAGCTCGCCTCCGCCGAGAACGGGATGGTGTTCCCCAGCTACGACTCGATCGTGGCGACCACGCGCGCGTTCTGGGGGCGGCCCGGCCTGACGGCGCATTTCACCCTGGGCGGCGCGCACGTCAACGTGCTGAGTCGCGAGGCGGCGGTGATCACGGCGATGCTGACTGGTGGCGTGAGGGACTCGGCCGGGGTGGAGACCCCGATGAGCGCCGCGTGGACGGCGGTGCTCCAGCGGGCGGGGAGCGGCTGGAAGATCGTGGCGGAGCACGCATCGTGGCCGCCGGCGGCGCCGGCGGCGGCACCGGCGAGGCCGGCGGCGCGGAGGCGCTGAGGGTTCGGCGCGCCAGCTTGACCGGGCCCCACCCCGCGACTACGTTTGGCCCATCGTCGCGGGGTGGAGCAGCCTGGTAGCTCGTCGGGCTCATAACCCGAAGGTCGCGGGTTCAAATCCCGCCCCCGCTACTCGGAAAGGCGGCCCCGGACGTCGGAGCCGCCTTTCGCACGAACGACATAGGCCCGGGCTCGCGCACTGCAGCGGCGCGACCCGGTGCCACCCGCCAGAGTAGCTCAGACGGTTAGAGCAGCGGAATCATAATCCGCGTGTCGGGGGTTCGATTCCCTCCTCTGGCACTCAGCGCAGCGACGACAGGACAACGACTTACACGATGCGGGGCCTTCGGGCCCCATTTCGTTTTTGGCCCAACTATGGCTGAACTATGCCTTATCGCGGCGACGCGGGCCTCTGAGCGTCGCGTGAACTCACAGGGGCACCGGGGGGAGGCGCGGCTGTGCCGCGGTCTGCGGCTCTTGCTGTCTCGGGGCCGCTGACGCATATGGTGAGGGAATGACCCACGGGCGGGGCTCCGGCCCCGCAAGGCAAGCTCTAGTTGAGCCGCGGCTGCCTCAACCTGTAGCGGAGGGGGTCCTGTGCACTGCTACTCATGCCGCTTCATGCGGCCTGTCGGCGCGAACCGCCCCCGCCTCCTCAGCAGCCAACGCACGTCACGATCCGCGGTCGGCTTGTCGCATCTGGCACTTGAGTCGCCCACGCGAGTGTGATGGCCTTTAAGGTTCCTCCGCCCGATAGTGGCTACGCCATCGAGGTTGGCGACGGTGGAGTGCTCCTCAACCCTTCCGCCGAAGCCGATTCAGTTGGTCGATTCGAGATGTATGTACCTCTGACTTTCCTGCCTCCCAACCGCACCATCACATTGGCGCTCTATCGGCCATCGTTGCTCGGTCACGTGCCGCTGCGTCACCCCGACGGTGCTACCCTGGAGATTGTCATTCCGCCCGGCCGTCAGCTCGTGAGTCTCGATAGCATCATCGCCCGGGAGCGTTAGTGCATCCGCCCCCGCTGCCCAGCACCGTGAAGCGGGGTGCGGTGAAGTAGGGCGTAGGTGTTCCTTGGCGGCGGAGGCGCCGTGCCGCGTGCTGATGGTGCACCAGGCGCGACAGGGCTCGGCCGACTGATCCACGCCGTAAGGTCGCCTCGATGCACCCACCACCGCCCCCGCACGGCGCGCGCCCGGATGATGCCGATACGGTCGTGGCGGCTCTTGCCGTCCACGGGCGGCTGGTGCATATGGTGCTGGGGCTACCTACGGGCGGGATCCCCGCCCGGCAAGACAGTAGCTAGTTGGGCAGCCCGCGTCGAACACGTGGGCGACGCTTGAAGTGAGTAGCCTGGGGCGGCCTATTGGT
>Ga0209253_10000671_pt1 | contig 29754 bp, 22 predicted proteins | sample FrelakmetBRP12BR_FD_187145 | JGI IMG/M metagenome (GOLD analysis project Ga0209253, IMG submission 187145) | Freshwater lake sediment microbial communities from the University of Notre Dame, USA, for methane emissions studies - BRP12 BR (SPAdes)... | ecosystem: Environmental > Aquatic >...
TGACGGTCCCGTCTTCAGGGCACCGACGAACCGCATGTATGGACGATTGTCGATTGCCTGCACCTCACTCACTTCGTTGACACCGCGTTCGAACTCTTTCAAAGCCTGTTCCTCCCACGGATCCGGCGCGTTCTCCGACCGGCTTGGAGTGAGGCTCGTCATTCGCGCCCTGACGCTGGTTTCCCCGGTCGTGGACGATTCCATGGACTGGACAATCGACGCCGGACTCATCATTACGAGACGGTCACCGGTGCTCGTGGTAACTGTGGGCACCGGCAGATTACCCGCCCGGAGTTTCGTCTCGGCTTCTTCCGAAAGCGGGACATAGATCTCACCGAAGGTCCTTGCCCAATGACTGTCGCGCAGAAATGTTGTGCGGGCAGTCGAGAGGGCAAGCTCCTTTACCTGACGCTGCTCATTGAAGACATCGCTGAAGAGAAGGAGACCCACGAGGCATGTCCAGGCAATAGTAATCGCCCAGCGATAGCGTCGCAGCCGCATAGGTTGCACAGGTTTGTCTTCGGTATCTTTCATAATTCTTGGACCCTCCGCGAGACTGATGCAAATGTAGACATTTTTGAAGAAGTAAATTTTCCCGGTCATTGTCACGTGGTGTCAAGAATTCCTACTTTCTCTTGATGTTTTCCCAATTATTGGAATTTCCTGGCCGGAACTGCCCATTGTGACCAATTTTTGACCTTCTTGGGTGGCATGGTATTCGCCATAGCTAGGGCAGTTTGAAGTATCCGTTGAGGCCTGAAACCCCTCCTGGTTTGCCAATTAACTATTGAATAGGTAAGAGAATGAAGCGGAACACAGTCACTATCGACGGCAACGAAGCCGCCGCATATGTCGCGCACAAGCTGAGCGAAGTCATCGCCATCTACCCCATCACCCCATCCTCCAACATGGGCGAGTGGGCAGATGAATGGTCGGCGCAGGGGAAGAAAAACCTGTGGGGCACGGTTCCTTCCGTCACCGAGATGCAGAGCGAAGGCGGCGCTGCCGGCGCCGTCCACGGGGCGCTCCAGTCAGGCGCCCTCTCGACGACCTTCACGGCATCGCAGGGGCTCCTGCTGATGATTCCCAACATGTTCAAGATCGCCGGCGAGCTCACGTCGACCGTCTTCCATGTCTCTGCCCGTGCAATCGCCGCACAGGCACTCTCCATCTTCGGCGATCACAGCGATGTGATGTCCATCCGCTCCACCGGGTTCGCCATGCTTTCGTCCAACTCGGTGCAGGAAGTAATGGACATGGCGCTGATCGCGCAGGCCGCGACACTCGAATCGCGCGTCCCGTTCCTCCACTTCTTTGACGGCTTCCGCACCTCCCATGAGGTTATGAAGATCGAGCAGCTCACGGATGAAGATATGCGTGCGCTGGTTACCGACGACCTTGTTCACGCGCACCGCGCGCGGGCCCTTTCGCCCGACCACCCTGTGATGCGCGGGTCCGCCCAGAACCCCGACGTCTATTTCCAGGGTCGCGAGACGGTCAACCCCTTCTACCTTGCCACGCCCGGGATCGTCCAGAACGTCATGGACAAATTCAAGGCTGTCGTCGGACGCGAATACAAGATCTATCAATACTACGGCTCTCCTACCGCCGACCGCGTCATCGTCATGATGGGTTCAGGCGCCGAGGCAGCCGAGGAAACCATCGATTACCTCAACGCCCAGGGTGAGAACCTCGGCCTTCTCAAGGTCCGCCTGTTCCGTCCCTTTGCGGCGGAATTGTTCGTCAAGGCATTGCCCGCGACCGTAAAGTCGATCGCCGTTCTCGACCGCACCAAAGAGCCGGGCTCCGCGGGGGAACCACTTTATCAGGATGTCGTAACCGCGTTCGCCGAATCCTTCGCCTCCGGAACGACACCGTTCTCCGCATTCCCGAAAATCGTCGGCGGACGGTACGGGCTCTCCTCCAAGGAGGTCACGCCTGCCATGATCAAGGCGGTCTTCGATGAGATCAGGAAACCGAAGCCGAAAAATCACTTCACTGTCGGCATCATCGATGATGTAACAAACACGAGCCTCACGTTCGACCCCTCGTTCAGTACCGAAGGGAAAGACGTTGTGCGCGCAATGTTCTACGGCCTGGGTGCCGACGGCACCGTCGGCGCGAACAAGAACTCGATTAAGATCATCGGTGAGGACACTGACTTCTACGCCCAGGGATACTTCGTGTACGACTCGAAGAAATCCGGCTCCACGACCACGTCGCACCTGCGCTTCGGCCCGCGGCCGATCCATTCGACCTACCTGGTCACGACGGCGAACTTCATCGCTTGCCATCAGTGGTTCTTCCTCGAAAAGTTCGACGTGCTGAAGGCCGCCGTACCGGGAGCGACCTTTCTCCTGAACGGCATCTTCGGACCGGACGAGGTGTGGGCAGAGCTGCCCCGTCACATCCAGAAGCAGATCATCGAAAAGAAGATCAGGTTCTATGTCATAGACGGCTACGCCGTGGCGCAGAAGACCGGCATGGGAGCGCGCGTTAACACTATCATGCAGACCTGCTTCTTTGCCATCTCCGGCGTCCTGCCACGCGAGCAGGCGATTGATGCGATCAAGAATTCCATCAAGAAAACCTACGGGAGGAAAGGCGACCAGATTGTCCAGCAGAACTTTGCGGCTGTCGATCAAACCCTGGCCAACCTCTTCGAGGTGAAGGTTCCCGACAAGGTAACGAGCACGATGGAGATGCCTCCCATCGTCTCCGAGAAGGCACCGGAGTTCATCCGGAATGTCACGGCCCAGATCATGGGAGGGTTCGGCGACCAGCTGCCGGTCAGCGCTATGCCGGTTGACGGCACCTATCCGACAGGCTCCGCCCAATGGGAAAAGCGCAATATCGCGCTCGAGATCCCGGTGTGGGATGAGGTCACGTGCATCCAGTGCAACAAGTGCGCGCTCGTATGCCCGCATGCTACCATCAGGATCAAGGTCTTCGATCCCGCCCTCCTCCAGAATGCCCCGGCGACGTTCAAATCAACCGATTACCGGGGGCCGGAGTACAAGGGCCTGAAGTATTCAATCCAGGTAGCACCTGAAGACTGCACTGGTTGTGGGTTGTGCGTTGAGGTTTGCCCGGCGAAGAACAAGTCTGAGACCCGTCTGAAGGCCATCAACATGGCACCGCAACCCCCGATCCGGGAGACTGAGCGCGTAAACTACGACTTCTTCCTGGATCTCCCCGAAGCCGACCGCCGCACTGTAAAGCTTGACTCGGTGAAGGGCTCCCAGATCCTGCAACCGCTCTTCGAATACTCCGGCGCCTGTTCGGGATGCGGCGAAACCCCATATGTGAAGCTGGCCAGCCAGCTTTTTGGAGATCGGATGATCGTCGCGAACGCCACAGGATGCTCCTCGATCTACGGCGGAAACCTCCCGACTACACCATGGGCCAAGAACAAAGACGGCCGCGGCCCTGCCTGGTCGAACTCGCTGTTCGAAGACAATGCCGAGTTCGGCCTGGGGATGCGGCTCGCCATCGACAAACACACCGAAATCGCTCTTGAGCTCGTGCAGGCACTTTCGCCCTCCATCGGCCCTGATCTGGCGAAGGCCATCCTGGAAGCCGACCAGTCGAACGAAGCGGGAATTTACGATCAGCGGAAACGCGTCGAGCAGCTCCTTGCGGTTCTCGCCAAGAACAATACTCCCGAGGCATCAAACCTCCGGAGCCTCGCCGACTACCTCGTCAAGAAGAGCGTCTGGATTATGGGCGGCGACGGTTGGGCGTACGACATCGGGTACGGCGGATTGGACCACGTTCTTGCCTCCGGCAGGAACGTGAACATTCTTGTGCTCGACACGGAGGTCTATTCCAACACCGGCGGTCAGATGTCGAAGTCCACACCCCGTTCCGCGGTCGCGAAGTTCGCCGCGGGCGGTAAACCGCTGGCCAAGAAAGATCTCGGGATGATGGCGATGACGTACGGGAGCGTCTACGTGGCGGCGGTGGCCATGGGCCACAACGACATGCAGACCATCCGCGCCTTCCTCGAAGCGGAAGCCTACGATGGACCTTCGCTGATCATTGCGTACAGCCACTGCATCGCCCACGGCATCAACATGGCCAAGGGAATGACCAATCAGAAGGCCGCCGTCGAAAGCGGACACTGGCCGCTCTACCGCTACAACCCGATGCTCGCCCGCGAGGGGAAGAATCCGCTGAAGCTCGACTCCAAGGCGCCAAAGATCCGGTTTGAAGACTATGCATACACGGAGGCGCGGTACAAGATGCTGACCAAGATCAATCCGGCGGAAGCGAAGCGGCTCATGGCGCTCGCCGAAGAAGACGTCCGGAAGCGATGGAAAACGTACGAAGAGATGGCGCAGGAAGACGGCGCCCAACAACAGAAACCTCCGGCCGGCACACAGTGATCAACCCGGTGGATCAAGTTCACGTTCATCAACTGAAAGTCTGACCATGGATCTCTCAACCTCCTATCTCGGCCTGAAGCTGAAGAACCCGATCGTCCCCTCCGCCAGCCCCCTGTCGCATTCACTGGACAGCATGCGGCGACTCGAAGACGCGGGAGCGTCGGCCATCGTCATGTATTCGCTTTTCGAGGAACAGATCGCTCACGAAACTGCCGAGCTGAACCACTACCTCTCGTACGGCACGGAGAGTTTCGCGGAAGCCCTCACCTATTTCCCGGAATCGGAGGACTACAACCTCGGACCCGAGGAATACGTTGACCTGCTCCACAAAGCCAAGCAGTCGCTCGGCATCCCCGTGATCGGAAGCCTGAACGGCGTCTCCACCGGCGGATGGATCAAGTATGCAAAGAAGATCGAAGAGGCCGGCGCGGACGCACTGGAACTGAACGTCTACTATATCCCCACCGATCCGAAGCTCACGGGAGAGGACGTCGAAAACCGGTACTTCGAGGTGCTCAATGCCGTCAAAAGCACAATTCGTATCCCGGTGGCAATGAAGCTGAACCCGTTTTTCAGCTCGCTCGCCAACATTGCGCACAGGCTAGACGCTGCCGGGGCCGACGGCCTGGTGCTCTTCAACCGGTTCTACCAGCCGGATATTGATCTGGAATCGCTTGAAGTCAAGCCGAATGTTATCCTCAGCACGCCGCAGGCCCTCCGCCTGCCGCTCCGCTGGATCGCCATCCTGCATGGACGGGTCAAAGCAAGCCTGGCTGCGACCAGCGGTATCCACACGGCACAGGATGTCCTGAAGATGCTGATGGCGGGAGCCGATATCACCATGATGGCTTCGGCCCTCCTTAAACAGGGACCGCAACAGATCAAGACCGTCCTTGCCGACATGGACCAGTGGATGCTGGAGCATGAGTATCATTCTGTCAGGCAGATGAAGGGGAGCATGAGCCAGAAGTCCATCGCCGATCCGGCCGCCTTCGAGCGTGCCAACTACATGAAGGCCCTGCAGAGCTACAAATAGTCATTCAGTCCAATCTGCCCAATCCCAAAGATAACCGCGGAGGTTCACCTTTTGCGGTTATCCTGCTTCTTCATCCTTAATCAATGGAGACGACGGCATGGTTCGCAAATGCTTATCCTTCCTGATGCTCGGCGCCTGGGTGATCCTCTCGCTCCCTTCTTCACTTCTCGCGCAGGAAGAACACCGCGCAGAGACGAAGGCCCAGGTGGCTTCGCTGGAGAAATTCCATACCGTCATCTACAAATTGTGGCACGATGCGTGGCCCAAAAAGGACATTGATGCACTCGTTGGCATGCTTCCGGACATCGAAAAGGGCGTCACCGATGTTTCAAAAGAGTCCCTCCCCGGTATCTTGCGGGAGAAAAAACCTTCCTGGGACACAAACATCAAGAAACTCCAGGACATTGCCCACGATTACAGGGCTGCCGCGGAAGCAAAGGATAGCGTGAAGTTGCTGGATGCCGCGGAGAAGCTCCACGGACAGTATGAGGCCCTCGTGCGCGTTGTACGGCCTGCGGTCAAAGAACTGATGGATTTCCATGCTGAGCTCTATATGCTGTATCATTACTATATGCCGGAGTACAAGCTGGAGCAGATAAAAACCTCTGCCGCGGTCCTGAAAGAGAAGATGGTCGCTTTGAACAAGGCGGTTCTTCCGGCACGGCTCAAGGCAAAACAGGACGAGTTCCAGGCAGCCCGGGAAAAACTCTCCACCTTGGTCGACGAACTGCACGAGATACTCCAGAATCCGGCGAACGATCAGGGAAAAACCAACGCGGCGATTTACGCGGTTCACGGCGCTTATGAAGCGCTCCAGCGACTGTTTGACTGAGCCATACGGGCAAAGCCTGCCCGACATTGCAGATCCATCAGCGGAGATGCCCCAATGAAAAAAAACATCGATGCGTTCTTCTCGTCACCCGCCTATGCGGTCGTCGGCGTTTCAGAAAGCGGAAAGAAATTCGGGAATTCCGCGTACCGCGCCATGAAGGAGCGCGGGCTGAAAGTGTTCCCTGTTCACCCGAGGCTGAAGACTGTTGAGGGCGACGCCTGCTTCAAATCCGTCCTCGATCTTCCCCCGGAAGTCCGTTCCGTGGTGACGGTAGTGCCCCCTCAGCAGACAGAACTGGTGATCGGCGATTGCATACGGAAGGAGATCACAGCGATTTGGATGCAGCAGGGCTCGCAATCGGCAAAAGCAATTGCCGATGCCGCGTCCCACGGGATACGCGTTGTGCACGGAGAGTGCATCATGATGTTTCTGGAGCCGGTACGATCAATCCATACGTTTCATCGATGGATCAACCGGATCGTGGGGCGGTACCCGAACTGACCGGCAGACTCTCTTTGTCGAGAATCCTCTCCATCTCATCCATGACCCGGTTCATCTTCTTCATGGTCAGTTCGAACGGCAATGACGTGGTCATGTCGATGCCTGCCCCCTTCAGCAGCGCGACAGGATAATCCGAGCCTCCGGCGGAGAGCAAATCCAGGTAGCGTTTCGTCATCTCCTTGTCTCCCGCAAGAACCATCTCCGAGAACGCCGCCGAGGCGGTGTAGGACGTTGCATACTGAAAGACGTAGAAATTGTAATAGAAATGAGGGATGTGCGCCCACTCGTCCTTGATTTCCGGGTCGACCACGCATACACCATGGTCATGCCCGTAGTACCTCCTGGTGATCTGGTCGTAGAGGATGCCGAGACTGTCACCGGTGAGCGCCTCTCCCCGTTCCGCCTGCTCGTGAATCCGCAGCTCGTACTCTGCGAACTGCGTCTGCCGGAAGACCGTTCCCCTGATGCCGTCCAGATAATGCCCAAGGAGCGAAAGCCGCATTGCGTCATCGGTGATGGCCTTCAGCATGTGCTCGAGCAGGAGGGCTTCATTGAATGTGGATGCTACTTCGGCAACGAAGATGGAATACTCCGAGGTTGCATACGGCTGCGTGGTGTTTGTCAGGTGGCTGTGCATCGTGTGCCCGAGTTCGTGAGCCAGAGTGCTGACGTCATCGTACTTCCCGTTGTAGTTCAGGAGAATGAACGGATGGACGTCGTAGACGGCACCGTTGGAATAGGCGCCGGACCGTTTCCCTTCCGTCGGGAAGACGTCCACCCAGCGCTCCGTCAATGCCTTGCGCGATACGCGAACGTACTCATCGCCGAGAGGTGCCAGCGAAGTGAGGATGTGGCTACAGGCATCATCGTACGAGTACCTGACATCCAGCTCTGCGACAACGGGAGCGTACAGGTCGTAGTAGTGCAACTCCTCAACGCCCAGCAAGCGCTTGCGCAGCCTGAGGTACCGATGAAACGTATCAAGGTGAGCGCGGACGTTGTCGACCAGCCCATGGTAGACAGCCGGAGGAATGTTGTTCCCGTCGAGAGCACGCTCGAGGGATGACGCATATCTGCGGGAACGGGCGAAAAACATGTTCTTCTTGACCTCAGCCGCGAGCTGCGTGCCGAAGGTGCGCCGGAATTCGCCCAGTTTCCCAAAATACGACGAGAAGACTCGTTTCCGGTCCTCCCGGTTTGGCACGGCACGATAGAGACTGAACGCCGACTTGTCAAGCCGGACCTTTGTGCCGTCGCTGAGCGTGGCTTCCGGGAACGGAAAATCCGTATCGGAGAATACGCTATAGATGCTGCCGGGCCCGTCCGCGATCAGTCCGGCGGTGGCAAGAATCTTCTCTTCCCCTTCTGCCCCCGTATGGTCCCTCCGCCGGAGGACATCATCGAGGTGATGGCTGTAGACCGCGAGCCGTGGCTCCCGGCCGATCCATTCTTCGATGGTTTCCCGGCCGATCCGGAGGATTTCCGGCTGCACAAACGCCGTTCTCGCCGCAAGGTCGGAACCCACCTGTGACATTTCCTGTTCCATCCCGAGGCAGCCTGCGTCGCGGGTGTCCTCATCGGAACGCATGCTCGCATAGCAGTAGAGGCGCGCGTATTCCTTGCCGATCCCGCTGAGAAGGTCCAGGCATTCCAGCAGTGTTTCAGGACCATCGCCCAGCTTCCCGACATAGCGGTCCATCGACGGGAAATCGGCCTTCAGCTTCTCCTTTGCCAGCTTCCACGCCGAATCATCACGGCAAATGTGCGTGAGGTCCCAGCGATAACGCTCCTCGACATTCGCTCTCTCTCGTTCGGCGGCGGGAAGCCCGGGAGATGACCCAGGGTGGAAGCAACCTGAAGGTGTGTCATGAACATGCATGGTCAGCTCATCCTGAAGACGGGGCGGAGCTTTCCACTCCACCGGCGTTCTTTTCGTGATCGCCCCTCAGATCCGGGCTAATGTGGCGACTATGATAGATGTTTCGGCGTCAAGAATCAAGGTACGTGCGAGGTCGACATAGTTGCGGAAACTTTGTATACTAGGGGAGCGCGTCTGATCAAGGAGACCAATGAAAAGCTTTCGTGAACGTCTGCAGAGCGACGTGATCGTCTTCGACGGAGGGGTGGGGACCTACCTCTACGAGAAGGGGATCTTCATCAACACGTGCTTCGACGAGCTGAATCTGACCAACCCGGACCTCGTGACCGAAGTACACCGGGACTATGTGAACGCAGGCGCTGACGTTATCGAGACAAACACCTTCGGCGCCAACCGCTTCAAGCTCGCTCCCCACGGGTACGAAAACCGGGTACACGAGCTCAACATGAAAGGAGCACAGCTGGCGAAGAAGGCGGCCGGTGACAGGGCGCTGGTTGCAGGCTCACTGGGTCCGCTCGGCGTCCAGATCGAGCCGCTGGGAAAGCTCTCCTACGACGAGGCCAAGGATGCGTTCAAGGAGCAGATCGGTGGGCTGATTGACGGCGGGATCGATCTGATCATTCTCGAGACGTTCAGCCTCGTTCCCGAACTGATCCAGGCGATCCGTGCTGCACGTGAGGTAAGCCAGACTCTTCCGCTGATCGCCCAGGTAACCATCAATGACGACGGCAATCTCCTGAGCGGCGCTACGCTGGAGAGCTTCATCAAGGCCGTCGCAGCCTATCAGGTCGATGTCGTCGGGCTGAACTGCTCCGTTGGACCGAAGGCTATGCTGGAGGCGCTTGAGGACCTGAAGTCACTCACCGCACTTCCGATCTCCGTCCAACCCAACGCGGGCCTCCCGCAAAACATCGGCGGACGGAACATCTACCTGGCATCACCGGAGTACATGGCCGAATACGCCAAACGATTCATCTTGACCGGGGCTTCGATCGTAGGTGGCTGCTGCGGCACAAACCCGGAACACATCAAGGCCATCCGGCGGGCTGTGCAGGCCCTTCAGCCGGCCAAGCGCATGGATGTGCGCTCGGCGGAGTTGAAGGTCACGGCACCCGAAGCCGTAAAGGTTTACGAGAAACAGGAGAAGTCACGCATCTCCAACCGTCTCTACAAGAAGGAATTCGTCACGCTGGTTGAGCTTGTCTCCCCCCGCGGCGTTTCACCGGCGCAGCAGGTACTCAAGGCAAGGAAACTCTTCACCTTCGGGATCGACGCAATCAACATCCCGGACGGACCGCGCGCCTCGGCACGCATGTCCGCTCTTGCGCTCGCCGCAATTATCCAGCGTGAGGTCGGAGTCGAAACCGTGCTCCATTTCGCGTGCCGCGACCGGAACGTCATCGGGATGCAGTCCGATCTGCTCGGGGCCTGGGCCCTCGGACTCCGGAACATCCTCGCCATCACGGGCGACCCGCCCAAACTCGGTAACTACCCTGATGCGACCGCGGTATTTGACGTGGATGCCATCGGCCTGACGAATCTCATCAACCGCCTGAATCACGGTCTGGACCTGGCGGGAAACCCTATCGGCGAGCCGACGGGATTCAGCATCGGCGTGGGCGTCAACCCCGGCGCGATCAACCTTGACGAGGAACTCCGCAGACTCGACTGGAAGATCGAGGCTGGTGCAGAGTACATGATCACGCAACCTGTGTTCGACATCCGCCTTGTGGAGAAATTCATGAAGCGGATTGAGCACGTGAAGCTGCCGCTGATTTGCGGGATCTGGCCTCTGGTGTCCTACCGTAATGCGGAATTCATGAACAACGAAGTCCCGGGGGCCAGTGTTCCGCCGGAGATCATGGAGCGGATGCGGCGGACAACGACCAAGGAAGAGGGTTTTGCCGAGGGGGTCAGGATCGCACGGGAAACCTACGAACACGTCCGGGATAAAGTTGCCGGTGTCCAGATCTCTGCCCCGCTCGGAAGAATCGAAGGAATATTCATGATCATAGAGGGGTGACACCGGTCACGCCTCTCTATACTTAGTGCACAATCCCACCGCTCTCGCAGCCTGCCACCTGTAAGAACTACGAAAAGAGGTCATTTCTATTGGGCTGACCTGTCCTGCGCGATACGCATCCCTCTGTTTTCGTTCAATATTGCTCACTTTCCTCCTTCCCTTCCCGTGGCATCCTTTTTGCGCCTCTTCCCCTCAGTTCAACTCACTTTCGGGGTATTGCTCCCATGACAACCGGCCAAACCATGCTCACGCTTGGCGCATTCGTGTTCCTCAGCACAATAATGCTCAATTTCTACAGGCTCGTTGCGGATACCGGAACGGTAATCGCGAGCGGACAGGATGGTATTCTTGCGACAACGATTGCGACATCGTATATGGAACTCGCCCAGGGCGTGGCGTTCGACAACGTCACCGATTCTTCCGATATCGCCATTGCGAATCCCTCCGCCCTCTCCTCTGTGCTCGGCCCGGAAGCGGGAGAAGACAGCCTCTCGCAGTACAATGATTTTGACGACTTCAATGGAGCGACGGTTGACAAGCAGGCTACGGGCTCCAACCGGCGGTACAGGACGACTTTCTCGGTCTGTTATGCCAACCCGAACGACGTCAGCCAGAAATCCGGAGGGAAAACGTATCTCAAGCGGATGGACCTGAAGACCTGGCGCATTGAGCCGCCTGCGGCGGGTCCGAACGATATCGATACCCTTCGAACGTCACTCGTCATGGGCTATTTTCATTTCGACTAGCACAAGGGAGAACCCTACATATGTCAGCGCTCTTTGATGTCATCGCTTCCATGCTGTTCGGCGGTACGCTATTCATGATCGTGCTTACGGCCAACGACATCGCTACCGAAAACCAATCGACGTACAACGGCGATATGCTGGTCCAGGAAATGCTCACCAGCACGGCCCAGCTTGTTGAGGGGGAATTCCGGAACATGGGCTTTGGCGTCCCCGAGCACCAGCGGACGATCACCTATGCAGACTCCACCGCCATCAGTTTCCTGTGCGATCTCAATCGTGACGGGAACATCGACACGCTCAAGTACACCCTGGGCGGCACCGACGAGTTGCTGGACACGCAGAATGAAATGGATCGCTTTCTCAAGCGCAAAGTGAACACGGGTCAGATCATGAGTGTCGGGGCGGTGACAACCTTCAAGCTGCGGTACCATACACGAGACGGGGAGGTCCTCCCCATCCCCGTTCCCTGGGACCGGCTCACCGAAATCCACGTCGTCGAAGTCACCATGGAGGTTCAGAACCCCTACGCTCCCTACCGTGATGCTGCCATGGTGAAATCCGGAGAGCGGAACGCCCTGTATTCAAGCTCGCTCTGGCAGCAGACGCGGCTTGCATCACAAAATTCACGGCGGTAAAACAACAGTCAACCTGGAGCAGACCGTATGGGCGGCAGAGCAAGCATCCTTCTCGTCATGGGTTTTGCGTTTGTCCTGGGCTATGTTTCCATGAACCTCAACAAATTCGCGACTGAGGCGGTCGGGAACATGACCGGATACTTCGAGAACAGCGCATCGCACAATCTCGCGCTGGCCGGAGCAAATGCCGGACTGGCCAAGTTCTACCAGGACACCACATGGCACTCGGCGATAACACAATCATTCAACACCAACTCGATGCGGGGAAGCTTCACGGCACAGGTTGTCAATCTCACCGCGAACAAGGCGATGCTTCGGAGCATATCCAGCTATCCCTCATCAGCCTGGGGTGACCTTCATGACACGGTGGAAGTGTACTTCAACCGAACATCTCAGAACAGTTTCTCACTATTCGCCTGGATGACCAACTTTGAAGGCAACGTTTTCTGGATCGACCAAGACACGGTATGGGGCCGCGTCCATTCTAATGGAGCCCTGCATGTCAACGGCAAGCCGGTCTTTATGCAAAAGGCGACGACGGTGAAGCAATTCGATCCAAAACCCGGTACCGGAACGAACAAAGCCATCTTCAAAGAAGGATATGAAACAGGAGTTGCGACAATCGGTTTCCCAACCGACCTGTCGGAGATCGTGAGCGCATCGACCAGCGGTGGCAAGAAGTACCCCGGGGAGATCTGGGTAACCCTATCACCAGGGACATCGGCAGATGGTGATGGAAAAGCCTATGTCCGTTCAACAAAGACGGGACCAATAATCGACTCCGTCAGCCTGAGCGATCCGACATTCAACGGGGTGATTCTCGGAGAGCAAAACGTTAACATCCAGGGGACGCTGGACGGGGCGCTGACGGTGTCTTCATTGAAGAGCGTCTGGATTCAGGACGATGTCCTCTATGAAAGTAACCCACTGGCCGGATCAAGCAACGACATCCTCGGTCTGGTTGCCAATCAGAACGTCACCGTTGCCGACAATGTGCCGAATAAGACCAACTGTGTCGTTCAGGGAGCCATCTTCGCACGATCGGGTTCATTCTTGGCGGAAAATTACAACACTCGCGGTCTTTGTGGCACTCTGCAGCTTTTAGGGAGTATTGTTCAGGATACACGAGGCGCGGTGGGGACTTTCTCTGGATCAACGCTGAATTCAGGTTTCTCGAAGCGCTACCGGTTTGATCCGCGGCTCCAGGACCCGGCATTCCGCCCCCCCTATTTCCCGGGCTATGGCGTGAAAACGTACGCCATTACCAACTGGTGGGAGAGCTATCGGGTCCCCCGCCCAAGCTGATACCTCATGAGGGCGTCGACCCGTAGCTGCGTCGCACTCCAGTCCAACCAGGAGATCGCGGCACAGGGAGATACTCTCGGGAACAGAAATAAGCGGCACGGAATCGGGTTGCCGCTACTTGTTTCTGTCCGAAAACAGACGAAGCCCGGTCAGGTCGCTGCCTGATCGGGCTTCATGCGTCACGAGCCGTATCCCCCCTCCCGGATTCCGGCTCTTCACCCCTCAAATCGCCGTCGCCCTATTCATGATGGCTCATCCCATCGGTGGAAGGGAGTTCGAAGCGAAGGATCTCCCCGCCGGGAGGGCCGAAGCCTTTGTTCGAAACGTAGAGCGCGCCGTCCGGGCCCTGTACACCACACCCATGCCGCCCCGACCGAACTTGCCGGTAATCTCAAAATGCGATATCGTCTGGCCGATCACCGCTGAACGAGTCCTGACTGCTGGCCCTGATACCAAAAGAGAACAAAACATCGTATAGAACGCAGAACAACTAAAATCCTACAAGGATCGGCACTGAGTGTCAAGCACCGCGGTTTCATTGATTTTCGGGCGGAAATTGCCGATCATTTTGAAGATGGCCGTGTGATCTTTGGCGGGTTTACTTTCTCTACAGCACTGTCTCTTCCCATGTCCACCCCACTCATGAAGCAATACGCACAGGTGAAGGCGAAGTATCCCGACACGATACTTCTCTTTCGCATGGGGGACTTCTTCGAGACATTCGAGGAGGATGCAAAGGTCACCGCCCGGGTCCTCGGCATTACGTTGACAAAACGCGGCAATGGCGCGGCTGGCGAAATCCCGCTCGCAGGCTTCCCACACCACGCGCTGGACGCCTATCTCCCGAAACTCCTGAAGGCCGGTTACCGCGTGGCGGTGTGCGAGCAACTCGAGGATCCGAAGTTCGCAAAAGGGATTGTCAAACGCGATGTCATTGAAGTTGTCACCCCCGGCGTCGCGTTCTCGGACCGGGTCCTCGAACAGAAGCAAAACAACTATCTGGCGGCAGTCGCTCTTCCTACAGCCGTTGCTTCTGCAACCGATATCGTCGGTTTCTCTTTTGTTGATGTCTCCACGGCAGAATTCCGGGTCGCTGAGTTCCCCCTCCGGTATCTGAAGGAACAGGTTGCCACGCTGGCGCCTTCGGAGCTCCTTGTCCAGAAGCGCGACCTTGCCGCCCTCCAGAGCCTGCTGAAAGACTCCTTCCACGGTCTCTACACCAAGGTTGACGACTGGGTGTTCAACATCGACTTTGCCCGAGAGATGCTGACCGGCCATTTCAACGTCCAGTCCCTGAAGGGATACGGACTTGAAGACTTCGAGCAGGGGGTCACCGCAGCAGGCGTTGTGATGAACTATCTTCAGGAGACCCAGAAGGCAAACCTCCTGCACATCCGCAAGGTTACGCCGTACGACATCGGTGAGACGATCGTCCTTGATCCGTCCACGAAGCGAAATCTGGAAATCACCTCATCCATCTCCGGCTCGAACGAGGGGACACTTTTTTCCGTTCTCGATAGAACCCACACGCCGATGGGGGGCCGCCTTCTGAAGCGTTGGATCAACCAGCCGCTAAACTCGCTTGCGCCGATTGCGCGCCGTCTGGACGCAGTTGAAGAACTGGCGAAGGAAAGGCCTCTCCGTGGAACGCTTACGGGCATTCTTTCGAAGATCGGGGATCTTGAACGGCTCAACACGAAAATCTGCACCGGCCGCGCCAATCCCCGCGATCTGAATGCGCTCAAGTCAAGTCTCGCCGAAATCCGCAATCTGTACTCAGCAATCGCTGCGGTGTCCAAAGAAGAGCTGACTTCCCTGCGGGACACCCTGAACCCCCTGCCGGAAGTCGCCGCCATTATCGATGCTGCGATCGAGCCGGATCCTCCCCTGGCCCTCGCGGACGGAGGGGTCATCCGGAAGGGCTTCAACGCCGATCTCGACGCACTGCGCGGGCTGGCATTCAGCGGCAAGCAATGGATCGTGGACCTGCAGAAGAAGGAGCGGGAGAGGACCGGCGTCCCCTCGCTCAAGGTCGGCTTCAACAATGTCTTCGGGTATTACATCGAGATAACGCACACTCACAAGGAAAAGATCCCGGCGGATTATATTCGGAAACAGACGCTGACAAACGCCGAACGCTATATCACGCCAGACCTCAAGGAGTACGAAGAGAAGATCCTTCACGCGGAAGAGAAGATCCTGTCGCTCGAAACACAGCTTTTTACCGACGTTCGCATGGCTGTGGCTGGACAGGCGGAGGCAATCCAGGCCGACGCACAGGCCGTGGCGCTCCTCGACTGCTACCTTTCGCTGGCCAGAGTAGCGGTTGAGCACGACTACATACGGCCGGAGGTCAATACGTCGACCGTTCTGGATATCACCGCCGGCCGGCACCCTGTGATCGAGCGCTTGTTGCCGCCGGGTGAGAAGTACATCCCGAACGACGTGAAGCTCGATATTGGCACGGACCAGATCATCATCCTGACGGGCCCGAATATGAGCGGAAAGTCGAGCTATCTCCGCCAGGTTGGCCTGATCGTGCTTCTTGCCCAGATCGGGAGCTTCGTCCCGGCAACGAGAGCAGTCATCGGCCTGGTCGACAAGATCTTCACGCGGGTCGGGGCGAGCGACAACATCGCTTCGGGAGAGAGTACCTTCCTCGTGGAGATGCACGAGGCGGCACACATCGTCAACACCGCCACGCCCCGGAGCTTGATCCTGCTCGACGAAGTCGGCCGCGGCACGAGTACGTTCGACGGCATCAGCATCGCCTGGTCGCTCACCGAATATCTGCACGAGCGTATCGGGGCCCGGACGCTCTTTGCAACGCACTACCATGAGCTGAACGAACTGGCCGATCTCTTTCCGCGAATCAAGAACTACAAGGTCGACGTTCGTGAATACGGCGACAAGGTGGTCTTTCTCCACAAAGTCCACCCGGGATTCGCCGATCATTCGTATGGAATCCAGGTCGCGAAGATGGCCGGCCTGCCCGATGAAATCACCGAGCGCGCGAAGGTTCTTCTCAAGAACCTCGAGGGTTCCGAACTCATCGTCCATGACGAACAGAAGACGGAACGACAGCGGCCCAAGGGACGCATCGCGCACAGCGATGTCCAGCTGACCCTTTTTGAGATGAAGGACGATGCGCTCCGGAAGGCGGTCGACCAGCTTGACGTGGAAACGATGACGCCCCTCGAGGCGCTCCAGAAACTGGCCGAACTCAAGACCCTCAAGACAAAGTCCTGACTGAGACTTCCACACGCTGATAAGGATGCCATTATGACCCTGCACGAAATCAGGCTTCTCCATGCATTCAATTCCTGGGCCAGCGCCAGAATCTTCGACGCGCTCACCACCATGTCCTCCGAAATGTACATGCGCGATATGAAGAGCAGTCACGCCGGCATTCACGGAACACTGACGCACATGGTGGGTGCAGAAAAGCTCTGGCTGTCGCGCTGGATTGCCACGACAGGCGCGAAAATGTTGCAGCCCTCCGAAGTTCCTGGTCTCCCGCAACTCAAAGCGATCTGGGAGAGCGTCGGCTACGATACGGCGAAATTCCTCGGGACGATGACCGACAAGAAACTCCAGGAGACATTCACGATGACCACCGCAAAAGGCGATACGCTCACGCCGGTCTACTGGCAGGCATTCCAGCATGTTGTCGATCATTCCACGTACCACCGGGGACAAGTGGTCACCTTGATGCGGCAGCTGGGCGTCACGCCGCCTTCTACCGGGCTTATTGCATTCTACCGCGAAACCAACAAGCTGAAATAGGGAACCGGAATCCGTCCCAGCTCAGGCCCCCTGTGGATCATGGGATTCATTACAGAGAATACCCGGCTTGATGCTCAGTTTGTGCCAAGAGCTTTCGCTCCATGAAGATCGCGATACTGGTCGTCAAGCTTCTCCTTCTCCTCTTTCTGGGATACCTCCTGGTTTTCCTGGCAGGTGAGTATCATCCTGAAATCCCCGGTTATCGCCCCCCCTTTGCCATCTTTGTCGTGGATACGATCAACCTCTTCATACACGAAGCAGGACATTTCTTCTTCAAACCGTTCGGTATGTGGATTCATGTCCTTGCCGGGTCACTGTTCCAGATTCTCCTGCCGCTTGCCCTTGTCGTCGTCACGTGGCGACAGAATCCCGGACAGGCACCGTGGCCCGCATTCTGGTTCGGGGAGAACTTCGTGAATGTCTCCGTCTATATTAAAGATGCACCTCATATGCAGCTGAAGCTGATTGCAGCGGGGCTGATTCATGATTGGAACTGGCTCCTGAATGACAACCTGGAAGCAGCGGAGCCACTCGGGGACATCATCTTCGGACTTGGCATCCTCATCTGTGCCGCCTCTATCGCGTTGGGCGCCTTCCTGGCAGTCCGGTCGTTTCGCGAGCCGTCAGCAGAGGTCCCTGAAGTGTAAAGTTCCCCAATTTGGCCAGTTTTGAAGGAAAATTGACTATATTCACCCCTTGGAATTCCCCCCCCTCTTCTGTACCTTACAATCACCATCCAACCTTTGAACTTTTTACACTCCGAGAACGTCGCATTCCATGGGATTATACCCCCAACCGAACAAGTGGCAGTGCGGGCCTTTCGCTCTGAAGCACGCACTGATCATGCTTGGAAAGATAGTCAACGAAAACGAAGTCTCGAAGATCGCCGGCTCCCACTGGTGGGGGGGCACGGATGAGATCAAGCTGGCGCGGGCGGCGAAGGCTTACGACTGCGAAATGAGCATGATCCGCCGCAAGAGTTCCCTCCGTGCAAAGCGCGAGCTCCTCCTGGCCTTGAAGAGGGGTTACCCCTGCCTGCTCTGTGTCGACAGCTGGAATCACTGGATCACGGTTGTCGGTGCGGAAAAGGGGAATTTCATCTCTGTCGACAGTCGTGAGGCTCCCGTGATCTGTATCGACACCTGGCGCGCGCTCAAGCGGCGCTGGGCGTACCGCGAGGTCGATGACGACGACCCGACTCAGATGAAGACTCTCTATGATCTTCACCCGGTCATTCCGAAGTTCCGCGCGAAGACGAAGGCCCATTTCTCCATGAAGCGCGCGCGCTATCTGCGGCGGCCCGAGAACCGCGCATTCGCAACATACTGGGACGAATACTTCAACGACCTCACGACCATCTGCACGCCAAGAAACCCGCGCAACGAGAAGGTGTTCTCCCTCGGCGAGCTGTTCCGCCGGCACGGCGCGATGATCAGCACACAGATTGCCTTCTGGCACGGCTCCGTCAAGCGTGAGCAGGTCCGGAAGATCCTCGGGAACCTGAAATTTGTAGCGGACACCTACGACCTCGTCGTGCGCGAAGAGGAGGAGAAACGCGCGATCACGGCCATCACCGCTAATCTGGCGTTCTGGGCGGCAAGCAAATTCGGTGTCGGCGAAGTGTACGGGAACGGATGATGGCAACGCCGCCGGTTGTCACGGCTGTCATCATCAATTTCCGCACCCCCGACCTGACCATCCGCGCGGTCCGCACGTTCCGGTCTTTCTACCCCGACATCCCCCTTCTTCTGATCGATAATGGATCGGGTGACGGCAGTGTTCAGGCGCTGGAGATCTGCGCGCGGGATGCCGGCGACAACACCCGACTCCTTGTGAACCCGCGGAATCTCCACCATGGGCCTGCCATGGACCTTGCCCTCCGTGAGCTCCAGTCGCGGTTTGTCCTCTTTGTCGATTCGGATTGCGTCATCACAAAGGGTGGCTTCCTCGAGACCATGCGGGTATCGCTGGAGGAGGAGGATCACGCTTACGCGGCGGGGAAACTGATCTCCATGAACCGGCGCGGATACGATATCCCGGAATCTCCGGGTGCGTATGCCTACATCCGGCCGATTTGCATGCTGATCAAACGCGAGCTGTATCTCTCCCTCCCCCCGTTTCGCAGGCACGGAGCACCCTGCCTCGACAACATGCGTGCAGCCTCCAAAAGAAATCTGGACCTGATCCATGTTCCCGTCGAGGAGTATCTCACCCACGAAGGACGGGGCACGGCAGGCAGACACGGATACCGGCTGGGCTTTCGTGGGAGACTGAATCACCTCCTGAACCGCCTTGGACTTTGAATGCCAGAAACAGATTTTGAGCCCAGAGATCTCTGCGTACGACGGGGAGCTTTCATGTTCACCAAAGATTCTTCCTGTGACATCTCTGGTCAGATTCACGGATGAGATTTCGAGCAGCTTCCCGATGTACCGTTGATTGTCATACGTGCTCTCCGTATCTTTCCTCATGAACAACGATCCCCCGGTTGTCCGTCTGTGAATATCCTTCTCACGAACTCGACTGACATTTTCGCGGGCGGTGAGGACTACGTGCTGATTCTCGCGCGCTACCTTATGCGGCGAGGCCACCGCGTCATGGTTTCCGCCCTCCCGGATCACCTCCTGCTACAGAAATGCCAGGAACACGGCATTGCCACCGTCCCGATCGATTACCGTGGTATGTCTCGGGTCTTCAGCGTCGGGCGGGAACTTCGGCGGGCGGTACGAACACATGCCGTAGAAATCGTGCACAGCAACGCCAATTACGATCGGACGTGTGCCGCCATAGCGACGGCATTCACACCCGTCCGCCACGTCGCTGGAATCCACAGCACGCATTCAATTCAGCACAATGTCACTCACTGGCTTCGCAACCGCTGGGGAACGGATCATTTCATCACCGACGCCGAAGCAGGAAAAGACGTCCTGGTCAGGGAAGATGGGATCGCGGCGGAACGGATCACCTCCGTCCCGATCGGCATCGAGAATGACACGGCGGAATTCCGCGCCCGGGCGCGCCGCACCATGCGGCAGGAGCTCGGCGTCGCCGACGGCACGCTGGTGATCGGGAATGTCGCCCGCCTGGTCCCGTTCAAGGGTCACCGCTACCTGCTCGACACGATTGCCCTGCTCATCAAGGAAAACGCCGATCTCCTGTTCCCTGTGATCGGCGATGGCGAGCTGCTGGCACCGCTCCAGGAGCAGGCCCGGGCGCTTGGAATCGAGCACCATGTCCGGTTCCTCGGTTTCCGCGACAATTTGCAGGATATCTACCCCGCCTTTGACATTTACTGCCACTCCTCGCTGGAACTGGCTGCGGAGATGTTCCCGATTGCCATCCTTCGGGCCCTTGCCGCCGGCCTCCCCGTGGTTTGCACCAACGTCGGCGGCATTTCGCTCATGGTCGAAGACGGGGTGTCAGGCAGATTGACGAAACCGGAAGACCCCGCAGCACTGGCTGAGGCGCTGCTCGAGGTCATCCGGGATCCCGGTCAGCGAACTTCCATGGGTCAGGCATCCTTCAGGCTCTTCGAGAGGAAATTTCACGCTTCAGCAATGGCGGAAAAGGTGGAACGCGTCTACCAGGAGACCCTGCAGCCCTCCGGAGGCACTTCGAAATGATGATCCCTTTCCACAGACCGGTGTACGATGAACGCGACGAGCGCGCGCTGCACGACAGCTTGCGCAGCGGGAAGATCGTCGGCGACGGCGACAACACACAGCGAGCCTCCGCCTTGCTTGCCGGGATGCTGGGCGTCCAGCACGTGCTGCTCACAACATCCTGCACGCATGCCCTGGAGCTCGCAATGATGGTTCTGCGCCTGGAACCGGGCGACGAAGTCATCGTGCCGAGTTTCACGTTCGTCTCCACCACCAACTGTATCATGCGGGAGCGTGCACGCGTGGTCTTTGCTGACATCGTTCCAGGCACGCTGACGATCGACCCGCAGGACGTCGAAAGGAAGATCACGGCAAAGACGAAAGCCATCATTCCGGTTGTGTATGCCGGAGTGTCGCCAGACCTGCAGGGCTTGATCCGTGTTGTTGGTGACCGGCGGATCATCATTGTGGAAGATGCTGCGCAGGGTGTCGGAGCGACTTACCGGGGAAAACCGGCGGGCACGACCGGCGCAATCGGCTGCTACAGTTTTCATGAGACAAAGAATTTCTCGACCGGCGAGGGAGGCGCGTTCGCTACAGATACTTCGGAGTATGCGTTGCGGGCGGAGATCATCCGCGAGAAGGGAACCAATAGGAAGCAATTCATGCAGGGACTCGTCGACAAATACACCTGGGTAGCCGTCGGGAGCAGCTATCTCCCGCCCGACCTGGTTGGCGCACTGCTGATGAGCCAGCTCGAAAAGCGGGAGACCATTCAACAGGCCCGGGAGACCATCCACCTCAGGTACATGGAGGCCTTTGCATCGCTCGCGGACGACGGATTCCTGACGCTGCCGGTTGTTCCAGGGACGGTCGGTTCCAACTTTCACATTTTCTTCGTTCTGATGCGGGACGAATTGACCCGCAACAGGGCCCTTGCCTTTTTCCGGACCAAAGGGGTCGCAACCACGTTTCACTACCTCCCCCTGCACCTTTCCCCGGTTGGCCTGTCGCTCGGCTACGGTCCGGGGGATTTCCCCGTCACCGAATCGGCGAGCGGACGCCTGCTCCGCCTCCCCATCTATCCTTCCCTCACGGCGCAAGAGCAAGCGCATATCATCAGGACCATGCAGGAGTTTGCACGCTCATGAAAAACGTTCCGATTCTCCTGTTCACTTTGTGTGCGCTCTCCTGCTCGCGTCAGGTGGAACTGCCCGCGATATCAGCGGCCGACAGCCTGAAGATCGTCACGGAAAACCAGGCGCACCGGGAGAGCGCGGACGAATTTTTCCGTACCGACCCGGGATCGCCGTTCCGCCGAGACTCCTCCGTTGCGTATCACGGCATTCGATGGTTCGCCGTAGATCCGCGGTACAGGGTATCGTCGGTGCTCCACCGCTACGATCATCCAGAGACCGTGGTGGTCATGGGCACACGCGGAGAACAGCGCAGGAACCTGAAGTACGGCTACTTCGAATTTGCGCTGCCGGATGAGAACGGAGGGGCAAAACTCTGCAGGCTCAACGTCTACAAGTTCACCCCCTACGACGGTCAGCGGTATATCCTCTACCGTGACATCCTGAGCGTCTGGTTCACGGACCGGACCACGGGAAAAGAAACCTATGACGTCGGCCGGTATGTGGAGATCGGTTCCGAAGTGGAGGACCCTTCTCACTCCTATCTTATCGACCTGAACAAGTCCTATAATCCGTACTGCGCATACAGCAGCCTCTATTCCTGCGCCGTACCGCGGGAAGAAGACAGGCTGGACGTCGCCGTCCGCGCCGGCGAAAAAAAGTACCACGATTGATACTGGCCCATGAACAACAGACCGTTGGAACCGCAGGGCCGATCGCCACTACCGGGGATCGCACTCATTATTCTCGGCGGGCTTCTGCTCCTCCCGACCGTCAGCGATGTGCACGGACGGGACCTCTGGCCCGTTTTCGTCTTCGGTCCTGGCTTGTTCTTCCTTGCCATGTTCTTCTTAGACCGGCGCGAGGTCGGACTGTTGATGCCAGGGACGATCCTGACCGTCATCGGCCTCCTATTCCTGTACTGCAATATCGCAGGATGGCAGAGGATGCACGACCTGTGGCCGCTCTTTCTGATCGCCCCCGGAATGGGGTTCATCCTGATGTTCCTGTTAGGGAACAAGGAGCGGGGACTGTTGATCCCCGGTGGCATCCTGACGATCCTGGGCGCCATCTTCCTGACCGGCATCAGCGAGACGGCCTACCTTGTCCCCGCCATCCTGATCCTCACCGGATTGATGTTTCTTGTCTGGCCACGCCGGTAACGTGCCGCGGGCCCAACGACCAGGGAGAAGGATTGTATGGATCAGCATAAGCTCTTTCGCACCATCAAAAACCTCAGCGAGGAGAAATTCCGGACGGACGAGCAGCTCCTCGGCCACGTCCTGGAAAATATCATTGCCAACGAAGAGATCCCGATCAAGGGGGGACGGATCTGGAAGCTCGAGCTCAATACGGGAACCTACAGGGTGACGCGGCAATACGGGGAGATTGAGAAGATTGACCGGAATTTCCGCTTGAGGGTGCTCGACTATCCGCTTTTTCTCGCACTCCCGAAACGCGGGACGCTTGTCGGCACAGAAACGAACCACTATCTGCGCCGGAAGGGAATCAAGCACTATTCGGCTACCGGTGTCGGCGAGAAGCTTCAATGGAAGGGATACACACTCTTCCAGTATGTCTTCGCCATCAACGCCGAGTATTTGAAACACGACATGACGTTCGCGCTCAACATCATCGGAACCGCCCTCTCGTCGGCCCTTCGCAACCGGCGGATCGAGTCCAAAGCCAAACTCCTGGAGGCCGACCTGGACAAGGCGCGGGCGATCCAGCAGAGCATCCTGCCGGGACATGAACTGCGGTTCCACAACTACGATCTCTACGGCGTCTCAATCCCCGACCGGATCGTTGGTGGCGACTTTTTCGACTACCTGCAGGCACCCGACGATGACGACCGGCTCGGAGTTGTAGTCGCCGACGCGGCGAGCAAGGGGCTCTCCGCCGCAGCGCAGGCACTCTACGTCTCCGGCGCCCTGCGGATGGGAATCCAGTACAACACCAAGATCAGCACGCTCATCGGACGGGTGAACCAGCTGGTCCACCGAACATTCAGCGCGGAACAATTCATTTCCATGGTCTACGCGGAGATCCTGGATTCCGACAACGGCCTCGTGGTCTACATCAACGCAGGCCACAGCACGCCGATCATTCTCCGTGGGGGGTCCGATGAAGCCGACCGTCTCCCCGCCACCGGACAGATCATCGGGCCGTTCCCGAACGAAAAGTACCGGGCGGAATTCGCCCTGATGAGACGCGGGGACACCATGCTCCTGTACACTGACGGGATCGTTGAGGCGCCAAACGAGAACGCAGAAATGTACGGCGAGCAGCGGCTGACCCGGGCTCTTCGCGAAAACAAGACCAAGACCCCGAAGGAGATTTGCGCATCCATCCTCCAGGACGTCCAGAACTTCAGCCGGATGCCGGCATATTCCGATGACAAAACCCTGGTTGTGATCAAGCGGACCCGCTGAGAAGCTCCTTTCGCCGGCAGGACCCCCGGGAAGGGTTCACACCGGGATCAGGAAAGGCCGTGCGGCCTCCCACACTACTTCGCAATGACCATCTTCTTCGTTTCAAACAGGCCGGGTGCCTGGACGCGGTAGAAGTAGACCCCGCTTGGAAGGTTCGCCTTCGTAAATTCCACCTCGTAGGTCCCGGCCTCCTGCACGCCCTCGAAGAGCGTCGCAACCTCCTGACCCAGCAGATTGAATACCGAGAGTCTGACGAACCCTGCCCGCAGAATGACGTACTGGATGCTTGTCGCCGGGTTGAAGGGATTGGGAAAATTCTGCGCGAGCATTGTGTCCTTCTGCCTCTCACGGTCGGAGCGGGAAAGAGGAGGTGGAAGGACGATAAGCATCAGCTTCTGCACGGCCGGTGTCGAGGCGGTCCCCACCTTGCCATCGCTGGCCAGTACCCTCCAGAAATACTCACCGTTCCGCCGCGGCAGCACCACGTGCAGGGAATCCGCGCCGATGACAAGAGAGTCCCGCCGGAAAAGACTGGTGAAGGTCCCGACGGTATCGATCTGCACGGTGTATTGAACGGTGTCCGCATCAGCATCTTCCGACGGCGTCCACCGGAAGATGACTTCGGGATCCGCATCGAGAAAGGTGTATGTCCTGTTGTCTCGCGGTTCGCGAAGAACAGGCGGGGAGGGTGGATCGTTGATGTTGATCACCTGTACCGTAAATCGCTGCTCGGCAAATCCCGCACCATTCTCTGCACGGAGGGCCACCGCATGCCGGGCCGTTACTGCCTGGCTTCTGGCCGGTGTCCAGCGGAGCGTCCATGTGGCGGAATCGACAAGCATACCTTCCGGCCCTTGAACCAGCGTCAGAGAGGGCGGCGTTCCGGAGAATGAGGGCGTGTAGGAATACTCGATGCCTTCGGTAGCAAGCGACAGCGGAGTTGACAGGAAGCCCGGTGCCACCGGTACCAGCTGCAGGATGCGGCTGGAGATGTAGGGACCATTGGTAAAGATGATGCTTCCATCAGGCGAGACCTGGATATCGGCGTAGCCGGCATTCGAACGGAAGAACGGTTCGATGAGAAGCGAATCACCTCCTGCAGTAATTGTTCCGGACCACATAGTGGGATTCGCATGGCCGCCAAAGAGAAGTTTGCCCTGCAGGCGCGGGAAGCCTCTCGCTCGGTACATCACGATGCTGGTGAGCGCAGGCTGGTAAAATCCCGCAAAGCAATAGAGCGACCGGACCACTGCCGGGCGCTCCTGCCTCCCATCGCGCACGGAGGGGGACCAGCCGAGGTTTGCCCCGCGCGGGACCCGGTACAACTCATTGCGCGCGCCTGTCCCGCTCTCGACGCAATACATCGCCCCGGTGGCTCCGTCAAAGGTGAAACCGAGCGGGTTCCGGTGGCCATAGGACCAGAACGGACGGCCCGAGATCGGATTATCCCCAGGAATTGACCCGTCATCGTTGAGCCTGAGAATCTTGCCGCGGTAGTTCCGTTTGGACTCGATATCCTGCGCGTTCGACGCGACCCCGTAGTCTCCGAGACCGAGGTACAGCTTCCCGTCCGGGCCAAAGTGGAGGCTGCCGCCGTTGTTCGCTGCGCCGTCGTCCTCACGGGGGACGATCAGTAGCGTTGTAGGATCGAGGCCTACGCCGCTGGAGTCTCGGATCCGAACCAGAACGTTCGAACGATCAATGATGCGTGTATACACAACGTAGACAAACGGTTCTTCCGGATAGCGCGGATCCACGGCAATACCCAGAAGGCCCTGTTCGCCTTCTTCCTCCACGGCAAACGCAGCGAACGGTTCCACCCGGATGCCACGATCATACAGACGTATTCTTCCGCTGTTTTTCTCGGTGAAAAGGAACCGACCGTCCGTCCCCGGCAGAAACGCAATCGAGACCGGATACTGGGACAAGGGGGCCCGTGCAAGCGTGTCGACGCGGTACGGCTGCCCTTGGAGGGACCCGACGGAAAGGAAAAAGACCACGAAAGAGAAGGCCCAACGGAGTAGCAATCTTAACATTCAACCCCTCTCACTGGTGCATACCATCCGATGGAGTGTGCCCGTGACAGCTGCGAGCAAGCCCATCAGCACCGAGCTCACCGGAGTACCAGGAGCTTTCGTGTCTCCGTAAAGCCCCGGCCCGATCCACCCTGGAGCTCCACGGCGGTGATCCTGTAAGAATACGCTCCGGCAGGCAGCGCTTGTCCGTCAATCAGCACCTTCCGCACTCCCGACCGCTGAAAATCGTCCACTACTGTCATGACATGTGCTCCGGTGATATCGAAGACATCCAGCCTCACCTTCGCGTCGAATGGGAGCTCGTACGTGATGACCGTGTGTGAAAGGAACGGATTCGGATAGTTCTGATGCAGTCGGGCGGCAGCAGGCAGCGGAAGTCCCCCCGTGCGGGATTTTTCGTTGAATTTCCCGGCGAGTTCGCGGAGAACCCCGCAGACGGGATCTGAGCCGGGAAACGCAAACCCGAACCCCTCGCGGTCTTGCCTCACACCATCCAAGAGTTGCCACGCAAGCGATCCTGCCACTCCATCCAGCAGTGCGGTGGTCAGCCAGCTGTCAAACGCCTGGACATTACCATTGCGCAAGCCAAACTCGCCCAGAATGAGCGGTTTCCCCAGTGTACCGGCAATGCGAAGATGATCCCGGATCCAGGAGTTTGCAGCAGCGACCGGCAGGCTCCATGCCTCAGGATACAAATGAATGCTGGCAAAATCAAGGGAAGGAAGCGCGGAATTCATCGCAAACGAGACCCCGCAGGTGCCGTCGAAGAGCCATGCAGCTCCCTCTCCACCAGTCGCGCCGTACGCGACGCGGCTCAGGTCGAACCCCTCCTCGCCGGCTCCGACAAGATGGTTCGGATCAATGGACTTGATGAACTTCGACATTTCGTCCAGCCAGCGGCAGACAATCTGCCCGGATCTATCCGATGAACGAGGCTCATTCGCAAGCTCCCATGCCATGATTGCAGGCTCGTCCTTATAGGCAACGCCGGTAAACGTATTCACCCTGAAGAGAAGCATTGCGACATACGATTGATACCACCTTCTGATCACCGGGTCAGTATAGAAATCATCATGGCCCGCAAGAGATGTCATCGCCACACGATATCGCTCACCCTCTCCGTTGTCAACGACCAGCTGCCGCTCCTTATCAGAGTAGACATTGCTGGACTCCGGCGCGGGTCCCGGGGTTGCCTGTGTCCTCCAGCGGACATATTGGTTCATACCTCCGTAGTCGTCCCAGTTGTTCACCAGCGGGAGAACGAGCCGTATCGAGGAACGTTTGGCCTCCGCCACGACACAGTCCAGCCCGCGCAATCCGGTTTCATTGAAGATCCCCGGGCGGAGCTGCATGACGGCGGCATCGGTGGTATCGGGAGAATCGAAGAATGCCCATGTGCGGATCACAGGCATGCCGAGGGCACGGGCATTATCGAAGACAGCGGTTACCGCAGCGGTCTGGCCGTAAGCGGCAGCGAAGGGAAGAAAGCATGCATTGGCTCCGAGAAAATAGAAGGGTGATGAACCGATCATCAACCTTTCTCCGGAGCACGTAACAAATCGTTGTACCTGAGCGGGGGGAAGTGCCATGAGCAGAGCGGCCGTAAGTGCCAGAAGGCTCCGGCGGAGCTACTGTTGCACGGAGACGCTACTTCGCCTCCGGCTTCTTGTACAGATACGCCATGGGGACAAGCCGGGGGCCCGCGCTGTCGCACATGGCGACCTGCCCGCCACCGAAGATTCCGGCGGAACCCACAGTGCCTTTCTTGTTGACGGCATAGAACTTCACATCAAAGGTCGGGCGGCCGCTGTCATCCCTGAGTCGCCGCATCTTGTTATGGTCAACGATGCGCTGACACGCATCCAGACAGGCCTGTTCGGGAGATTTCCCCTGGCGCATGTACTCGACAATCATTACGCTGCTGCAGTTGATCAGGTTGGCTTCGCCACGCCCGGTGGATCCGCCAGCGCCGATCTCGTTATCAACATAGAGCCCGGCGCCAATAATCGGAGAGTCTCCCACACGGCCGGGTATTTTGTACGCCATCCCGCTGGTCGTCGTGACGCAGGAAATGTTCCCCTTCAGGTCGATGGCGCTGCAGTGGATTGTCCCGGTGGAGCGGAAGGCCGAAGCGAACACATCCGCGAATTCTGGTTCACTCCCGCGCAGGTCGGGCTTCGTGAAGCCGGCTTCCCCGACATCCCTGTCGTCTTCCGTGTGAGGCGAAAGCCAGTCATCCTTTCCCGACATGGTCTCCTTCCATCGCAGCCAGATCTCGCGGGCCGCGTCCGTCAGCAGGTCCTCTTCCTTGAACCCGTGCGCCTTCGCAAACCGGAGAGCACCATCGCCGACAAGCAAGACGTGATCCGTCCGTTCCATGACAACACGGGCGACCTTTGAAGGGTTCTTAATGTTGCGAAGCGAAGCAACGGCGCCGGCCCTGTGCGTGGGGCCGTGCATGACCGCGGAATCGAGCTCCACTACCCCATCCTCGTTCGGGAGACCCCCATAGCCTACCGTGTGGTCGTTCGGATCATCCTCGATGATGTTGACGCCGGCAATCACGGCATCGAGCGCATCCGACCCCGATCGTATCATCTCCATCGCTTTTGTCACCGCCCTGAGGCCGTTTCCGCTTGCAATGGCAACCGGCTGAGGCGCGGTTTGCGCTGTGGCACGCTGCATGGAACCGATTGGAAAAGGCGCAGCAACAACGCTGCCGGCTCCGACCAGGGCCGCTTGCCTGAGAAACTCTCTGCGTGTCGCGGTCATAGAAACCTCGGGGGAGTGCGTAATGCAAGAAAAGTAGAGATTCTTCGTGGAAGAATCAATGTTGTCTCTGATGCCGGCGACCCGTACATTCATTCGCCATGAAGAATCTCTCAACGCCGGTCTGCATCCTCCTCTATAAGCCTTACGGAGTCCTCTCGCAGTTCACTCCGGGCATTCATCCCGGAACGTACCGGACGCTGAAAGATTTCGGATCCTTCCCGGACAATGTCTACCCGGCCGGGAGGCTCGATGCGGACAGTGAAGGCTTGTTGCTGTTGACTGACGACAATGCGCTCGCCCACCGTCTGACCGAACCAAAGTTCGGCCATGCACGGACGTATCTCGTTCAGGTCGAGCGCATTCCCGATGATGCCGCGCTGGAGAAGCTCCGGGGGGGATCAATCCGAATTGAAGGAAGAACCGTGCTCCCCGCAGAAGTGAGGCTGCTTCCCGGCAGGCCGGCCCTGCCACCACGTCCGGTGCCGATCCGGTTCAGGAAAAATGTACCGACTGCCTGGCTGGAAATCACTCTTCGGGAAGGGCGCAACCGGCAAGTGCGGAAGATGACGGCTGCTGCCGGTCATCCCGCGTTGCGGCTTGTCCGGACGCATTTGGGCCCGCTAACACTCGAGGGACTCACACCGG
>Ga0209253_10000672_pt1 | contig 29745 bp, 31 predicted proteins | sample FrelakmetBRP12BR_FD_187145 | JGI IMG/M metagenome (GOLD analysis project Ga0209253, IMG submission 187145) | Freshwater lake sediment microbial communities from the University of Notre Dame, USA, for methane emissions studies - BRP12 BR (SPAdes)... | ecosystem: Environmental > Aquatic >...
TACGGCTTTGCGGTGCCGGTGAATCTCCTCAAATACGTCGCCGCCGACATCATCAAATACGGCGAAGTACGGCGCGGGTACATCGGGGTGCAGATCCAGGCTGTGGAACAGAAGATGGCGAATGCCCTTGGCATGAAGGAAGCCAAAGGAGTGGTTGTCCAGGGACTTGTGGAGGACGGTGCGGCTGCCGCATCGGGTCTCAAGGAGTTGGATATCATTCTCTCCGTGGACGGCAGGGAGGTGAACAAGCCGGGTGAACTGCAATCGTACATAGCAACACGCCATCCCGGCGATGAGGTGACGTTGAAAGTTTTCCGGGATGGGAAGACGTTTGACAAGAAGGTGGTGCTTCGTGCACGAAAGGAAGACCAGGCGATTGCCCGCAATGCGGAAGGGAACGAGAGCGGTCGCGATGCAGTGGTGGAGAGTGCCAAGACCGTCTCCTTTGAAGGTCTCGGGTTCAGCGTACGGGCGCTCACGCCGGCCGAGAAAACAGAGCTCCGTGTCGACAAAGGGGTTCTTGTCACCGATCTGAAGCCATACGGCGAAGCCTTCAAGCAATCGATCGGGAACAACGATGTGATCCTGGAGGCTGACCGGAAGGATGTGAACACGCCGGGTGAGTTGAAGAGCATTATTGCCTCCCGGAAGGCGGGAGATTCGGTGCTTCTGCGGATCAAGCGTGAAGGAGATGCCGGAACGGCTTTTGTCGCCGTCCAAATACCCAAATAACCCGTCAGATTCACCCTTTTCGGAGCCCCGCCATCTGGCGGGGCTCCGTCGTTTATGTACACCGGGAAAACTTGACAAAAACATGCATTGGACGTATATTTTTTGATACGGTTCCCACAGGCAACGGACAGGAGGGAGGGTCACCTTCAGCGCATACAGTCACGCATACAGATCATCCGGGAGGTTGAACGCCAAGGTTCTGATTCTGAACCAGAATTACGAGCCCATGAGTGTTGTCAACGTCAAGAAGGCTATCATCTTGCTCTACCTCGGCAAGGCGGAACTGATAGAAGTGCGCAACGGAGATCGGGTGCGCGCGGCCACCGTCGTATTGCCTTTTCCGAGCATCGTCCGCCTCTCGGTCTATGTACGAGTCCCCTACAAGAAGATCATCCTTTCCCGCAAGAACATCCTCCGCCGGGACGGGCATCGGTGCCAGTATTGCGGCCGTGCGGATCTGCCGTTGACGATCGACCATGTGATCCCGGTGTCCCGCTCGGGTGAAGACACATGGGAGAATCTGGTCTGCGCCTGCGTCGCCTGCAACAACAGGAAGGGTGACCGGACTCCGGAAGAGGCGCAGATGCCTCTTCGCCGCAAACCCATGCGTCCCAACCACGTGACGTTTATCCGGCACGTCGTCGGCTCGCTCGACGAGCGCTGGAAGCCCTATCTCTTCTTGAATTAACGCCCTGTCCGTGCCTACCGGCACATGACGCCGGCGTTCACAGTGTTTTCAAGAACAAGGTATCATGAGCACGCGCAAGACCATCCTCAGCGGCATGCGACCAACGGGAAAGCTGCATCTCGGCCATCTCGTCGGCGCTCTTGAAAACTGGGTTGCCCTGCAGGGTGACTACAACAACTACCATTTAATCGCCGACTACCATGCACTGACCACCAATCTTGATTCCTCGGACCTGTACCGTCATTCGATCGATATGGTGATCGACTGGCTGGCGGCGGGCATCGACCCGGCAAAAAGTCCGATCTTCAGGCAGTCGCAGGTGAAGGAGCACACCGAGCTCCACCTGATTTTTTCCATGCTTATCACCGCCGCGCGGCTCGAACGCAACCCGGCGGTGAAGGATCAGGTGCGCGATCTGCAGATCGAGAACATCACGTACGGTCACCTCGGTTATCCCGTCCTGCAGGCGGCTGACATTCTTCTGTACAGGGGGGATCTCGTTCCGGTGGGAGAAGACCAGGTGCCCCACGTCGAGATCTCTCGTGAAATTGCCCGGAGGTTCAACAGTCAGTACGGCCGGGTCTTTCCGGAACCGGAGCCGAAGCTCACCACGTTCGCCCGGCTGCCCGGGCTTGACGGTGTTGACCGGAAGATGAGCAAGTCCGCGGGGAACACCATTCTGCTTTCCGATTCGCCGGCGGTGATTCAGCAGAAGCTGCGCGGCGCGGTGACGGACCCGCTGAAGGTGCGGAAGAACGATCCCGGCCGTCCGGAGGTCTGCCTCGTGTTCACCTATCAGCAGAAGTTCAATGCCGGCGAGGCCCCGGAAATCGCCGCCGGGTGCCGTGCGGGATCGCTTGGCTGCGTGGAGTGCAAGAACCGGATTGCGGCGCGGATCGCCGACACGCTCACACCGTTTCGTGACGCACGGGCACATCTGGAAGCGCACCCCGGACAGGTGGAGGCGGTGTTGCGCGAGGGTGAAGACCGTGCCCGCGGCCGTGCCGCAGAAACCATGGCGGACGTCCGGCGCGCCATGCGGCTGGGATAGCGTCCATGTATCGCGTTCGCCTGACCGAATTTGAAGGACCCCTCGATCTCCTCCTGTTCTTTATCAAGCGGGATGAGCTGGACATCTACGACATTCCCATCGCGAAGATCGCCAAAGAGTTTTTCGACTACCTGCATCTCATGGCGACGCTGGATCTGGAGGTGGCCGGGGACTTCATCGTCATGGCCGCGACACTCATGCAGATCAAGGTCCGCATGTTGTTGCCCCGCGACGAAACCGCCGTGGATGAAGAAGATCCCCGTGCCGAGCTTGTCCGCCGGCTGATCGAATACAAACGGTACAAGGAAATGGCGGGCGAGCTGGCGCAGAAAGAGGAGCAGCAACGCAAGGTCTATTATCGCAAAGCATTTCATGCCGATCCAAGAACGTTTGTGGAAGAAGAGGGGGAGGAGTTCCTCAAGGACGTCACGCTCTTCAATCTGATCGCGGCCTACAAATCGGCGTTGAATCAGATGCCCAAGAAGGTGATCCATGAAGTGGAACTGCTGACGGTGTCGGTGGATGAACAGATGAGTTTTGTCATGGACTTCCTCCGGGTGCACGGGCCGACCACGCTCCTTCAGCTTGTCGCCCACATGGTGGAGAAGATCCGGATCATTGTGACGGTGATGGCCGTTCTGGAGCTGACAAAGAACAAGGTGATCACGCTGGCATCCGTGGAGGGGCGAGATGACATTGCCATTCGTCCGCTGACGCCGCTTGTCCCACTCACGCTGGCATCCGCATGAGCACGGATACTCCGGCATCGGCGATCCCCCGGGCGCTGCTTGACGTCCTGGAGGCACTGCTCTTTGCGACGGACGAACCGCTGAGCATGGGCCAGCTGATGGGGTTTCTCGAATATCTGGATGAAGCCGACCGGCCCCGTCCGTTGCATCAGGAGACCGTGCGTGCGGCGATGGAATTGTTGAACCGGGAATTCGAACAATCCGGCCGCGCCTTCCGCATCGTGAATGTTGCCGGCGGGTACCAGTTTGCCACGCTTCCGAAATATGCCGTCTGGCTCGGGCGTCTGCTCCGTGAAAAATCCAAACGAAAGCTGTCGGTTTCCGCTCTCGAGAGTCTTTCCGTGATCGCCTACAAACAGCCCGTGACGAAGCCGGAAATCGAGGCCATCCGCGGTGTCAACGCGGATTACGTACTCCGTACGTTGCTCGAGCGGAACCTTGTGGCGATTGTGGGGCGTGCGGCGACCCCCGGGCGCCCGTTGTTGTACGGCACGACAAAGGAGTTTCTGAAGCATTTCGGTCTGAACGATCTGGCCGATCTGCCCAAGCCCCGGGAGATTGACGAGCTGATGGCCGAGGCGGAGTTTGAGGTGGAAAAGCGGATGCTTGCGGAGCTGGAGCAGAAACGTACGGCCGAAGAGAGTGGCGAAGACGGGGAACTGCGGCTTCTGAAGGAGGATGAATGACCGGCGGCAGGCTCACCAAGCGTCCATCGGCGCCGTCCGCCCGGGCGGCCGTCCGTATTAACCGGTACCTCAGCCTGTGCGGTGTGGCGTCACGCCGCAAGGCCGAGGCATTGATCCTTGCAGGCAATGTGCGCATCAACGGCAAAGTGGTGACCGCGCTCGGGACGACGGTGATACCCGGACGCGACAAGGTGTTCCTGCAGGATTCCGAAGTTGTTCCCGTTGACCGGCCGCTCTACCTTGTGCTGAACAAGCCCAAGGATACGATCACCACGGCGCATGATGAGCGGGGACGTCCGACGGTCATGGAGCTCGTGCGGGCGCGCCATCGCGTGTTCCCCGTCGGTCGACTGGACAGGCAGACAACGGGGGTGTTGCTGTTCACCAACGACGGCGATCTTGCGCACCGGTTGATGCATCCGCGGTACGAAATACCCAAGGCATACCGCGTCACCTGCGACAAAACCGTCGAACGCGAACATCTTATCCAGCTGGCCAGGGGGATAGCGCTCAAGGAAGGCACCACGGCGCCGGCGGAGATTCTCGTCGTCACCGGTTCCCGGGGGAGAGAGATCGGCATCACGATTCATGAGGGATGGAACAAACAGGTACGCCGCATGTTCGAGACCCTGGGATACGAGGTGAAGAAGCTGGATCGTGTGGCGTACGGACCCGTGACGAAGGAAGGGCTTCCGCGGGGTGCAACCCGGCCTCTCTCGGCCCAGGAAGTCCGGCGGCTGAAGACGATGGCAGGCATGGAGGAATGAACCCATGAACGCCCCCGGCAGCGGCAGCTGTGTTGTTCTGCTCATGTGTGCCCTGATGCTGACCGGTTGTCCTTCTTCGGTCTACCGCGATGTGTATCCCACACTCACCGACGGCCGTTATGACTCGGAGTTCCCCTACAGGGGGTGTTCAAAACAGCTCGAGGAGATCGCCGAGACCGTCAACATGCTGAGCAGCATCGCGTACTACCGGACATACACATTCACGATGGAAGATCGCGTCACGCGGGGGGACATCACTGAAACACTGCTGCGGCGCGGGAACAAGGAATCCGTTTATGTCAACAGCACGGCGTCCGGCACTGCGACGGTGATCTTCTATGACGAGCGGCGCGTCATGCTGCTGACCTGTGCCCATATCGTCGACTTCGAAGACACCTTGTTTTCCTTCTACATCACTCCCGAACACCGCTCCACTCCCTGGTTGAAGAGTGTTGCCGTCAAGGAAAAACAGACCAATTATGTCGCGGTGTTTCCGGAGGGAGGAGAGCTGGAAATCCTCGCGATAGACAGGAGTGCCGATATCGCGCTCCTGGGAAAGCACTTCAGCATTCAGCCGGCAAACCGGATCACGGCGTTCCGCTATCCCTTCGGGAACGCCAAGGATCTGGAATGGGGGACGTTTGTCTACATGTTCGGCTATCCTTCGGGCTTCAAGATGGTGACCAAGGGGATCGTAAGCAATCCCAACAAGGACAGACGCGGATCCTTCATGGTTGATGCCATGTTCAGCCGCGGATTCAGCGGCGGGATTACGCTTGCGATCCGGGATGGCGTGCCCAATTTCGAGCTGGTCGGCATCGTCAAACTCGTTTCCGCACGTTCGTCCTTCGTGCTCTCACCGCAAAAGGAAAACGGGGAGGTGGTGTACGATCCCGCCATCCCGTATACCGGGGCGGTGTTCGTGGAACGAAAAACAGAAATTGAATCGGGTCTCACCCAGGCGGTGCCGGTCGAAGCGATCCGGGAGTTCATCAAGAACCAAGCGCCGCTTCTCCGGGAGAAGGGGTACTTCATCGGCAATTTGCTCAAGACGGAATAGGGGCGATGCCGGGACAACATCTGCTTGCCGATGTGGCGCTGGCACGCCGGATTGAAGGCGCGGATGCCGCGGTGGGTGTCGAGTCGGCCGAGATTCATGCAAAGCTGCACCCCGAAGCAGGATCCGTGGCGGAGTCCATTGCCGGCGGTATCGCGATGTTTGTCGGCATCGGTTCTCCACTCACCCAGGCGATCGGGATAGGGATGGAAAAGCCGGTGCACCCGTGGGAGCTGGACCGGCTGGAGCGTTTCTTCACCAGCAGGAATTCCGGCGTACGTATCGAACTCTGCCCCTTGTCTGACGGGTCCCTCCTGGGCGAACTGTCCCGCCGGCACTATGTGCTGGCGGATTTCTCCAACATGCTCTTCCGCAAACTGAAGGCGATTGAATCCTCCATTGCCGACATGTCTCCGATCAGCGTGCAGCGCAGTGCACCCGAGGAGGCCGATCTGTGGGCCCGGACGATGGCGATGGGCTTCGGCGAGCAGCTTGCCCCGACTTCGGAAAACCTGGCAATCCTCCGGACTCTTGTCGCCCGCCCGACGACCAAGTGCGTCGTGGCATGGGTGGAAGGGCGTCCTGCCGGCGGTGGTGCCCTCTCCATGCATCAGGGAGTCGCCGCGATCTACGGGGCAAGCACGGTGCCCTCGTTCCGCCGCCTGGGTGTCCAGAGCGCAATCATCCGGTCGCTCATCAATCTTGCCGTTGAAGCGGAATGCGATCTGGCGTACACGCTGACCCGGCCGGGCAGCGTCTCGCAAAGGAATCTGGAGCGGCAGGGGTTCCGCGTTGCGTATACGCGCTGTTCCATGATCCGTGAATTCGTTCCACCCCCGGCGCCCTGACAACGACGCGGGAACGGCCCGAAGGCCGCGTTTCGATCTGTTCTGCGCTCCAGGAGCACTCATGTCGGCACAATGGAAAATCCCGCGTCGCGAGTTCCTGTTCACCACGGGAGCCGGTATAGTGGGTGCGGCCCTGCCGCGCGCGCGGGCCGGCGAGCGGACAGCCACCACCGTCAAACCACGGCGACTTGCAGCAGGCGATACCGTAGGGCTCATCAACCCTGCAGGCGCGACGTTTGTCCGGAGCGACCTCGCACTTGTCACGGACACCCTCGCCGCCCTGGGCCTCAGTGCCAGGCCGGGGAACCATGTGCTGGACCGGTACGGCTATCTGGCGGGGACCGATGCCGCGCGCGCAGCCGACGTGAACGCCCTGTTTGCTGATGACAGCGTAAATGCCGTCCTCGCCGTGCGCGGCGGCTGGGGATGTAACAGGATTCTCCCCCTCCTTGACTATGATGCGATTCGCGCCCACCCCAAGCTGTTAATGGGGTACAGCGATATTACATCGCTCCTGGTTGCGGTGTACGCCCGGTGCAGGATGGTCACCTTCCACGGTCCCGTCGGCACTTCAACCTGGAACCGGTTTTCCCTGGAGTACTTCCGGCGCGTCGTCATGGAGGGAGAGGAGGTGATGTTCCAGAATCCCGCATCGCCGGGGGACAATCTGGTCCAGACCCACGATCGTATTGACGTTATCACACCGGGAAAAACACGGGGCATCCTCGTCGGCGGAAACCTTTCGGTCCTTGCGGCAATGATCGGATCACCCTATCTTCCATCCTGGAAGGATGTTGTGCTTTTCCTGGAAGATGACAACGAACCGGTCTACCGGATCGACCGGATGCTGACCCAGCTGCGACTTGCGGGGGTGTTGGAGCAACTCTCGGGATTTGTCTTCGGCAAATGCACAAATTGTGGACCCGGGGAGGGGTACGGCTCCCTCACCCTGGAAGAGGTGTTTGCCGATCACATCGCCCCCTTGCACATTCCCGCGTTTTCGGGGGCCATGATCGGGCATATTGAGAACAAGTTCACCATGCCGATCGGGATTGAGGCCGATATGGATGCGGACAGAGGGACACTAACCATGCGGGAACGTGCGGTCGCGTGAGACGAACGAAAAAGGGAGCGGAGTCTATGGCACCAGCAATTTCACAGTTGTTTTCGGCCGCGGATCTGGACCGGATCAAGGCAGCGATCAACGATGCCGAGAAGCGGACATCCGGCGAAATCGTCCCCTACGTTGTGGAGCAGTGCGACGACTATGAGTTCGCGGAATGGCGTGGCGGGGCCCTGCTCGCACTCCTGACCGCCATTGCGCTCCTGTTTCTTCATAGCTACACGTCGATCTGGCTGCCCATCGACCTGGCAGGGAAGCTCCTCGCACTTCTCGTCGCGTTCGGCCTGGGTATGCTTCTCGTCAAATATGTTCAGAGCCTGAAACGCATCCTCGCCGGCAGTGCGGCCATGGAGCGACGGCTCCACCAGCGCGCTTCGGAGGCTTTTATCGCCGAGGAGGTGTTCCACACCCGTGACCGCACCGGCATCCTGCTCTTTCTCGGCCTCCTGGAACGCCGTGTGCTCGTGCTCGGAGATACGGGAATCAACCAGAAGGTGAAACTGGAGGAATGGCAGGATGTTGTGGCCACGGTCATCGCGGGAATCCGCGCAGGGTCCCCCGTTGATGGACTGGTGAACGCCATCCAGAAATGCGGCGCCCTGCTGGAGCGGAAGGGAGTGAATATTCGCCCGGACGACCGGGACGAATTGTCCGACGCCTTGCGGATAAAGGACCGGTGACCGCCATGAAGCTTCCTTCACGACACCCGCTGTATGTCCTTGTCTCTCTGCTCTGTCTGCTGCTGCCGGCCCTGCTGCTCGCCTCCGAAGTACCGTTTCTCGCGGGGCGCGTGAATGATACGGCAAACCTTCTGTCCGCCGCAACCGTGACGGAGCTGGAGGCGCTCCTGAAAGCCCATGAGGATTCCACTTCGAATCAGGTGGTTGTCCTCACCGTCCAGAGTCTCGAAGGGGATGACATCGAGAGTTACGCGATCCGCGTTGCGGAGACCTGGAAGCTCGGTCAGAAGGGAAAAGACAACGGCGTGCTGTTTGTCGTTGCCAGGGATGACCGGAAGGTGCGGATCGAAGTGGGACGGGGACTGGAAGGGGATCTGACGGACGCGATCTGTTCGGTGATCATCCGTCGCGAGATCCTCCCGCAGTTCAAGTCGGGGGACTACGACCAGGGAGTGAAGGCCGGCGTCATGGCGATCCTGGCGGCGATCCGCGGAGCCTACACTCCTGATGAAGAGTCCGCACAGTCCGGCGATATCGTCGGGAGCCTCATCGGCTTTGCGATATTCCTGGTCGTTGTCGGCATCTTCACCGCGATTGGGCTCTTCTCGCAAGGGTTTGTCTCCTGGTTCCTGTACGTCTTCCTGATCCCTTTCTGGGCGGTGTTTCCGATGGCCCTGCTCGGCACGCTCGCCGGAGGGATGCTCTTCGCAAGCTACCTCCTGGGTTTCCCTTTCGCGAAGTTCTTCCTGGGAAAAACGCTGAAAGGCAAGAGCTTGATGAAGAAATGGGGAAAAGCCCTAAGCAGCTCTTCCGGACGGAGCGGGGGCTGGAGTTCGAGCAGCGGCAGCCATTCATCGGGCGGCGGCGGCGGTTTTTCCGGCGGGGGCGGGAGTTTTTCCGGCGGCGGTTCTTCGGGATCCTGGTGAGGACGCCATGATCCTGGACACGCTCGACAACGCCGACCGCTACAACGCCATGCACCCGGACTTCAAACGGGTGTTCGCATTCCTTCGTTCTCCATCACTCAAAGCCGTCGAACCCGGCCGTATGGAAATCGACGGGCGACGTCTTTACGCGATCGCCACACAGCTGCCGGGAAAGCGCCCGGACGAAGCCCGTCTGGAAGCGCACAGACAGTACATCGACGTACACTATCTGATAACCGGGAAAGAGAGCCTGGGCTGGAAGGGATTGGCCGACTGCCGGGAGGAGGAATCCCCGTACGATCCCGGAAGAGACTATCTCTCGTTTTCCGACGACCCGGCAATGTGGTTCACCATTCATCCGGGGACGTTTGTGGTCTTTTTTCCCGGCGACGCTCATGCCCCGATGGTATCGAACGGCATGGTGCAAAAAGTGGTTGTGAAGGTCGAGCTCTGAGATGAAAACCGGAAACCGGTATTTTGTCCGCGCCTGGACGGCGGTGATGTTCGGTTCCGCCACCGCGCTTGCCTTTGGTGTTCCCCTCCATCTCGTGCAGGGTGCTCTCCGCATAGGGATGTTCCTGGATATCGCTGTGACAGTCATGCTGGTCGCCGATGTCGTCGTCCGCTGGGGCGGGAGCCGCTCGTTCACGGCCCGCAACTGGCGCTGGCTGTTCGTGGACGTGGTTGCGGCTGTGCCGTTCGGAATACTGTTCGGTCCCACCCCGCTCGAGTTGCTGCGTCTGATGAAACTGGCGCGTGTCATGTCGGTCATGGCCCTCTGGTGGCGCCAGAATACCCCCCGGTGGAATACATTCCGGCTTCTGTATTCCGGGTACTGGATCGCACTCGTGGTCCACTGGCTGGCTTGCGGGTGGATGGCGCTGAGAGCGATTCCCTCTGAATCCCTCGCCGGACAGAACACCTATCTCCGTGCGCTGTACTGGTGCGTCACCACGTTGACGTCGGTGGGGTATGGCGACATCACGCCTCAGACCGAGGTGGAGACCATCTATGCGATTATCGTGATGGCGATCGGTGTCGGGATGTTTGGCTACGTCATCGGCAACATCGCGCACATTCTTGCCAATCTCCACCCGTCCCGCGCGCGATACGTCGAAACCATGGAGCGGTTGAATGCGTTCATGGAATACCGTGGTCTACCCTCGAGTCTGCAGGACCGTGTGCGCGGTTACTACGGCTACCGGTGGGAAAAGCGGCTGGGGTTCGATGAATCGGAGATCCTCGGCGGTCTGCCTCCATCGCTGCTTGCCGATGTCTCCCTCTACCTGAAAAAAGACGTTATCGAAAAGGTCCCCTTCTTCAAGGGTGCAGGAGAAGATCTGGTCCGGGAGATCGCTCTCGCGATGCGGCCCGTCATCTATATGCCCGGCGACTACATTTTCCGCTCCGGTGAAAAGGGGCAGGAAATGTTCTTTATCGGCCGCGGAGAGGTGGAAGTGCTCTCACGGGATGGACGCTCCGTGCAGGCGACTCTGCACGACGGGGAGTTTTTCGGAGAAATCGCGCTGGTGCTGGGGCACCCGCGCACGGCCAGCGTCCGCGCAATCGGATTCTGCGACCTGTACGCCCTTGACAAAGAGACCTTTGACCGGATCGTTGCCCGGAACCCGGAGTTTGCCGCCCACATTGATGCCATGGTGCGGGAACGGTTCGGGAGCCCCGGCTAGGGGGTCTCCGTGCCGGGGACACCCGTTGGGGCAGGGAACCCTCAATTTCTCGCATTTGCCGAAGGAGCCGGGGGACCATGTCACGTATCAAACTCGCTCTTCCGGACCGGTGGACCTTCTCCACAGAGCTGCCCGTCCGTATTTCCGATATCAATTACGGCGGCCACCTGGGGAACGACGCCGTACTGGCCCTTGCACAGGAAGCGCGTGTCCGGTTCCTGCTGAGCCACGGCTATAGTGAGAAAAAGGTGGAAGGTGCGGGCCTCATCATGGTTGATGCCGTGGTGGTCTATCGATCCGAAGCATTCTACGGGGATGTCCTGGTGGTGGAGGTGGCCCTGGCGGATCCGCAACCGCTCGGATGCGACGTCCTGTACCGGTTCACGAACAAAGCGACAGGGAAAGAGGTGGCGCGGGTGAAAACGGGCATCGCATTCTTTGATTACACGCGGCGGCGGCCGGTCGAGATGCCGGAGGGGTTCATGCGTATCGCGGGTCCGACGGAGACCGGCCCATAAGAGAGCCGGGCTAAAGCGGCGGGCTCGCAGGCACACTGGGCAAACAACGGAGGGATGATTGATGTTGAGCACGACTTTCCCCATAAGCCTTCTCCTGATTGTCCTGGGCGGCGTACCATCCAGTCAATCTCCGACCCTGCTCCGGCTCACCGCATACCTGACCGGCTCCTTCAGCAGCCAGGAGCAGTCGGCGGCAGATACGACCTTTGCGGATGTCCGCCTCCGGATGGTGCCGATCTGGAAGAACCGTTCCGACGGGCCGTGGCTCTACGTGGAACAAGCGATGGCGGGCAAAGAAGAGCGGCCCTATCGTCAGCGCGTGTATCATCTGGCCCAGCGGAGCGACACCACGTTTGAAAGCCTGGTCTTCACCCTGCCGGATCCCTTGCGGTTTGCCGGTGACTGGAGGAAGGAGAATCCGTTGGCGACCCTGAGCCCGGATTCCCTTACTATCAGAAACGGTTGTTCCATACTTCTCCATCCGCAGGAGGAGAAATTCACCGGGGGAACAGTCGGACGGGGCTGCCCGAGTGAACTGCGGGGTGCCGCTTATGCCACCTCAACCGTCGTCCTGACGGAGACGGTCATGGTGTCCTGGGACCGCGGTTTCAACAAGGACGGAACCCAGGTATGGGGCTCCATACGGGGTGGCTACGTCTTCAAGCGCGTTGTTGACAGGTAGTGGATTCTCGCGCGGACTTTTCGTAGATTTCAATAATACACTGACTTTTCATACCTGGAACACCCCATGGAACTCGGCCGCGTTGAAGGAACGATTGTCTCAACCGCCAAAACCGTTCGCCTGAAGGGGTTCAAGCTCCTTCTCGTGAATCTTATCGGACCGGATACGAAGCCTTCGGCGAACCACGTTGTTGCGGTCGATGCGGTGGGCGCGGGCGAAGGTGAGGTGGTGATCGTTGTCCGGGGGAGTTCGGCGAGGCAGGTGGACGACCTCACGTCGATCCCCACCGATACGAGCATTGTCGCGATCGTCGATTCGATCGAGTACAAAGGGAAGACCGTCTTCCAGAAGCACGGTTGAGCGGTGTCCCCATGAAACTCGGCCGCATCACCGGAAAAGTCTGGGCCACCGTCAAGGACAAGAAACTCGACGGTGTGACGCTGTATGTTATGCAGCCGGTTGATGAGCAGGACACCCCCCTGGGTCCGGAGCTGGTGGCGGTGGACACCATCGGATCGCGCGAGGGGGATCTGGTGTTCTGGGTGGGCGGTGCGGAAGCGACATTCGCCTTTCCGCAGCGTCAGATTCCCAGCGATGTAACCATTGTCGGTCTCGTGGACCGACTGGACCTCCAACAACTACCTTCATCATGATCCTTTGTAAAGTGGTAGGGAGCATTGTCTCCACCATCAAGCATTCGTCGTTTGCCAACATGAAGATCTTGATTGTCCGACCGGTGTCACCCGACGGGACTCTGAAATCCGGGAGTATGGTTGCCGTGGACACGGTAGGGGCAGGTGAAGGCAATACCGTGCTTGTTGCTTCGGAGGGGCGTGCGGCAATGGAAATTCTCGGCTTCAGCACGCGACAGCCGCTGCGAAGTGTCATCGTGGGGATTGTGGACCGGATAGATCCCGGAGGGGGTCGCGTATGAACCCCGCGGATGTTCGTCAGTACGTTGAGCAATGCGTGCGTGATGCGGTGAAAGCGCATTTGGGTGGGACAGGAGACCGGGTGGTGCCGATCAGCATCTCCGCCCGCCATCTGCACATCCGGCAGGATCATCTGGAGACCCTGTTCGGACCGGGCGCGCAGCTGACAAAGCTGCGGGACCTGATCCAGCCGGGGGAGTTTGCGGCTCAGGAGACCGTTGCCGTCGTGGGGCCGAACCGCAGGGCCTTCGAGCAGGTCCGGATCCTCGGGCCGGTCCGGAAACTGACACAGGTTGAACTGTCGTATACGGACGGTCGTTACCTTGGTATGGATCTCCCGGCGAGGGTGTCGGGGGATATCGCCGGCACACTTCCCGTGATTCTTATCGGTCCGCGCGGTGTTGTTGCACTGCCCGAAGGTGTCATTCGCGCGCTCCGGCACATACACATGAACGAAGCCGACGTCGCCCGGATGGGATTGCGCAACGGCCAGAAGGTCAGCGTGCGCACCGGCGGTCCGGCGGCACTGACATTTGATGAGGTGTTGATTCGCGCGGGTGCAAACGCGCGTCTGGAGATGCATGTGGACACAGACGAAGCCAATGCTGCGGGGCTCGGACCCGGGGCGGCGGGCGTGATCACGGAATAGGCCCCCACTTCTTTCGTAGACTGGAATCGCAGTGGACAGCAGAAGAGCAGACCTCAATCCGGCGACAATTACGGACATCGTCACTACCGTCCTGACGCGCCTGAAGGCCGAAGGCGTGGAACGGGACGCACCGGCGATCGTACCGCACGGCGAGGGTGTGTTTGAGCGTGTTGAAGAGGCCATTGCCGCTGCATCGTCGGCCCAGCCGGTCTGGGATGCCGTGCCCAAATCGACGAAGGACCGGATCATCGCGGCGCTGCGCAGATGCCTTGTGGATCATGCGGAGGATTTCGCGCGCCGGGAACTTGAGGAGACCGGGCTGGGGCGGTTTGAAGACAAGGTGGCGAAGATACACAATGTGGCAAAGGCGACGCCGGGCGTTGAGGATCTGCAGAGCAGATCATGGAGCGGCGAAAAGGGACTCACGGTGGAGGAATACGCACCGTACGGGGTTGTGGCGGCGGTTACTCCTTCCACGCATCCGGTGCCGGTGCTGTTCAACAGCCTGGTGATCATCATCGCCTCCGGCAACACGGTGGTCTTCAATGTGCATCCGGGGGCACAGAAAGTATCGGCGTATGCACTTGCGATGTTCCATCGTGTGATTCGCGAACAGGGGGGGCCCGCGCACGTAGCGACGATGGTTCGCGTGCCCACGCTGGAATCCGCGGATACGCTTTTCCGCCATCCGGCGGTCCGTCTCATTGCGGCCACCGGCGGACCGGGGTTGGTGAAGGCCGCGTTTGCCTCGGGGAAGAAAGTGATTGCTGCCGGTCCGGGGAATCCACCCGTGCTGGTGGATGCGACAGCAGATCTGGATCATGCCGCCCGGGTCATTATCGAAGGCGCCTCGTTCGACAACAACATCCTCTGCATAGCGGAGAAGGAAGTGTTTGCCGTTGATGCAGTCTATGATCGCTTCATGGATGCCATGGCACGCCAGGGAGCGGTCCGTTTGAGCCGGCCGCAGATCGAGATGCTTGCCGCAAAAGCGTTCGTCACCAGTGCGCAGGGTCATGTGACGGCAAACCGGGACTTTGTCGGGAAGAATGCCAGTGTCCTTGCCCGGGCTGCGGGAGTAGCGCTCACGGATACGGTACGTCTCCTGTTCGGCGAGGCGCAGTTCGACTGCCCGTTCGTCCAGGAGGAGCAGATGATGCCGTACATGCCGGTTGTGCGGGTGCGGGACGTCGAGGAAGGGATCGCGCTTGCCGTGAAGGCGGAGCACGGATACTGCCACACGGCCATGATCCATACGCGGGACATGGGGACCGCCACGAGGTATGCAAAAGCGATGAACACGAGCATTACGGTGGTCAACGGTTCCAGCCTCGCGGGCAACGGAGGCATGGCGGGGGAGGGGGCCTTCTCCCATACGATCTCCAGTCCGACAGGTGAAGGGGTGTGCACCCCCCGTCACTTCGCGCGTGTGCGGAGACTGGCGGTTGCGGGAAGCCTGCGTTTTGTGTAGCATCGTTGTTGCCGGCTGCGGCAGAGTGTGAACATGCAGAGTCGTAGGAAGTACTCACCAACACACAAGGAGTCACTCATGGCTATGGAAGCGCTTGGTATGATCGAAACGCGCGGGCTCGTCGGCGCGATTGAAGCCTCGGATGCAATGGTGAAGGCGGCGCGCGTGCAGTTGCTCGGCAAGGTCCTTGTCGGCGGCGGTCTCGTGACCGTGTTTGTTCGCGGCGACGTTGCGGCATGCAAAGCCGCGACCGATGCCGGTGCAGCGGCGGCACAACGGGTCGGCGAACTCATCAGCTCTCACGTCATCCCGCGCCCGCACGATGATGTCGAACTCATTCTTCCCCAGCGTTCCGAGAAGTAGTAAGGAGCCATACCGGTGACAAATCCGCATCAGCTCAAACGAGACCTCGTTGAAGTGGGCCGCCGCGTGTACGCGCGCGGCTATGTCGCTTCGAACGACGGGAATATCAGCGCGCGGCTCGACGAGAAGCGCATCCTCATCACCCCCACAGGAATCAGCAAAGGCTTCATGACGCCTGAAGACATGGTGGTGGTGGATCTGGACGGCAATGTGGTGTCCGGCACAAAGAAGGCGTCGTCAGAAGTGTTCATGCACCTGGCCGCCTACAAACACCGCCCCGATGTGCACGGCGTGTGTCATGCCCACCCGCCCTATGCCACGGGATTCGCTGTTGCGGGGATTCCCCTGGACAAGTGCATTCTGCCGGAAGTCGTGGTGGTGCTCGGGGGCATCCCGCTGGTGGAGTACGGCACACCGGGGACCGAAGAATTCTTTGCTCCGGTGCTCAAACGCATCGACAAGTACGATGCGTTTCTCCTGGCGAACCACGGCGCGCTGACGATCGGGAAGGACCTGTTCAACGCCTACTACAAAATGGAGACGCTTGAACATTTTGCGCACATCGCTTTCGTCGCCCAGCAGCTGGGACATATGAACGTCCTCAACCGGGATCAGGTACAGAAACTCACCGACCTGCGCGCGAAGTTCGGCGTCCGGACCACTGTGGGATGCGTCTCATGCGAGGAGGATTCCTCCGCATGTGCCGTCCCCGGAGCGGAGGACCCGGGCGCGGCGGCCGGGGCGGAAGACCTTGTGAAGACCATCACGGACGCCGTGATGCAGAAACTGAACCTCCGGACATGAACATCATCGTCTGCAATATCGGGTCGAGCAGCTTCAAGTTCCAGTTGCTCGAGATGGAGGGTGAACGCCAGCGCGCCCGGGGATACACCGAGCGTGTGGGGACCAAAGACGCGATTCTCACCTACTGGATCGAAAACCGGCAGGTGTCCCACTGGGTGCAGCCCGTCGCTTCGCACCGGGAAGCCGTGCAGGACGCGCTGGATTTTCTTGTCAATCCCAAGTTCGGACTTCTGAAGTCATTGCACGAGATCGGCGGTGTCGGCTTCAAGGCCGTTCAGGCGGGGGAGAAAAACGGGTCGGTTCTGCTGGATGAGAGCGTCCTTGACGCGATGGAAGCGTACCGGGATCTCGCACCTGCCCATAATCCGCCGTATCTCACCGCCATTCGCATGTTCAGGGAAATACTCCCGGGCACGCCGCTCGTAGGGGTGTTCGAGCCGGGGTTCCACGTCACCATTCCCGAATATGCGCGCGTGTACGGAGTGCCGATCGACTGGTATACCGATCTCGGGGTCCGTCGGTACGGATACCACGGCGCCTCGCACCGATATATTGCCACCGAAACCGTGCGGCGCCTCCGGCTCGCGCCGGAGCGGCACCGTATCATCTCCTGCCATCTGGGGGGGTCGTCCTCCATCTGTGCCATCCGGAACGGTGTTTCCGTGGACACCTCCATGGGGTTCACCCCCCAATCCGGTCTTCTGCAGGGGACGCGTGTCGGCGACATGGATCCCTTTGTGTTGCCGTACGTGATGAAAAAGAAGGGGATCACGCTGACGCAGGCGCTTGAAGAGTGTTCCAGGAAGGGTGGATTGGCGGGACTGTCGGGCGTCTCAGCCGATATGCGGGAAATCAACGCAGCGATCGAACAGGGGAACGCTCATGCCCGCCTCGCGCGCGACAAGTTCATCTATGACATCAAACGGTACATCGGCGAGTATCTGGTGCTGATGGAGGGACTTGATGCGCTCACCTTTACCGGCGGGATCGGCGAGCATGATGCAGCCCTGCGGAGGGAAGTGCTTTCGTCGCTGGGCTTCCTCGGCCTGCGGATCGACGAGCAGGGGAATGCCGCAGACGGGCCGGTGGTCACCACTCCCGATTCAGCCATCCACGGGCTGGTCCTGCCGACCAACGAAGAGATTGTTGTGGCCCGCGAGACACTCCGGGTCATCGGCTCCTGACCGGGGAAGCGTTCGCACCGCCTCCGGTGCTGCAGGCCCGCACATGCCGCCGGGCTTCGCCGGGGAATGGCTATCCGCCCGCCCCGGGTTCCGGTTCCCTCTCCTCAACCTCTTCATTCATGATCTTGCTCTGGTGGAAAATCGACTCCTGGTGAATGATCTCAAAGAGCCGGAGCACGAATTCGTTTGTCAGGTGTTTCTGCTTCCCCTCTTCCAGACGTGTCCGCACAATCTCATCCCATCGTGACGACTGCAAAATCGTGACGTTGTTCTGTTTCTTGTACGTACCGATGCGTTCGGCAACGGTCATACGCTCGGCGAGGATACCCAGAATTTCGTGATCGATCTTGTCGATACGTTCCCGGAGCTCTTCGAGGGTGGTCCGCATCAGCACATTGTCGGTGGTTTCCTTGCGGAAGACCAGGTGCTCCAGGAGAGTCCCGGTCTCCGCCGGGGTGAGTTGCTGGCGTGCATCGCTGAGTGCCTGGCGGGGATTGATGTGTGATTCGATCATCAGCCCGTCGAAGTTGAGATCCATCGCGGTCTGGCTGACACTCTGGAGAATCTCGGTGCGGCCGCAGATGTGGCTGGGATCGCAGATCAGCGGGAGGCCGGGAACGCGCCGTTTGAGTTCAATGGGTATTTCCCAGTTGGGCTTGTTCCGGTACTGGGTTTGCTCGAAGGTGGAGAATCCGCGGTGGATGGCACCGAGCTGGCGGATACCCGCTTTGTTGATCCGTTCCAGCGCGCCGATCCAGAGCTCGAGTTCGGGATTGACGGGATTCTTGACGAGAACGGGGATATCCACACCCACAAGGGCGTCGGCGACATCCTGGACGGCAAAGGGATTCGCTGTCGTGCGTGCACCGACCCAGAGAATGTTCACGCCACCTGCGAGCGCCTGGTCCACGTGACGGCTGTTTGCCACTTCGACCATGGTGGGCAGTCCGGTGGCTTCACTGGCGGCGCGCAGCCATGCCAGTGCCGGTGTTCCCATGCCTTCAAAAGTCGACGGACGTGTACGTGGTTTCCAGACGCCGGCCCGGAAGGCCTGCACGCGTTTCAGGGCGGCAAGTTCCTTTGCCGTGGCCATCACCTGTTCTTCGCTTTCGGCGCTGCACGGTCCGGCAAAAATGAGCGGTCGCCGGGCTTTGAGCCCGAGAAAACGCTCCTGATCGACAAACAAGTGGGCTTCCATCATGGCGTGGTCTGATGTCCTGGGTTGTGGTGGTGATGGTGGGATTGGGCGGGGGTGCTGGTAATACCCGCCAGCACCCTGCGAATCTCGTTTGCCGCGCTCATCGTGTCCAGCAGCGCAGCGCCCTGACCTTCGGCAATCATGTTCCGGAACGCTGTGATGTTCCGGATGTAAGCATCCAGTGCTTCGCAGACAAACTCGGCATTGTGGCCGAAAATCGGTGCCCACATATCGGGCGAGCTCTTGGCGAGACGCACCGTGGACTCAAATCCCGATCCGGCGAGATCGAAAATGGTGGAGGTATTCTTTTCGATTTCCAGGACGGTCGTAGCGAGCACGAACGACGTGATGTGGGAAATATGGGAAACATAGGCGACGTGGCGATCGTGGTCCAGCGCATCCATGGACTGCAGCCGCATTCCGAGCGTCGCGTACATTCTCCGGAGTATGGCGACGGCATCGGGTGCGCTCCGTTCGATGTCACACAGGATGCCGAGTTTGCCGGCGAACAGACCCCGCAGGGCCGCCGAGGGCCCGCTATGTTCCGTGCCGGCGATCGGATGCGACGCGACGTAACGGTTGCGGCGGGGATGCATGTTCACCGCATCACAGATGCTCCGTTTTGTCGAGCCCATATCGGTTACCACGGCGTTTTCGCCGATCAGATCCAGGACGCGGGGAAGGAGAGTCACAGTCTGATCGACCGGGATCGCCAGAACGACAATCTGTGCCGCAGGGACTGCCGCGGCAAGATCCGTCATCTCGTCCACCAGTCCCAGCCTCAGGGCTTCCGCCGCATGCCGGGGGTTGAGATCCACCCCGACCACGCGCCGGGCAAGGCCCGCGGCTTTCAGATCCAGTGCGAGCGAACCCCCGATGAGGCCCACGCCGACAACGGCCACGTTCATACGGCCTCCTCGCCGGCCCGGCCGCCGGCTCCGAATCCCGCGAGGCGGTCCGCGGCCGCCTCGAGGATTTCCGGAGGGCTGCACAGAGAGAGCCGGATGTAGCGCGAACCGTTCCGGCCGAAGACGGATCCCGGGACAACAAAAATCCTCGTGGTGTCGAGGATCCTGTCGGCAAAACTCTCCGCATGCGGCTCCTGATCCGGGATACGTGCCCACACGAACATGCCTGCTTGTTCCCTGTGCGCCGTGCACCCGAGCAGATGCATGATCTGCATGCCAATGGCTCTGCGCCGGGCATACGCCTCCCGGAGGCGTGCATACCAGTCCGGCCCGCTTCCCAGGGCCGCAATGGCGGCCCGCTGGGCAGGCAGGAACATGCCGGATTCGACGTTGCTGGCGATTTTCAGAATCGTATCGATATAATCGTTGCGTCCGGCAACCCAGCCGATTCGCCAGCCGGCCATGTTATGCGACTTGCTCAGGGAGTTCAGCTCGATGGCCACCTCGCGTGCCCGGGGAACGACGAAGATGCTCAACGGGTTTCCGCGGTCCACCAGTTGACTGTACGGATTGTCATGACAGATGAGGATACCGTGCTCGCAGGCGAAGGTGATCAGGCGCGCGAAGAGTTCGTGACTGGCCGGTGTTCCCGTTGGCATGTGCGGGTAATTCACCCACATCATTTTGACGCCGGAGAGGTCAAACCGCTCCAGCTCCTCCCAATCCGGCTGCCATCCGTGTCGTTCGTCCAGCGCATACGGGACAACGGATGCGCCGGCGAGTTGGGAGACCGAGGTATACGTCGGGTAGCCGGGGTCAGGGACAAGAACGGCATCGCCGGGGTTCAGGAAGGCCATCGCGACATAGATCATTCCCTGTTTTGAACCCGGCAGGGGGAGAATCTCCGTTGCCGGATCAAACGAGACGCCGTACCTGTCGGACATATATCCCGTTATTGCCGACCGGAATTCGGGGATGCCACGGTATGACTGGTAGCCGTGATTGCGGGGACCATGTGCAGATTCCGAGAGAGACTCAACGGTGGCTTCTGAAGGGGGAAGATCCGGGTCGCCGATGCCGAGGTTAATCACGGGAATTCCTTCGGCGATCATGCGGCGGATCTGCTGCAATGTGCGTGAGAAGTAGTATTCTTCGACCGTCTGGAGTCGTTGTGCCGGCGGGATGATCATACGTCTTTGCTCCCCCGTTGGTAGACGCCGAGGATTGCCAATTCCTGGACAATCGGTGCAATGGCTGCGAGAGCGGCGCGGAACTGGGCCCCTGCAGGAAACTCAAGATCGACATGCATGTAGTATTCCCACTCTCTGCCGAGGATGGGGAGCGATTGGATTTTCGTCAGATTGCAGCCATGGTCTGCGAGTGTTGCCAGTACACGGGCGAGGCTTCCGCGTGCATGGGGGACGTGAAAAGCCAGCGATGCCTTGTCCGGTTCGGCGGTTTCGCCGTCCACCTGGCCGGGATGCGTCAGCACGAGGAACCTGGTGAAATTGCGCTTGTCCGTCTCGATGCCTGCAGCGAGCACTGCAAGGCCGTACATTGTCGCCGCCCGTTTGGCGGCAATGGCGCCGAAAGCGTGTTTCCGGTGCCGGGCGATCCATTCGGCACTGGCCGCCGTATCAGCTGTTTCCACCAGGCGGATATGGGGGTGTTTTTCAAAATACACCTGGCACTGCTGGATGGCCATCGGATGCGAGTGGACCTCGCGGATTTCCTCGAGCTTCTGCCCCGGGAGCGCAAGGAGGTTTTGCCGGATCGCGAGATAGACTTCGCCGATGACGGCCATGCCGGATGTGCGCAGCAGGGCGTAGTTCGGGAGAATGGTGCCGGCGACGGTGTTTTCAATTGCCATGACGGCATAGCGGGCTTTGTGACGTTTCAAGGCGGTGAACATATCCCGAAACGTCTCACAGGACACGGGCAAATAGCCCGTGCCGAAATGACGTGCGGCCGCCTCGTCGTGGAACGATCCGGCGACTCCTTGGATAGCTACCGTTGGGAAGGTCTGGTCCATATAACGAAAAATCCCGACCGGGGTCGGGAGTGCTTAGTTCACGTTCAGTGAAAGTGGCATCATGCCCGACACGCGCGTTTCATGCGGTAAAAGTAATAAAAAAAGCGGCCGGTGTATGATGTGGAGATCATGAACATCAATCTACGACAATGCCGGAAAGATGCAAGAGGAAAATGAGATTGCCGCGGGTGTGCTTGCAGGTTAGTCGGATTTGCGGTATTATGGACCAATATTCTGCACACTGAGAGAATCACCGTTCTTGTTCGCACGAGAGCCCACGATGTCCTTCAAGGCATGGCTTGCGGGGTTGGCGGGACCCGGATCAGCTATTGGGTGGGTCCTGCGGCTTTCCATGCGTGCGCAGGTCGCGCTTGTGGTGATTCTCGTGCAGAGCGTTATCATGCTCGTTCTCGCCTTTGTCTTTCCAACGCTGACGAAGCGAATCGGGGTAGACAGTGCCGCCCAGCAGGCGCACGGCATAGCTTCAATGACGGCATACGCCCTGGCGCCGGCCGTGGTTTCAGGAGACCGGCGGACTATCGAGGGAGCGCTGGAGATCGCCAAGCAGAACCAGGACCTCGCCTTTGCCCTCGTGGCGGATAGTGCCGGCCGCATTCTTGCCTCATACCAGCCGTTGCCGGTGCCGCTCCAGGACATCCTGGATGGTCAACGGTTCACGGATGACGGGATGGTCACTGAAGCGGTCGTCCCGATTCTCTCCGGGGGTGCCCCTATCGGCTACCTGTACATCGGTCTTTCCCTCCGCGGCATGTATGCCCGGATTCTTCGCGTTTCCCTCATTAGTGCCGCAATCATCATTTTCGTGATGTTGTTCGGCGTCGCTCTCGTCGTTGCCGGCGGGGCGTTGACCACCCTGCCGCTCAGGCGCATTGTTGCGACCGTCAACACCATCATGCCCGAGGGTCTTCACACACGTGCAGACGTTCCGGAGCAGCGCGAAGTTCGGCAGCTGGCAATCTCCTTCAACCGGATGCTGGACCGCATCCAGCAGCAGACGGACGCTCTCCAATCCGAGATTGCCGAACGTCAGCGCGCCGAAACCGCACTGCAGGAAAGCTCCCAGAGTTACATGCGGCTCTTCGACTCCGTGACCGAGGCCATCTACATTCAGGATGTAAAAGGGCGCTTCCTCAATATCAACCGGGGGGCGTTGACGATGTACGGGTATTCACGTGAGGAGGTCATCGGTCAGACCCCGGCCATGCTCACGGCTCCGGGAATGAACGACCTGGATCGCCTCGTCCAGCAGCTGGATCTTGCCCGCCGGGGGTTCCCGCAATCCTTTGAATGGTGGGGGAAGCGGAAAAACGGCGAGGTGTTCCCCAAAGAGGTAAGCCTGAATCGCGGCACCTACTTCGGCCAGGATGTCGTCCTCGCCGTGGCCCGTGATATTTCGGTGCGTAAGAAGACAGAAGAGCAATTGCGCGCCTCCCTGCAGGAGAAAGAAGTGCTCCTCAAGGAAATCCACCACCGGGTCAAGAACAACCTCCAGGTGATTTCCTCGCTGTTGTATCTCCAGTCGCAATCAGTCGGTGACGAGGCAATGCTGGGGATGTTTCAGGACAGCCAGAACCGTATCAGGTCCATGGCTCTCGTGCATGAACGCCTGTACATGTCGACAGATTTGAACCGGATTGACATGGACGGGTATCTGCGTGACCTGGTGACCGGCCTCGTCCGGTCAATGTGCCCCCTGGGATCTCCCATTACCGTCATCACGGCGGCGGAGAATGTGTTCCTGAACATTGAGACCGCGATCCCGTGCGGCCTGATCGTGAATGAGCTCGTGACAAATGCGTTGAAATATGCTTTTCCCGCCCGGGAGCAAGGCGAGATTGCCGTCAGGATCGCTCCCGCGGGTTCATCCCTGCACGTGCTGACCGTTCGTGACAACGGTGTCGGTCTTCCCGAGCATGTCTCCGTCGAAGGCACACAGTCGCTCGGGCTGCATCTTGTTTCCATTCTCGCTGCGCAACTTGAGGGGACCGTGGAGACCTCCAGGGGCGGAGGGGCGATGTTCACGGTGACATTCAGGGGGGTCTGATCAAACCGAAAATCCTTGTTGTGGAAGACAGTACCATTGTTGCCTGGGAGATCTGCGACCGTCTGACCCGAAAAGGATACGAGGTCCTGCCGCCGGTCATCAGCGGCGAACAGGCCGTCGCCGCGGCTCGACGCGGCACTCCCGATCTGGTGATCATGGATATCCGGCTCAGGGGTGCGATGGACGGCATTGAGGCTGTCCGTGAAATCCAGAAACGCACATCGATACCGGTGATCTATCTCACGGGAAACAGCGACGAAGCCACCACACGGCGGGTGCTCGAGACGCATCCCGTTGCGAAATTGACGAAGCCGTTCGACGAGTACGATTTGCTGACCGCTGTCGCACAGGCGTTCAATCAGAAAACCGGAGGATAGGCTCTCATGGAAGCCGGGAAAAATATCATGGCATTCGTGGCCGTTGTCCCGCTTGTGATTTCTTTTCTGCCTGGCGGGGTGTATGCCCAGGAGGGTGCATCGCGACCGGTGGAGGCTGTTCCAACGGTCGATCTCGTGCGGTATGCGGGGACATGGTACGAAATCGCGCGTTTGCCGAACCGTTTCCAGAAAGAATGTGTCAGCGATGTGACGGCGACATACTCGCTGCTCGGTGACGGCCAGATACTCGTCGTCAACCGCTGCCGCACGGCATCGGGGGAAATGAAGGAGGCCGAAGGGAAGGCGCGGAGAAAAGGGGAGGACGCACCAACGTCAAAACTCCAGGTGCGTTTCGCTCCGGCGATTCTCTCGTTCCTGCCGTTCGTGTGGGCGGACTACTGGGTCATTGATCTGGCCGAGGACTACCGTTACGCCGTGGTGGGGGGGCCTTCGCGTGAGTACCTCTGGATTCTGGCACGCTCGCCCGAGCTGGCCGGAGAGACGTACGAGGGGATCACACGACGGCTGAGACAACAGGGATACGATCCCGCGCTGCTCGTGCGGACGAACCACGGCCGGTAGGCTGCATCGCTCAATCCCTTCGCATGCACTCTGGCGCGGAGCATCTTCCGCATCACTGATCCGGTCACGGTGTACAGACTGGAGAAATTCGTGCCCCCCTCGGCCCGCCTGCATCAACGAAGACCCGGTACTCTCCCGCTCGTTGTTCCCCCTCACCCAGCGTTGCCACGACGCGTCCGAGAACATCGTCGGTCCGCAGCACGACCGGACGCGCACCGGCAGCTCCCCCCGGTCCGGCAAACAGCCCTTGTGGATGGCTGCCAAAAACCGTATGCTTATACAAGACCGTTCTTTCAAGAAACCAAGGACACTTTTTGCATGCCGTCCCTTTTGCGTTATTCCGCCGATCGTCGTACCCTCGCGTACATGATCGTGACCACGGCGCTGCTCGTGGTCCAGTGGCTCCTTCCCTCGCTGAATGTCTTTCTGTACGTGTTGTGCCTGTTCATGGCGGTGTCCGTCTCGGTCATCGCCCACAACCACAATCATCTTCCGATCTGGCGCTCACGCTGGATGAACATCCTGACGGACTACTGGATCACCCTGTTTTACGGTTTCCCCGCGTTTGCCTGGATACCCACGCACAACAGCAATCACCACAAGTTCAACAACCGCGCGGGCGACTACACCATCACCTACCGGTTCAGTGAAGCCAACAATTTCTTCACGCTTATCTCCTATCCTACGATCAGCGGATACTTCCAGCAACGGCCGATACGGGAGTACCTGAAAATGCTCCGGCGGACCAGGAGCTCCAAGTTCTGGCTGGCTGTGTCGCAGTACGCGGTGCTTGCGCTGGCCTATGCCGTGGCCTTGTGGCTGGACTGGAGGAACGCGGTTCTGTTTCTGATCATTCCGCACCAGGTATCTCTCTTTGCCGTCCTGATTTTCAACTACGTGCAGCATGTGCATGCGGATGAGGAGTCCAGCTACAATCACTCCCGGAATTTCACCGGTCTGCTCAATGCCATGCTGTTCAACAACGGCTATCACACCATCCATCACGAGCATCCGGGCATACACTGGAGCGAAACGCCGGCCGCCCAGAAGGCCATAGAAAGCCGGATTGATCCGTCGCTCGTTGAACGGAGTTTCTGGTGGTATCTTGTCCGTGTCTATCTGCTCGGTCCGATCGTCCCGCGGTTCAAGACGGTCTCGATGCGGCAGCGCCGGCTGGCGACATTGCACTGACGTTCAGCGGCGTGCGTTGCGGCCGGCCGGGAGGACTCACGATCCCTTCCGTTGAATCCGCGAATGCGGGAACGTCACGGTACAGACAGTTCCGGCGTCGGCACGGATCTCCGCGGTACCCCCGAGTTGTTGAGCGAGAAGGGTGACGAGTTTCAGTCCCAGCGTTGAGGAGTGTTCGGCCAGGACCGCTGCGGGAATGCCCGCGCCGTCATCACGCACGGTCAGCTGACACATGTCGCCGGGTGTTTCGACGAGGCCGATGCGAATACTCCCGTGGTGCCGATCGGGGAATGCGTACTTCAGGGCGTTGGTGACAAGTTCGTTGACGATCAGTCCGCAGGGGATGGCGTTCGCAATTTCCAGGTAGATGTCATTGATGTCCAGAACGTAGTTCACGCCGGGCGGACTGAAGGTCCGGAGCAGGCGGCCGACGAGCCTGTCGGCATACGCCCGGAAATCAATGGCTCCCAGGTCGTCCGATTGGTAGAGCTGCTCGTGGATGGCCGCCATGGATCGCACCCGGTTTTCCGCTTCCCGCAGCAATGCCACCATCGACTCCTCCTTCAGGGTTGCCGACTGCATATTCAGCAGGCTGGTGATGATGGCCAGGTTATTCTTGACCCTGTGGTGCACTTCCTTCAGAAGCGCCTCTTTTTCCCCGAGCGAGTTCTTCAGACGCTCTTCCGCTTCCCGCCGTTCGGTGATGTCGAACCAGACGCCGAAATACTCGAAGAGCCCTTCCCCGGCCGGTCGGACGGACACCACGTGGTCCAGAAACCACCTGTAGGACCCGTCGGCGCACAACCATCGGTATTCCGCATCGGTCATTCTTCCCTGATGCAGCGAACGGATTTGCCTGTGCGCTCCCGGCAGATCTTCCGGATGAACGCGGGACATCCAGAACCGTGGTTCGCCGGTAAAGCGCTGGACGGGGAAGCCGGTGACGCGCTCGACGTTTTCCGACATCCAGGTGGCGTCAATCTCGCTCGGTGTCTTCGCACCGTACAGCACCACGGGCATCAGCCGGAGGATGGCGTTCTGACGTTCCTCGCTATCCCGGAGGGCCGTTTCGGCACGCCGGCGCTCGAGGATTTCTTCGCGGAGCGCACGTGTGCGATCCTCGACCATGCCGGCAAGAGCTTTTCTCTGTGCCTTCTCGCGCCGGTCGCGAACGATAAGCGCGCCTGCCGTGAGAAGCCCGATGGCCGTCGCCAGAATGATCAAAAATCTGTCGCGCTGATAAAAATGAGGGGCGATCGTTATACCGGCGGATGCTGCGGATGCACCGCCTTCACTGTCGGTGCTGTGCGCTTCCACCTGGAACACATAGCTCCCGGGCGGAATATTCGTGTAGTACGCCACGCGGCGTGACCCGGCGTCGATCCATGCCGGGTCGAATCCCTCCAGACGGTAACGAAAGCGGACCCTTTCCGGAGCGATGAATGTAGGAACCGTATATGCGATGGTGAAGTTGTTCTCCTCTGCGCCGAGGGCGACAGGGCCAACTCGGTAGCGTTTTCCGGGATCGGAAACGATTTCTTCCCACACGACTGGAGGCATGGTTCTCCGCAGCTTGAGACGGGAGGGGTCGACGATGGCGACTCCGCGTGTCGTGGAGAACCAGAGTTCGCCGTTGCGCCGGCGGAGCCCGGAGGCCTGGCCTCCCTCCGAGCATTCAGCGGTCTTCATGCCGTCAGAAACGTTGAATATCAGCGCATGCAGCGAACCCGCGCGTCCCGAAGCCACGCTGTCAAATGCACTCCGTGCTATCCGGATGATTCCCCGTGCACTTCCCAGCCAGAGATGTCCAAGACCATCTTCAAGAATACAGGTCACCAGTTCGTCGGGAAGGCCTTTGTCGGTGCCGAACGCCTCCCACCGGTTGTTCCTGAATCGAGCGATTCCTCCTGATGTCCCCGCCCAGAGAGTGCCGGCACTGTCTTCGTAGAGCGCGGTGACGTACTCTGCGGGCAGCCCATGAGGCTGACCATACACCGTGATCTCTCTGTCCCGGATGCGCGCGATACCGTCCTGCAGCCCCACCCAGAGATCTCCGGAATGGTCCTCAAGCAGGGCGTTGACCGCACCGTGAGGCAGGGCGCCGATGGTGTCGGGCGGTCCGCCCCCGTCCGGGCGTCGGTGTTCGAGGCCTTCTGCGGTGCCAATCCAGAAGGATCCGTCACGCCCCGGAATGATGGCCGTGATGGTTCCCCGCCGGATGTGCGGAAGAGAGGGGCGAATCCTCTCGCCGCGATAGGTGAACAGCCCGGAATGGTCGGTGCCGATAACGAGTCCCCCGCTGTGATCCACCGTCAGTGCAGAGACATATCCGTCTTCCAGACCGCGGCGAAGGTCGAAATGCTCGATGACGCGCCGGTCACGGACCCGGAACATGCCGCCCCCATCTGTGCCCACCCAGACATCGCCCGTTTGATCCTCGGCGAGCGAGATGACGGATTCATAGGTCAATCCTTCCCGCTCGCCGATCGTTGTCACCGGTCCTTCGCACAGGCGATCAAGCCCGTCCTCAGTCCCGATCCAGATGCTCCCTTCACGATCCTCCAGGAGACAGCTGACAAAGTTGCCCGCCAGCCCCTCGGGGCGGGTAAGACGAGAGTCAGCTCTTTCGGGTGGTCCGGGCGAGAAACGGAAGAGGCCTGACATATAGCTGCCTGCCCAGATGTTGTTGTCCCTGTCGGTGCACACCGCCGTGAAGTAATCAGCGGGTGATTCTGTCAGTGCGAGGAGCCGCGGGACAGCGCCGCTTGCATATGTGAACAATCCGGCGGATGTCGAGAGGAGCATCGTGTCCGCGTGCCCGGCCCGGATGGTGTAGCAGGTTGCCGCGGAGAGTTCTTCGGGGAGGAAAACAGGACGAACCCCGTTTTCCCCGATGACATTCACTCCCCCCGCGGCTGTCGCGAGCCAGATGGAGCCATCCGGCGCTGACGTTATCTCGTTGATGGTCCCGTCCGGGATCCCGTCGCGAGATGTGTAGATCCGCAGATCTGACCTGCCGAACGGCGGGGCGATCCTCACCACGCCGCTGGAGGATGTTCCGGCCCAGACGCGTCCTTGAGCATCCACCGTCAGCGAGCGTATGGTGTTCTCCGGAAGGCCATGCGTTCGATCGAAGACCTGGAGTGAATCCTGTCGGTACCGGAAGAGACCGGCACCCTCCGTACCGATCCAGATGCTTCCGTCGTGTCCTTCGGCAAGGGAGGTAATATTCCGCGCGCGGGGAACCAGCGCGGTCAACAATTCCACCGTTTTGAACGCAGTGCCGTCAAATCGGGTGAGTCCCCGGAGCGTGCCTATCCAGAGGAACCCGTCGCGGGTTTGAAGGAGAGCCCCGATGCTGTTATGCGGGAGACCCTTGTCGACCCCCCAGTGATCAAGACGGAATTCGTGGAGCGGGCGCCGGGGGTCAAGGCAGAAAGCCGCGTTCGCCAGGAGGCAGAGCAAAACGAGCAGCGCACAAAAGCGGAAGATACCCATCATATAACATAATGCAATTTCCCGCGACTCACAATCCCCCCCGCCACACCTGCATCGTTGCAATCGCCGTGGGAATCTCCTACCTTTGATGTCAGCACGGAGATCCGGGCACGGATGCTTGCGTCTGGTTTCTCCGGCCGACCCGATCACCATCTCTATGCCGGCACTAGACAACCCGGACCCATGAATCCGAATCCTCTGTTGCGTTGTCGCACTGTCCTCATCCTCCCTTTTGTGTTCCTGCTCCTGTTGTCTGCGTCCCGCGTCATGTCCCAGCGCAAGACCGCCGTGCCGCC